>Ga0335081_10013178_pt1 | contig 13374 bp, 12 predicted proteins | sample Lox_Sample_35_FD_206713 | JGI IMG/M metagenome (GOLD analysis project Ga0335081, IMG submission 206713) | Soil microbial communities from Loxahatchee National Wildlife Refuge, Florida, United States - Lox_Sample_3.5 | ecosystem: Environmental > Terrestrial > Soil > Wetlands | place: USA...
GCGGAGTTGTTGTTTCAAGTGCTGACACTAAAACGAGGATTGTAAACACGTTGGACCAGAAGTTCGACGCGCTGGAGCCCACTCTCCTTATTGAGGCTGGAAAGTCACTTTTCGGCGAGTAAAACCTACAGGGATTTGGTATGACTGGATCGGCGGGACGATACGCAGAGCTAGCTGCGGCCGTCAGATCCTTCAAAGCTGAACTCCTCCAACCGAACCAGTATGAGCGTTTCCTAGAAACTGGATCACTTTCAGAAACAGTCAGCATGATCACCGCCGGGCACATCACCTCCGTGGAAGAATCGGACTTGAACCCCGTGGAGGCATATTTGATTGAACGAATAACTCAACTAACCCAGAGACTGGCAGCTTACGCGCCATACGATTCCAAACAACTTATCACTTTGTTCTCAACTGGTTTCGAATACGCTTGCATTAAGGAAATTCTCAAGGCCATTGCCGAACAAGTCAGTCCTGAGGAGGCACTGAAACATATCATTCCGGCAGGTCGCCTGACATCGGATCGTTGCAAGGATCTAATAGAAACTCACAACCCCACCCGCGTACTTGAAATGATCGATGACGAAGGCCTTAGACGATTTGTCGCTCCAAGACTGACCGGCGACAAAGGAGGGTTACAAGCTGCCTCGACAATCGACCAATACTACTACGCCAGGTTGTGGGCGGCATCGAACCTCCCCGACCCTCTCGATACACAGTCAGCCAAAGGATTGATCGGGCAACTGATCGACCACGCAAACATACTTTTGGCTCTGCGAGCTCGCTTGATCGGTTTGGACGCTCGTTCCGCTTCGGACTTGTTGATTCCTGTTAACTACGCTCTTGGCCACGCTTTCAGTGAATTACCCGACGCGACGAACGTGCAGAACGTCGCACGTACACTTGAGAAAACTCCCTATGGCAATTCGTTTGAGACTTCAGCGTTGCTCGATGGAAAAGCTGTTGAACGTGCTCTTTTGCGAAGTCACGCGGCAACATGCCTAAACGCGTTCGCTGGATCACCGTTTAACGTGGGCTTGGCATTGGCTTTCTTCTTTCTAAAGAACTATGAACTCCGAGACATATTCAGCCTACTAAACGGAAAAGCGAATAACGCTCCTTCAGATCAGGTTCTTGATTCGCTGATACTTCGCAAATTCTCTGCTTAGTAAAACATTATAACGCGATCTTTCTTCTAAGCGGACGTTATTAGAGCTGAGCGATCATGAAACCGAAGCATCAATTGATCCTGAGCTTCTTGCTTATGGCTGTTGGAGTAGTGGCAATCTCATCCATGGTCGTTCTCGGCTTTTCTCAGAGCCCGACACAAGCGACCGTTGCCGGAGGAACCACTGACAAAGGATTATTCCTAGTCGGTGCTGGGATTGCTGCTGGATTGGCGTCCTGCGGAGCGGGTATTGGTCTGGGAACGGCAAGCGCTGCAGCAATCGGAGCAATTGCAGAAAAACCTGAGATGCTGGGTCGAACACTTCTTTTCGTAGTGCTAATCGAAGCGATTGCGATTTACGGACTGGCCATGTTCTTCATCATCTACTCAAGAATCTGAGCAGCCCAACCTTCGACTCGTGAGTCTAAGCGGCTCACGAAACAATGTCCTCTAGATGATGGCGTGTGGCGATTAGCGAGGTTAATTCAGAACAACCTATTCGATGTCTCAATGTGCAGCAACAAATCTGTGACACACAGTCTAGTCAAAGTTGACTGACTATTTGTCCTAAGATTTCTCTATGCTGCCGCTCGTCAATAGTGCCTAGGCTTAGTAACCTGTCGGCAATTCGTCGCATCGTTGTGAAAGAGTGGAGGCGGATTCCGGTCTTTTGAAGATTCTCGGTCCCGCCCTGTTGTCTGTCAAGCAATACCACAGCATCTTCTACCATCCCACCTTCGGCACGTATTGCTTCTGCTGCCTCTACGACATTCTTGCCACTAGTTATCACATCGTCCAGTACTAGTACGTTCTCGCCCGGCTTTAGTAAACCCTCAACTCTCTTGCTCCTGCCGTGTTCTTTGGACTCTTTTCGAACATAGAGGAAGGGTTTGGACAATTCGTAGGCTAGTACCGCACCGTAAGCGATACCGGCCGTTGGTATCCCCGCCAACCTTTGAGTTCGCTTAATCAGACTTGGTTCAATGACGCTCCGGTACATGGCAATCGCGCTCTGGAAGGCCTGTGGGTCGCTGGGTAAGAGACGAAGGTCAACGTAGTAAGGGCTAAGCAAGCCACTAGAGAGTTTGAATGTTCCAAACTCTAGACTGCCGGTCCTTAGAAGAATCTCGCAGAGTTCATCTTGCTTGTGTGTAAACGCTGGCGCCTCCAACACCTCTACGATGCATCTATCGGTTTATCTTTTTGCACTCAGTGCTCTTTGATGCTTGCAACCATAATGCAAGGAAGCTTTAAGCGGCCAAAGCCTGCCACAACCCATGTCGTTCGGAGGTGGAAGGTTTGGTTGAGGTGTGGTTGCCTTATGGTGCTTCTGAGATTCCAGCAAGGTTACCTGCAGAACGTCTGCTCGAAATCCTGAGGCCCGATGTCCCATCCCCGACAGAAGATTATTTAGCCATGGCGAGAAGAGCCCTAGAATCAAACGATGCGCTCGTGGCGGCCGCAAAAGAGTCCAGAAGAATATGCGTTGCTTTAGGTTCGTGCGGGAAATCTGACTTAACGCTTTCCCTGACTCAAACGGTCCTCGAATTTCTCGCCCATGTATCTCCCAACCCGATCGTGATCCTCCAAACACCCGATTCTGCATCCGTAGGTCAGAATGCGTTTTCTTCAACCGAAATCATGCAGCATAATCCCTCTTCATCTTCGATGGCTGCACTTCCTGCGAAGACAACTTTCCCAATTCAGTTGAATTCGAGTCTCCTCAACGCAGACCTCAAAATTGCGGTCGGCGAACTCAAACCCAGCCAACTTCTCAAATTTGAAGGATTGACAGACACCTTACTTCCCGGTCTAGCCTCAGTCGGCACCATTAAGAAGCATTTGACGGACAGGGTGGGACTGAAACTTGATGATCTCTATAAGGAACGCGTTGAAATCGGAAATTCCGTTCCAAACCTCTTCATACTGGGCTATACCATTCCAGATGGACTGAACCCTGCAGACTTTGCTTGCGGTACCTTTGCCCAATGCTTACCAATTCTTGAGAAATCAGTTCAACAGAAGTTTACGAAGATCTTCACCAAAAAGGCAGACATAGTCGTCATGGGAGCTGGAGGAAATCCTACAGACTCCTCTCTCTCAAAGGCAATTGAAACACTTCCAGCCGGATTGAGCGCATTGAAGAAGAATGGTTCGCTGATATTGGCTGCAGAATGTGAGAATGGTCACGGGGACGGAGAGTTCTATGAATGGTCTGCTGAAGGAAAAGAAGCGCGCTATCTTGAGGCAAGGGTACATAGACGGTTGAACTACAATGGATTCAAAGCTTCATTGCTCCGGCGCGCCGTAGACAGCCACAGGATATATCTCGTATCGACAATGCCTGATCATTATGTCGAAAGCGTTTTCAAAATGCGAGCCTCAAGAAGTATCAGCGCCGCATTACAAACTGTTCAGAGAGTTCAGGGCGCAGATTCATCCATCTCAGTGATGCCAAATGGTAGTCGCATCATTACGGAATTCATAGAACCATCAAAGCCAGATCAAACGCCAGCGCACCTTCCATCGATTTGACTCGAATTTCCCGACGAGTTTATGGCAACCGTTTGGGAATGGTGCGGTGGTCTCAATGTTCAAAGGTCTGCTGCTGCTCTCCTTCCTACTCGCCAACACAGCATCACTGACCGCCATATCACCGCAACCAACTCCGACCATTCAGGTGGGAGCTTGGGGGGACGATGCTTCACGCAATAATTTCGGAGTCAAGACCATGATACTGACTCATACCTATGACGCTTTTCCCGACACATTGGATTACTTTTGGGTAGGGGATTACCTCAATAATGGAGCGTTCATACAATTCGGATACTCACTTCAGATTGGAACCACGTGCCTAAGTGGAGCCGACATAAGAGGTCAAGTAGATTGCCTCGGTTCGACAGAGATCATCTTCGGTTCCGATGCACGCTGGGAATGGCAGTATTGGCCAAACCGACAGTCGTCCGACTTTTATTTTCAAATAGGACCAGAAGGATCCGCCGGTGTGAACGACACGTGGCATGCGTATGGAATCGACATCGGGCCATCGAGAACCTACGAGTTCCTTCTGGATGGCCAAGTTGTAGCCGATTCCAATTTCACAGGAAGTCGTTCGAGTAATCCAGTTCTAGCGATTGCTGAAAGAAGTCCGGCAATCTCGAACGATTCATATCCACTCGGACCGGTGGCTTTTCGGGGATTAGCGTATTTCGATGGTAACTCGTGGAGAGAGAGTGATGATCTGGTCACCATTGACAATTGTGGAACGGGGACTTCCTGTCCAATTGATACATACGGCTCGTCCAGTCTTGGCGAGAACTCATTTGTTACCGGATCCAACATAATGGGTCCAACCGACGGCACACTTCTCTGGGCTCGAAGCTACGTTCCTCTGGACGTGAACGTGCATCCAGGAGCACGCTTCTACATCACTTCTGTATCCGGAACCAATGCTTACAACTCGTCCGCAAACGTATACCTGCCCAAGAACATGTTGGCGTACATTTCTCTAGTTGACACGTCCACCAACACTCCCGGAATCCTCGGCCTAATTGGAGCGCAAGATCACTTTGACGGTTGGGAGGGCGCAGCAGTATCGAATAACCGCGTAGTTCCAATCCTCATGGATACAGGCAACAGCATTAGAGCCGACTGGACCACAGACATGACGGTACCATTATTACTTTTGTCGGTCTTTGCCGCTATTCTAATCGTTGCGGCAGGGATGTCATTCCTGAGATGGAGGAAATAGCGTCACATGTTCAAATCAAATGAGCCCGCTACGCTCACCTCACTCTAAAATTATCTTATGACTGCATGATTTTGTGGAAATCCTTTTCAGACAACGTTCAGCCGAGGTCAGGTGAATAGATGTTACGGCAAAGACTCCGTTGAAGAGTGGCGGTTGATTTGAGAAGTTACGGGAGGTTAAGAAAGTGAATATGGCCGGATTGAATTCCTCAGTTCTCCTTCTCGCGTTGCTCCTCCTAATTCAGACTCCTTCGCTTGTCACGTCAACCATACAGATTCATGCAACTAGAGAAGGTACGTCGAATGGTTTCGGAGCTTGCAAAGTGATACGTAATTCCACCTTCACCAAACCGATGATTCTCGAATGTTCTATCGTGCCGTCTGACGATGCTTATGTCGATAATCTCTTTCCGTCGAAATCCTTCGGCGACCTGCCGATGTTAAGTGTTCAGGATGTTCCAAGTATACCAACAGGTAGAACCTACTCCTTCCTTAAGTTCAATTTTTCTTCACATCTACCAGATGGTCTGGTTGCTTCAAATGCCGAACCGGCGAATGCGAGTCTGTGGATGTATGTACGCTTTGTGAATTTCCTATACAACGCGACAGTAGAAATCCACACTGCAGCAAGTACCTGGGACGAGGACAATGTTACATGGAACAATAGGCTAGAAATCGATCAAGTGGACTATGCTTCGACACGGGTGAGACAGAATGGCACCTGGGAGCATTGGAATCTCACAAATCTAAGTGAAAGAATGGGAGGGAGAGGCGAAATTACTCTTGCAGCGATCTCAAACGAAAAAGCGTGGACAAATGACGCGTGGTTTGACTCGAAGGAATATACTTACCTCAACGGGACCACAACGCCAACGCTCAGGTTGAAGTATGTTGAACCTTTCGTTACTGTGCAAACACCGTTTTCCGACCTTGAAGTCAAAGTGGGAGATTCATCCGTTCGCACTAATAGTAACGGCCAAGCTCGGATCATGGTTCCGTGGGGAAATTATGAAATAACCATTCCAGATGTGATCTCATTGTCAAATGGAACACGTGCGAAGTTTGTAAGATGGAATGACAATAGCACCGCGTCAACCAAATGGATGCAAGTGGGAAACAACATTACTCTCCACGCGGAGTACGGAACCCAGCATTCGCTGAGTGTATCATCATCGTACGGGACCACTAATGGTTCTGGGTGGTACTTCCACAACACCTACGCAAACATCACTATCACGCCCACTTCAATTCCGGCCAGAGGATCGGGTGCATGGTTCGGTGAACGGTATGTCTTTGACCGTTGGACGGGGGCGTGTAATTCCGACGTACCTAACTGCACACTCCTCATCGATGGTCCGAAATCAATCCAAGCAGTATGGAGACAAGATTGGACGTTGACAGAAATCACATTCTTCGTTGCAACTTTTCTCGCGGTCCTACTTGCGTTTATCAGACGGAGGTTACTGCGCCCGAAGCGAAAACGCGCCCATCTCAAGCAAAAGAGGAGGACCAAAAAGCAGTGACTCTGCCGGTTTCTCGTCGTCCAGCTTCTGTTAAGACACAGAATCGCGCGTGGTTGAGATGTCTGATCTCTTGCCTGGAAGCGGTTACGATCTGTAGTCTGCTCTTTCTTTCCATTTTTTCTGGAATTCCGGGCGTCAAAGCTCAATCTACAAACATCACTAACGTTGCATATCCTTCCACAACTCTTTACAATCTGGATACAGAGACCAGCTCTCCACCCCTTATTGTGAACGCTACGGTGAACTACGAAGGAGCTCGACCTGGATTCTACTTAGACGTTGGCGTCTTTGACCTAGACAACGGGAACATCGTCAACACTGAGGGCAGCGCGTCCCCGATATCATGCGCGGTCTCTCCCCAATATGCTGGATGCTATATCCCGCTGTCCACGTCTGAGGGGTCAGTGAATGTTGAATTCCTTCTGGGTCGACCACAGAGTGTGTGGAATCTTGCAATCCTTTCGGTCCTACTGAATAGCACCGGCTCCGCAATACTAAGTTCTGAGAACGATTACTCGTTTACGATCGTAGTACATACAGGGCTAACCCTCGTAGTAGAGGTGCCCATTCCCGTGCAAGTCACTATTGACGGAGTAAATGGTACAGGGATAGTGCGTCTCAGCTTGTCATCAGGAAAACACATTGTTTCAGTCCCAGAAATCTTCCCGTACCCGAACGGCACGCGACTCAAGTTCACAGGATGGTCTGATGGTTCGGCCCAGGCCAACAGAACCGTAGCACTAGACTATGATACTACACTTCGAGCTGATTACGTAACTCAATATCACTTGACGATCGCGAGCCCAGTTAACGTGACCGGCGCAGGCTGGTATGACAGCGGCAGCATAGCTCGACTCTCGATTCCCACAACCCAACTTCCGATGTCGACGCCATTGGGAACTTTAGGCGGCAAATGGGTATTCGAAGGATGGTCTGAAAACGGAACGCTTTCATCCAGAAACACGACACAGACTCTCAAAATGACGTCCCCGAAGACAATTAGCGCCGAATGGCATGCTGACTTTACGCTCCCCGGAATAATTCTAGTGATAGTCATAGTCACTGCAGGACTCGCCGTAAAGCTTCGCTCCCCGAACGCGCGACGCGTTCGCAGGCGGAGAAAGACTTGAAAAGGATAGAGACGCTCCTAGCGGGAACTATTTGTGTTCGGCGTTTCACATGCAGTTGTCCTAGTTACGCTCATTGTCTTTTGATATTCCCGCTAACGCCTTCTCTTCCATCTTCTCGCGCTCATCCATAATGTGAGAATAGTAGACCATCGCAGCGCCGAGTGGGAGAAGAAGGAATGAGTAGACGGCGAGTTGCTTGAATTTGTAGAATGGCGACCAGGTTGAGGTAAGATAGAAGGTATATGAGCTGTTGTAGCTTGTTATCGTGAGCAGGTAAGGCCCCGCCTTCTTGGCCGACGTAAATATGACGAGCCCTTTCTGATGACTAGTGAAGACTACGTTCAGCAACACCGGGCCAACTATTGATTGCTGACTTTCGTCGTAGGGGGCAAGGAGCACAGAAGTTCTTCCTTCGCGGTCACTGAGTACGTTGAGGTTAATGGTCGTCCCAAAATCGATTGGCGGTATGTAATACGAGTTGATCCAGTATGATTGACCTGGTGTGAATGTTATGTTTGGTCCCGTGCCTTCAAGTCGCTGTGGCGATTTGTAGTATGGCATAATAGTTCCTAGGACGATGAAAATCAGCCCTAGCGTGAAGATTACGAGCCCTGCAGTTCTTGCACTTGCTGCTTTCAATTCGTTGCCCTAGACGAACTTGTCAGCATGGTGACAGGCTACGAAATGGCCTTTCACGAGCTTGTCTTCGAAGGTCGGGGCAACTTCTTTGCAGACATCGGTTGCGTGGGAGCATCGAGGATGGAATCGGCAAGCTTTGGGAGGATTAATCGGGCTTGGGACTTCTCCTGCAAGGATGATGCGGGTTGTGTGATGCTCTACGTCGGGGACAGGTACGGCCGAAATAAGTGCTTGAGTGTATGGGTGCAGGGGCCTGTCGAATAGTTCTTCTGACTTCGCTAATTCGACGATTTCGCCGAGGTACATGACCGCCACTCGTTGGCTAATTTGACGAACCGAGCTTAAGTCGTGCGATATGTAAAGGTAGGACAGATTCTTCTCGTTTTGCAAGTCGATTAGTAGGTTCAGAATCTGGGCTCGAATAGAGACATCTAAGGATGAGACTGGTTCATCTAAAATCACGAATTTGGGGTCAACTGCAAGTGCTCGTGCGATTGCGATCCTTTGCCTCTGTCCTCCGCTGAACTCATGGGGGTATCGTTCTGCGTGGTATTCTTCCAGGTTGACCATTTTCAGGAGTTCGTAAACTCGATCTTTCCACTGCGCTTTCGGAATGTTCCTGTGTATTACGAATGCTTCACTGATGATGTCGTATACGGTCATGCGTGGGTCGAGGGAGTTGTAGGGGTTTTGGAACACCATTTGCATGCTGCGACGCAATTGTTTCCACTCTCCCTTGTTGCCTTTCCCAAACGCGCCAACAACATCCATCCCTTCGAAAGAAATAGAGCCTGAAGTTGGCGACTCCAAGAGCAATATGACTTTACCGGCCGTTGTCTTGCCGCAGCCGCTTTCCCCTACTAGTCCCAGAGTCTCGCCCTTAGCGATGTGAAGGGACACGTGGTCTACCGCGTGAACTTCGCCGATCTTGCGTTTTCTGACTATACCTCGCTCCAGCACATCAAAGTACTTTACGAGGTTATTCACCTCAAGGATAGAGTCGCTATATCGAGCGTTTTCCATATCAAGCCCTGCCTTCAAGTTTGAGTTCCCGCCAGAAATGACATGCCGCGTAATGACCTTCGGTCACTTTCTCAAGGGCAGGTTCTTGCTTCATGCAAACGTCTTTGGCGTACTTGCAACGAGGATGAAACACGCAACCTACCGGAGGTTCGATTAGGTTTGGTATGTTACCGGGAATCACTTCAAGAGCTCGTGTCTGTTTGACACTTGGAACGGCCTTCATCAGCGCCTCAGTGTAGGGATGTTTTGGAGACTTGAATAGGGTAACTGTATCGGCAACCTCCATTACTTTACCAGCATAGAGAACGGTAACCCGTTCAGTCATATCCGCGATTATTCCCATGTCATGAGTAATCATGATCATGGTCATGTTGAGTTCCTTCTGGAGTTGTTTGAGAAGCTCAAGAACCTGTGCTTGGATAGTGACGTCCAAGTTAGTCGTTGGTTCGTCAGCGAAAAGTAATACAGGTTCACATGAGAGTGCCCTAGCAATGGCGATTCGTTGCTTCATGCCGCCGCTCAGCTCATGTGGATATGCCTTCAGCCGTTGTTCGGGTTCCGGAATACCGACACGCTCAAGAAGCGCCAAGGCTCTCTTCGATGCCTCTTCTTTCGTCAGGTCCTTGTGCAGCGTCAGTATGTCAGTCAGTTGCTTCTCCACAGTGTACACTGGGTTCAATGATGTAGTTGGGTCCTGAAAGACGATTGCCATCTTGGGCCCGCGAAGTTTGCGCATGTCACCTTCTGACTTGGACAGCAAGTCTTCTCCGTCGAATCGAATCGAACCATCAACGATACGTCCAGGGCGAGGAACAATTCGAAGCACAGACTGTGCAGTCACTGACTTTCCAGAACCAGACTCACCTACAAGACCTACTGCTTGACCCTTGTATACTTCAAGCGACATCCCGTCAAGTGCTTTTACTACGCCGGCCTCGGTGAAGAAATATGTTCGCAAGTTTGAGATTTCAAGAATCCTTTCTGACAAATGTACGATCTCCTATTCTCGTAGCCTTGGGTTGAGGGCGTCCGACAATCCATCGCCCATAAGGTTGAAGCCAAGAACACAGAATACCACTGCCAGACCCGGAAAGACAGATACCCACCATGACGTTCTTACGAAAGGAAAACCTTCATTCAACAATAATCCCCAAGTCGAAGTATTTGCATCACCAAAACCGAGAAAACTCACAACTACCTCGGTCAGAATGAACCCTGCAATATTCAATGTGGCAACAACTATGACAGGCGAGAGAATGTTTGGAACTATGTGCCGAAACAACAATCTGTATGACCCCGCTCCGAGGGAACGAGCGGCTTGGATGAACTCCATCTCCTTTAGTTTTAGAGTCTCCCCCCGCACGATGAAAGCAATCGAAGACCAGCCGAAAAACGCAAGAATCAACACTATCAGCGTCAACCCCCACCCATGGAAAACAAAAGTGGCGAAGACTCTTGCAAAAAGCAGTATCAACAGCAGCACGGGAATTACGAAGAAAATTTGAGTCACCCCGAGTAGCACGTCAGACACAATGCCTTTGAAGTATCCCGCGAGGGCACCAACTGCGACGCCGATGAGTGTTGTAATAATGGTCGCTGCTAACCCCACGTAAAGATCATTCTTGGTACTCTGTATTGTCTCGCTGAACACGTCGATTCCGGAGTCTTCGACCCCAAAGGGATGCTTGAAGGAGGGAGACGTCCCTGCATCACCTTCGTATAGTGGGAGATAGCTTCGGGCTGGATAGGGCGACAAAAATGGACCGAATACAGCTACGAGAACAAAAAAGACAACAATCGAACTGCCAACCAACCCCGACTTATTTCTCCTAAACCGACGCCAAGCAACAGCCCATTGGCTCGCTCCTCTTTTCGATCGCTCCGCAGACAAATGTTATCCCTCAATCGACCGTTACGCGAGGATCAACCACGGCGTATGTGAGATCCGTGATCAGATTCGCAATCAGCACCATAACAGTTATGACGACAGTGATTCCCAGCGCAAGAGGAATGTCGAGAGTCAACGCAGCAACCGTAAACGCGTATCCCAGCCCAGGCCATGAAAACGTTGTTTCAAGCGCTGGGGCACCACCTAAAGCCGCACCAAAGCCAAGGCCAATTATTGTTATAACGGGGCTAATGGCGTTTCTCAGCGCATAACGGTAAGTGACCGTTCTCTCACTTAGTCCGCTCGCGCGGGCGGCTAAAATGTAGTCTTGCCTCATAACTTCAAGCATGTTGGCTCGAACGAGTCGCACAATTGTCGCCAGTTCAACATATGTGAGCACAATTGTAGGCAAGACCAGATGAGCAAGTTGATCCACGTATATATTCCCCCCCCACAGGTAAGATACACTGACCGCTCCGCTACTTGGCAACCAACCAAGGTCTAGCGAAAAAATCACAATGAGTATTATTCCAAGCCAGAACGTCGGCATGGAATAGCCGAAAATCGCAACGGTCGTTATTGCATAATCAGATTTCGAATACTGGTGTTTCGCCGAATACACACCAACAGGTATGCCGATCACAACTGAGAAGAGTAATGCGAGAATTTGAAGTTCTAACGTGGTCCATGTCCAAGGCCCGATTTGTGACGCTACGGGTCTCCCTGAAACTGAAACTCCGAGATCGCCGTGAAGAAGGTTCCAGAGCCACCACAAAAAGCGTTCCCACTCCGGCTGGTCTAAGTGGTAATAGTGCGTAAGGGCCGCGATGACTTGTGGACTCGGGTTTCTGAGGCCAGCGCGAATCAGAGCAATGGGATTGCCGGCCGCGTTGCCAACTACAAATGTTAGGATCGCGACCCCTAGAAAAACAGGAATCATAAAGAGGAGACGACGGATCACATATCGGATTAGACTCGCCAAAGCCTATCCTAAACTTTGAGAGCAAATCGTGACACAATTAACACTTTCGTTCAATGTTCTGCACTATTGAAAGCAGGATGTGGGATTAGGGCCGCTTTTAGTGTTAAGAAACTGTATTGATACTTTCCTGCAGCTTGTCCCTGCTTTTGTGGGAAGGCATAAATAGATTTCGTGGGCAGACCTTCAACCCACGTGAATTGAAAATGTCAAACAAATCCCTGAAATATATTACGCAAGGAATCGCACTAGCTCTTCTTATCTACGTCACCGCTTCAACCGTCGTACCAGTCCTATTCACGAATGCCTACGCGCAGTCCCCAGGTCTGTTCTCCGTGACTTTGATAGCACCTACAGGCGGCAACGCCGCCAGGCGACAGTATGCCAGCATCATAACAGGCAACCTAATCTCACTCGGGATTGACGCGAAGCTATTCTACGTAACTTTCGACCAACTCGCCAACCGATTATTCGCTGCAACCGCTCCACCGGGATCCTCGTTCAGCCAAGGCGGCTACGACATTGGATTCATTGGTTGGGGTTACACCGCATTCGTACCTGACTTTAGGACAAACTTCGATGGAAGACCAGCGTATCTTCCCCCAACAGGAAACAACTATGCCTACTACAACAATCCAACTGTCAATTCAATATTCGACAAACTCTACACCACAACCGACACAGCCACTCAAGTCCAACTCACTCACCAGTTCCAAGAGCAAGTCTTCAACGATGCGCCTTACAACTACATCTACGAACTAATCGACCCAGTTCCCAGGGCGTCCAAGTTCAGCGCGTGGGGAAACAACACGCTCTATAGCGAAGTCACCTTCCCAGACATTCAGCACTGGTCGGGCAGCGACAGCCTCACAATGGCTGAAGCAGCCAACGTCTTTCCAGGCAACAACCTTAACCCGATAATCACCAGCGCCTCGAACAGTTTCTATGCTCTCTACATTTATGGAGAGATTGTTGGAGGCAGCGGTAACGGTGGTGGAGCAGCCTTGCAAGAGGCTGACCCGCGCTGTGGTTGCTACGTAATGGGTAGCGCCCAGAACATAACCTCAAGCCCCGACGGCTTGACATGGACCGTGAACATCAAACCAGGTGTCATGTTCCAAAGCGGCGTGGAAGTCACGTCGGACGACTTCCTGTACACTACTTGGGCTGGCCTCAGACCAGACGCAGCCAGCGTAGGGTTAGGCAGTTCCATTCAGTACCTAGGTAGCAAAGTTAACTTCACTTGGCTTAATGGAACTACGACCACAGTGGAC
>Ga0335081_10013179_pt1 | contig 13373 bp, 11 predicted proteins | sample Lox_Sample_35_FD_206713 | JGI IMG/M metagenome (GOLD analysis project Ga0335081, IMG submission 206713) | Soil microbial communities from Loxahatchee National Wildlife Refuge, Florida, United States - Lox_Sample_3.5 | ecosystem: Environmental > Terrestrial > Soil > Wetlands | place: USA...
GGAGACCTCACCAACGAGACAAGGAGCGTGGCACATGCCGTTGCCTCCGGGAAACAGGCCGCGATGGTTCTTGATACTTTCTTTCAAGACGGTCTTCCTGCCGTCGAACCCAGGCTTGCGGCATGTCTTGTGGGTCAGGGGCCGGCACTATCCATGGAGATGTACATGGGCGGAACCCGCTGCCGTAGAAATCCCCACGTTGTCGCCTATGGAGAGCTCAACACGGATCATTTCCAGTTCCATGCGAGAATCACTCAGCCGCGCCTGCTGAAAGAGGAGCGCCGCACATCTTTCAAAGAAATCGATCTCAAGATCTCAACCAACCTCGCCATCCGTGAGGCTGAACGCTGCTTCAACTGTGGAATATGTAATCAGTGCGACAACTGCTTCATGTTCTGCCCTGACCTTGCAGTCATCCGGGTAAAGAATGAAGAAGGGCGTCACATCGACTACGATTATTGTAAAGGGTGCGGACTATGTGTTGTGGAGTGTCCGCGCAATGCCATGACCCTGACGGAGGAAGAGCCATGAAGCGGGTCATCGAAGGAAGTCAATCGGTCGCCGAGGCCGTGCGTCTGGCAAGGGCAAAGGTGATCTCTGCATATCCCATTACCCCACAGACGCATATCGTGGAGTTTCTCTCTGAGTATTGTGCGAGTGGCACCATGGACGCACGCTTCCTGCGCGTAGAAAGTGAACATTCTGCATTAGCCGCTCTCATAGGGGCACAAAGTTGCGGGGTGAGAACCTTCACAGCGACGTCGTCACAGGGACTCGCCCTGATGCACGAACTCCTGCACTGGGCCTCGGGTGCCCGCCTTCCCATCGTTATGGCTGAAGTGAACAGGGCCTTAGCGCCGGGGTGGAACATCTGGACCGATCAGACGGACAGTCTGGCCCAACGCGATACCGGATGGATACAGCTCTACTGCGAAGACGGCCAAGAGGTCCTGGATTCAATGCTCCAGGCGTACCGCCTGGCAGAGCTTGTATACCTGCCAGTGATGGTGGTTCTCGATGCCTTCTATCTATCCCATACATACGAGCCCGTCGACGTGCCGGAACAAGAGGATGTCGACCGCTTCCTTCCGCCCTATCAGCCGCAGTTTCAGATTGATACGGAGAATCCGTGTTCCTTCGGGCAGCTCGTGCAGCCTGGCGCATACATGAAAATGCGCCAGAACATAGCCACGGCGATGGAGACGGCCCTCGAAAGATTGAGTGAAATCCAGGATGAGTTTTATGGCATTTTCGGACGCCGCTATAGCCACGTGGAAGCAATAGGCTGCGACGATGCGGAGATTATATTTGTCACCTCTGGAACTGCCACGAGCACATGCCGTCTGGTACAGAGGGCTCTCCGCGACAAAGGCGAGAAGGTCGGTATCCTTAAGATGAAGTCGCTCCGTCCCTTCCCGGTTGCGATAGTGAGAGAAGCCACTGCCAGAGCCAAAAAAATTGCCGTGATAGACAGAAACTTTTCCTTTGGGGCGAGCGGTATATTTGCTCAGGAGCTCCGCGCCGCATTATTTAATGCCCCCGAACGTCCGGCTATTTTCGGCTACATCGCGGGAATCGGCGGCCTCGACATAACGACGGAACTCTTGGACGAGATATACTGGAAGACAAAGCAAGCGGCATTCCCGGAAAAGGAAAGTGTTTGGATGGGAGTTTGAAGGAGCGCTCGATGGAATTAGATACGAAGGACAACGAATACTTATATTCGGGACACGTGGGCTGCCCGGGTTGTGGCGCGGCAATTGCCATGCGATTCGCGCTCAGGGCGCTCGGTGAAAAGACGATCGTCGTGCTGCCGGCCTGCTGCTGGTCAATCATTGCGGGCCCCTATCCCCAGTCGACACTGAAAGTTCCCGTCATTCACTCCGCTTTTGAGACAGGTGGAGCAGTGGCAAGCGGCGTGCGTGCCGCCTTGGACGTGAAGGGAGATTCGGAAACAACCGTCGTGACATGGGCGGGCGACGGCGGCACCTTTGACATCGGCTTCCAGGCCTTGAGCGGCGCAGTCGAAAGAAACGAAGACTTCATATACATGTGCTATGACAACGAGGCATACATGAATACGGGCGTGCAGCGGAGTTCCTCAACACCGTATGGCGCCTGGACCACGACCACACCCGGTCGGGATTGGAAGAAGATGCGGAAGAAGAACATCGTTGAGGCGCTGGTCGCCCACCGCATTCCCTACGCCGCAACGGCAAATATCGCGTTCCCTGAGGACCTCGTCCGTAAGGTTCAGAAAGCCAAGGACCTGAGAGGTTCCAGGTTCATTCACATCTATGCAAGCTGTCCCACTGGATGGCGCATCCCCTCCGAGATGTCCGTCAAGATTGCCCGCATGGCGGTGCAGACCAACATCTTTCCCCTTTATGAGGTTGAAGACGGCATCAGATACACCATCAACTACAAGCCCAAGGAATACCTCGTGAGAGAATATTTCAAGCTCCAGGGACGGTTCGGCCATCTCACGGAAAGCGACCTCGATCAGATTCAGGAAATGGTCAACGAAGACTGGGAGCTGTTGCTTCGCAAGGCCGGCGAAAGGCCTTGATGATCTTGACCAGGATTACTTCGTCGCCCTCACCGGTTCAATAACGGTCCCTCTGTAACATTGGCGATGGGGTTTGGAACGACTGTTTCCCCTGCTGCCAAGCCGTCACTTATCCACGATCATCCCTGCTTATCGACAGGATTCCCATGACCAGTATGAGCAGCGCTGCCACAGCCACCGTATAAAGACGCCTGGGGGCCAGCCGAACTATCCACATGGTAATTAAACCTTCCGATGTCTCCGGGAAAAACCTGCCTCTCTTATGGGAACCACTCCCTTTTTCCGAAAGCTCAAAATACTCTGGTTGCATCGAAGGTCCTGCAAAACGAGTTTCAGTCATAATTGCATCAGTTTAGTATGAATGATTGACCGGCATGCCACTATAGTGGTTTTCCTGATTGTCTGCTGCGAAATATCCAGGCAGACTGAGAGATTAGATGAACGATTGATACATGAGAGTGCGGTTGTGATTCTCGCGTATGGTCAAATAATATTGACATGCAACATCTTGCTACCATATACTTCTCCCCTAGCAAGCCGGAGATGGCACATTTATTGCTCAAAACATAATTTGTTACGTCTTCTATAGAGACCGAATTCTCCTGTTCCGGGGGTTGTTTTGACATGAAGAAATTTGTTTCACATCTTGTATGCATCACCCTGCTTCTCTGTGCAGCCAGTGTCCCTGCAGAAACAAAAACATTCATTAGGGAATATACGTACGAAGCTGGCGAGATGGACAGCAAAGTGTCATGCCGGGCAATTGCCCTTGAGCAGGTGAAGAGATTGCTTTTGGAGGAACTCGGAACATACGTGGAGAGCACCACAGTCGTCAGGGATAACCAGATTGCCAAAGATGAAATCAATGCGCTTACCGCAGGGATCGTACAGACGACGATAATGGAAGAGAACTGGAACGGAAAAGAGTATTGGCTCAAGGCAAAAATCATGGCCGACCCCGACGAAGTGGCCGCCTCTATAGATAGGCTGAGAAACAATGAACAGCTCGCGAGGGACCTTGCAGAAGCGAGGGACGAGGCCTCACGGGCCCTTCAGGAAGTCGATGCATTGCGGCAGCAACTTGCGACAGCCGAAACGAACAATGATAAGCGTGAAGAGTATAAACAGGCGGTCAATACGCTTGTTGCAACGGATTGGTTTGAAAGAGGGCAGTACTTCGCATTTTCGGGAAATTACCAGGAGGCAGCAAGGGCGTATGATCAGGTCGTAGTATTAAGGCCAAACGACGCCAAGGCTTACAGCAATCGCGGAGCCGTCTACATTCAGCTTGGACGGTATGGTAGTGCCGCAAAGGATCTGGATAGGGCCGCGTTCCTGAACCCGCGAAACAAGACAACCCTTTTCAATAGAAATCTCGTCTATAAGAAGCTTCAAGAAACAAGGTTTGCAAGAACGCAGGAGCGTGATATCCTTCGTAACAGATATGATAACAGGCCGCAGCAGGGTGGGAATGTGCCTGACTATCGTATCAATGGCGGACAGAACGGGGAAAGGCAGAGATTGCTCAACAGACCTTCAGACAGGCAATTGAGGGAGCGGGATGAACAACTGAGGAAGGAAAGGCAGCTCGTCCAGAGAAAAAGGCTTGAGGATAAATCAAAGCAAAGAATACGGCGGGAAGACCTGAAAAAGAAAAGAGAGGCCGAACAAAGAAAGAAGAAAGAAAAAAGGATCGACAAGCCCAGGCCGAGACATGAAGATGAAAAAGGCAGAAACTGATTTTTGAGGTGTCGGTAATTAGAGATTGCGTGATCGTGGCCAGGAAACGGAAATGAGGAACTGATTAATGTCTACCATGGAGCTCGCGAAAGAAGGATCCGTATACGTCCTTACCCTGACCAACGGGGCAGAGGCGAATACCCTAACGGAAGATGTTGTCGGCGAATATCATGACATACTTGACGAACTAGAATCGTCCAAAGATAACTGCGCGCTAGTCTTAACGAGCAACGACCCCAAGTTCTGGTCTAACGGCATCAATCTCAATTGGCTTCTCAAACAGCCTCCTGACTACTTTCCGAAGTTCGCTGAACTTCTTGACGAACTATTTATCAGATTTTCTCTGCTTGCCGTACCCACGGTCGGGTGCCTCACCGGACACGTGTATGCGGCTGGCGCAATTCTCGCGTCAACACTGGATTTCCGCCTGATGCGGGAGGACAGGGGATTCTTCTGTTTTCCCGAAGTTGACATCAAGATTGTTTTCACCCCAGCGATGTTCGAGATTCTCCGCCTGTTGCCTGACCACTATGCATTAAACGAACTCTTGCTCACCGGCAGGCGGGTTGGGGGCAAGGAGGCTCTGGCGATGAAGATCGTCTCTGCAGCATATCCCGAGGGAACGCTTTTTGATAAGGCTATGGAGATGGCAACATTTCTATCCAAGAAAGACCGCATGACGTATGCACAGATCAAGCGCGGATTCAGGCAGGCCCTGGTGAAATTTACTCTCTGAAAATTTCTTAAAAGGTGAAGCTCACAGATAAACCAAATTAGTGAGCAATCATTCTTTCAGACCGTACTTCTTTAGTTTGTAACGCAGCATGCGTTCACTGATGCCAAGGATTTCGGCAGCCTTTGTCTGGTGATCGCGGGATTTTTCCATGGCCTCAAGGATCAGTCTCTTTTCCATATCCTCAATCGATCCCCTGAGCAGGCCCTCCCCTTTCTTAGCCCCTTCTTCCGGATAGATGGTCTCAGCAGTAAAAGGTAAGTCTGCAACCGAAATGACCGAATCACGAGATATCACCACGGCACGCTCGATGATATTCTCCAGTTCTCTCACGTTGCCCGGATAATCGTATCGCAGTAGTAGGTCCCTCGCTTCACTGGTCATGCCGGATATGTCCTTGCCGTTTTCGGCAGCAAAGTGCTTGACGAAATGACCTATCAAGAGCGGCACATCTTCCTTCCTTTCTCTAAGGGGGGGGATATCCATGGCTACCACGTTCAACCTGTAGAAGAGGTCTTCCCTGAATGTCCCTTCTTTTACCTTGGATTCCAGATCCCGGTTCGTGGCGCTGATTATCCTCACATCGGAGTGTATGGTTTGATTGCCGCCTACACGCTGGAATTCCCGCTCTTGAAGGAAGCGAAGCAGCTTCACCTGGACGGATGCGGAGAGATCGCCAATTTCATCCAGGAAGAGTGTCCCACCATCCGCTTCCTCGAATCTTCCGATCCTCCTTCCTGTTGCGCCGGTGAAGGCGCCTTTTTCATGACCGAACAATTCGCTTTCGAGAAGACTCTCGGGTAGTGCGCTGCAGTTCACTACACTGATCGGCTTCTTGGAACGAGGGCTGAGATTGTGAATCAGCCTGGCCAGCAATTCCTTGCCTGTCCCACTTTCTCCCCTGATGAGAACGGTGGCACGGCTTTCTCCAACCCTTTGGGCCATGCTGACCAGTTCGCTCATCGCCTGGCTGCGATATATGATCTGGTCCGTCGTAACGCCCTTTTCCCTCAATTTCTCCCGGAGAATCTCATTTTCACGGATCAGGGTACGCCTTTCCGACACCCGATCAACGTGGATAAGAAGTTCATCAAACTCAACAGGCTTGGTGATATAATCTATAGCACCCTCCTTCATGGCTTCCACCGCCGTTTCTATCGTCCCGTAGGCGGTAATTATGATCACGTCGATTTCCGGATTGATCTTCTTGACCTCTTTGAGCACCTGCATGCCGTCCATTCCCGGCATCTTGTAATCCAGGAGGATCATGTCGAACTGGCCCTTCAAAACGGCTTGGATGGCAGCGTCTCCGTTCTCGGCTTCCGCTACGGTATGTCCTTCCCTCACGAGAAAATCGCGGAGCATTTCACGCTGAGACTGTCCATCCTCAACAACAAGTATATTCAACTTCTTCATGCCTGTATCCTCTTAGGCTAAACTATACTATTCTTTTCTCCTGCTCTCCACGTGGGAAGTGAGATCTCGAAAGTCGTCCCGGCGCCCGGCTGGCTTACTACACGAATCTCTCCGCCGTGACCGCGAATGATCTCATGTGCGAGCGGAAGCCCGAGGCCAAGACCCTTTTCCTTCGTTGTATATTCGGGATTGAAAATACGCTCCACCTCCTCAGGGCTCATGCCGCATCCGTTATCCGAAATCTTTATGGTGACACGATCCTTCCCGCTCGAATCAACAAGAATACGAACAGTGCCTTCTCCCGAAATTGATTCCATCGCGTTCTTTACAAAATTGAAGATGGCCTGCTGCAGTTTATCCACGTCCATGGGTATGACCGCATGATTGTTCTTGTAGCCCGTTTCGAGAATGATCCCCTTGATCTTTGCCTCTTCCTGGACAATATTGACGATCTTCTGAAGAACATCGGCAACAGGATAATCATGGAGTTGAAGACGCCGACTCTTTGAAAAAGTCAGGAACTCTTCAATGATGCCGTCCAAACGCCTGATCTCGTCCCGGATAACACCGGCCAATGTTTGAAATTCTTTAATTTTGTCCTCATCCGCCGGCATAAATTCCCGCTTTAACCTCTGACTGGCCATACTGATTGCATTGAGTGGATTCCGAATTTCGTGGGCAACGCCCGCAGCAAGCTGTCCCAGGGCCGATAGTCTCTCAGCTTTTTCAAGCTGCCTTTCCATCTCAACGATACCCGCAAGGTGCCTGTTCTGATTGTGATAGAGTATCCACATGGCCAAGAGCATGATCAAAATGATGGAAGACATGAAAAAGATTATGTTGCGCCTGTTCTCGGCGAGGATTTCATCAGGGCCCTCGCGGTCAAGACCGAGCTTCGCTATGCCCGCAACCTTGCCGAATAAGTATATCGGTGCCGCCATCTCCAATATCTTCTTGCCACGGGAAATAATTTTCCGGCTTTCGAATTTCTTTGCGCCCGCAAGAATCAAGCCCGTATTCATCTTGCCCTGTTCTTCCGCATCAGGTATTTGTCCCAGGCTCCCGAGGATCATGTCGCGCTGATCCGTTATTCTGATGTAAACCAGGCCTTGCCCCTGTCCCAATCGTTCAAGCGCTTTTTCTATTGATACTTTAATACCCCAGTAGCGTTGTCCCTCGCGGTCAAGAGCGATTATGACGGTTCCGCTTCCGTCCGTGCGCCTCAGCGCTACAAACCCGATCTTCTTCTCCTTGCCCAGACGTGAGAAAAGATCGATGGTGATGGCGTCTATTCCCAAGACACGGGAAGGCTCCCCGCCGATAACGTCCCAATGGAGGATTCTGCTCTGATAGACAACCTTTCCTTTTCTGTCTAGAACGGCGACAAACCATAGACCTTTGTCTTCGGCAAATTTTCTCAGATATTCGTCACTCAGTTTATCCGCCTTCCATTGATTGTCAATTTCGCGACCCATGTCAACAAGCGCGGCTGTGAGAGATTTCTGCGGCAACAGGGCCTCATCCATTGGGGGGGCAAAGGTGCCGCCACTGTCCCTCTGGTACGCCTGTATTAGGGCGTTGAGGTTCTCCTGGGAAAGCCTCTCGACAACACCAATTATAGAAAGTCCCTGACTCTCCATGAAGCCCATTAAACTTCTGTCAGTTCTTCTGATGTCCATGATGCCCATGATCAGAATGAGGCCTATAAAGACAGTGCAGACAATGCCAATAGCTATCGGCTGCAGAAAGCGCCTGCCATACTCAGGTGCGTGGTGCTGCCATATTAATTTATGTTCACTATTCATGTATAAAAACCGCTACCTAAATCTTACTGTGTGATGCATAATATTTCATCGCTTAAAAAAGTCAACGATTCTTTCTCTTTGGGAAGCGAAGGACAATGGGAAAGCAGGTTTCGACAATTATGTCGATTCCAAAAACAATCGCTGCTTATTTCCTAACTGTCTGTTTTCTCAGAAACTATACGCAACTATCATAATACCGAATCGACATTTATTGCGATTGTCCCTCTGGCGGCAAGTGGCTGTTTGTGTAATCTATCTTTAATAAGCTACGTTATATCAATATGTTACAGCATGATGAGGCGTTCTGGCATGGGTTATGCATCTACCATGTTAACAAAGTTAATTATCGGTTAATAAACGGGCATGATTGGCCGGTAGTAAACTCCAAAACTAAGAAGGTAAACACCTTCACTCCTCCTGACCTAGGGGAGACATTAAGTCTCCCCTTTCTTTTTGTCCTTTTTAATCGATTCTCGCAATTTCCCCCATTTTTCGAGTCGATCCTTGATGATTTTTTCATGGCCTCGCCCCGTTGGTTTGTAAAAGATCTTTCCGCTGAGCTCGTCCGGCAGATAATCCTGCGGAACAAATGCGTCTTCATGATCGTGCGCATACATATAACCTTTGCCGTAGCCAATATCTTTCATCAACCGTGTCGACGCATTTCTTATATGGAGAGGCACGGCCAGCGTGCCAGTTTCACTTATTGTTTGTTTTACTTTTCCATAAGCAATATACAGTGAATTACTCTTGGGCGCTGTGGCGAGGTAAACGGCAGCTTGGGCCAGGGCGAGCTCTCCTTCCGGCAAGCCGATAAAATGAAACGCCTGCATCGCCGAAACAGCGATCTCAAGGGCCATCGGGTCGGCATTGCCCACATCCTCCGATGCAAATCTTACCATACGCCTTGCAATATAAAGAGGATCCTCGCCGGCGGCCAGCATGCGGCCCAACCAGTAGAGAGCGGCGTCAGGATCACTGCCGCGGAGGCTCTTGTGCAAGGCAGAGATGAGGTTGTAATGTTCCTCACCGCCCTTATCATACTGCAAAGCCTTCTTCTGCAGCACTTCCTCCACGACGGAGCGCGTAATCCTCCGCGAACCTGTCGCCTCTTTTCGCATGAGTGATGCAGCGGCCTCAAGGCTGTTTAACGCCATACGCGCGTCTCCGTCTGCAGACCAGATAATATGTTCAATGGCATCGTGTTCTGTATGAAGTCCCAGTCCTCCCAGACCCCGTTCCCTGTCATTGATTGCCCCGTCGATGATCAGCTCCAGTTCGTCATTTGTGTAGGGCTTGAGGAGCATGACTCGCGATCTGGAGAGGAGCGGAGAAATTACCTCAAATGACGGATTTTCCGTGGTCGCACCGATGAGCGTGATGAGACCCTTTTCAACATGAGGAAGGAAGGCGTCCTGCTGTGCTTTATTGAATCTGTGGATCTCATCCACAAAGAGAATCGTCTTCTTACGATGATAACGCCACAGAGACTTAGCCTCATCGACAACGGCCCTTATCTCCTTCACCCCGGAGAGCACCGCGGAGAAACTAACAAAGTGGGACTTGGTTTCACTGGCAATCACCCTAGCCAGTGTTGTCTTGCCAGAGCCCGGTGGTCCCCAGAAGATCATCGAAAAGAGCCTGTCCTCTTCGATTGCGCGCCTCAACAGGCTTCCTTCGCCAAGCAGATGTGATTGACCTACAAACTCCGAAAGATTCCTGGGACGCATCCTGTCCGCCAGCGGGCTCATACCCATGTCGGCAGTCTTTTCGTCAAATAGATCCATAAACTGTCACTGATCTTCTTCCGTATGTTTCTTCGCCGCCTCGATGAGCTCCATGAGTGTCGTGATCTTGTCCTTAGGAGCCTGACCTACGAAGGCATCCCATGATTCCTTATCCATGGTTCCCTGGAGATACTCCGCAACGGGGAAAAACGTTTGCCAGCAAGCGATGATGCGAGCGCAGGGAAGATTACCTCCTTCTTTCCGACAATAAGAAAATCTAACTTCACCCCCGAGCCGCGGACATCTCAATTCTAATGCGTCATATCTATTCATAATATGTGCTCGTTGCATGGCGCCACTTATGGCATGTGTATTAACCATGTCCAAAAATAGATAAGCCGTCAAGGGGAATCTTCCCTGACGGCTTATACTGTAACTATTCAGTGACACTTGTTCCGTTATGGTTTCGGCAAACCTTCAATTGCCTTCAAGGCCCGTTTGATTTCCTCGTCGGGCAGTTCGTAAGGTTCGAGCTTGCCGGAGAAGTAAGCATCATATGCGGCCAAATCAACAAGCCCATGACCGCTCCAGTCGAACAGGATAACCTTCTCCTTTCCCTCCTGTTCCGCCTTCTTTGCCACATCGACCACTGCGGCGATGGCGTGGTTCGTTTCCGGCGCCGGAATGAAGCACTCGGTCCTTGCCCATTTGACTCCGGCGTCGAATGTCTCCAGCTGGTTGTATGCCCGGGCCTCGACCAGCTTTTCATTGACCAGGTGGCTCACAATCGGGGCCATACCGTGATACCTCAGTCCTCCGGCATGTATCGGCGGCGGCACAAAATCATGTCCCAGCGTGTGCATAGGAAGAAGCGGCGTCAGCTTTGCAAGATCACCAAAGTCATATGCAAAAGGGCCCTTGGTCATCGTCGGGCACGATGTAGGCTCTGCGGCAATGACCGTGACCTTTTTGCCATGGATCTTGTCTCTTACAAACGGGAGGGATATTCCTCCGAAATTACTGCCGCCACCTGCACAGCCGATCACGACATCGGGATACACACCGATTTTTTCCATCTGCTTCTGCGCCTCGAGACCAATGATGGTCTGATGCATGAGCACGTGATTCAACACACTGCCGAGACAGTATCGGGAGTTCTTATGAGTGACCGCGTCCTCAACGGCCTCGCTTATGGCAATGCCCAGACTGCCAGGTGAATCAGGATGCTCCGCCAGCACCTGTTTCCCTGCGTTTGTCAACGTACTGGGACTGGGGATGCATTCCGCCCCCCAGGTATTCATCATCAGGCGGCGGTACGGTTTCTGTTCGTAGCTTACCCTCACCATGTATACCCGACATTCAAGGTCAAATATCTTGCATGCCATGGCGAGCGCACTTCCCCATTGCCCTGCACCGGTTTCCGTGGCAAGCCGTTTGATACCGAAAATCTTGTTGTAATAGGCCTGTGCTACGGCGGTATTCGGCTTATGGGAGCCGGCAGGACTCACGCCCTCATTCTTGTAATATATCTTTACGGGCGCGCCGAGTAGCTTCTCAAAATTCCTGGCACGGCAAAGGGGCGTAGGCCGCCACAGCAGGTATTTCTCCAGTATCGCATCGGGAATGTCAATCCAGCGCTGCCGGCTGACTTCCTGCTCGATAAGATTCATGGGAAAAACAGGGGATAGATCATCCGGCCCGACGGGCTTCCCTGTGCCCGGATGGAGTGGAGGCTTCATGGGCGTCGGCAAGTCGGCCTGGATGTTGTACCACTGCTTGGGTATCTCGTTATCGTTTAATCCCACTTTCACCTGTTCCATATGACGTTCTCCTTCGGTATTTATTAGGGGCTTTGCCAAGCCCCGTACCTGCAATGTGTTACTCCATCCATCCAGATATGGCATTATGTTTCCAGATTCGCCATCAAACCCTTGTGCCTTCGATACCATAGATTCGGAAAGAGTTTGTAAATCACTCTGGACACGGGTCCGATATACTCCCTCGTCCTCCTGTCGAACTGGCACGCCTGGATGATCTGTTCCTTGATATCCTTCTTATGTCCCACTTCGTTGAATATCTTGTAGGCACAGTGAAAAAGCGGGCTGTACATATTTTTCTTTTCCAGATATTTATTAACATTACGGATAGTATTTGGCCCTTCCGGCGTACCGTCAATTTTTTCAAGCACCTTGATGTTGGTTTCTATTGGATTTCCGGTATATAATTCATAATAAAATTTCCCATACCGGTAGTTCTTGCTAGCGACCGAAGACAGGGTTATATACATGTCCCCCACACCTGCCTGGCTGTGAAACGCCTGAAACCCTCCTCCCAGTAATTTTGCAAGCGACCGTATCTCCACGCCTGACCTGGCAAATATGGTGCCCGGTATCGAATCACCGAGGTCCAGTGTATGCACCACACCCATTATATTTGCCACGATGTTCTTGAGGGCACCGCACGCCTCCACTCCGACGATGTCGAAATTGTAGAAGGACGTGAACTCCCTGCGATTGAACCGGATGATCTCATCACGAATTATCTTCGAGATATTTTTCTTTCCGGCCACCGTAACACACACGGGGTGTCCCAGCATGACATCCATGTCAAAGAAAGGGCCGCCTATGCAAACGACTTCGTACTTGTCCTTCAGGTTAAACAAATTGGTATTGATTAATTGCGACGGAGTTATCAACTCCTTCGTAATCTCATCGGAAATGAGACCCTTGATCGGCGACACCAGGCACGTATCTCCTGCTTTCTTCTCGAGCATCGGCTTCAGGTAGTCCAGGAACTCCGGAAGTCTGTTCATGGTAATGGTAAGAAAGATAAAATCGTTGTCATCGACGACGCGCTCAAGGTCATTCGTTGCATGCACAGTTGGGGACAGCCTTGGAACGTTATCCATACCGCCGAGTCTTCGCGCAAGCTCCTTTGTCAGGTGCTTCGGATTAAGATGATCTTTGTTGATGATCCGGCACACGTCAGTATCGTGATAGTAGAGAGTAACCCTCTTATTATCCCTGCCGAATTTGTATGCGAGCGAGGTGCCGAGCCTACCCGGCCCGATAATGCCTATTCTGCCCGTGTCTAAATTGCTTGTTCGCATAATATCGTGCTCATAAATCTTATCCGGTTTTGTCTGCTCGCGCAAAAATCGTGTCACATGCCCCGGTATAACTCTTCTCGTCGGAAGAACGAGATGCAGGGCATAGTTGCTGTCCAGAGCGGTGATTATAGGTAAAAAAAGCGTGACATGTCAAATATTAATACACGCCAAAATATTTCTTGCCTTAACAAAAATATTTCCTTTCAACCGCATGCAGGCTGGCGCAAAATTATGACGCGGTTACACTTCAAAATGGTTGTAACTTTATAAAAAT
>Ga0335081_10013180_pt1 | contig 13372 bp, 7 predicted proteins | sample Lox_Sample_35_FD_206713 | JGI IMG/M metagenome (GOLD analysis project Ga0335081, IMG submission 206713) | Soil microbial communities from Loxahatchee National Wildlife Refuge, Florida, United States - Lox_Sample_3.5 | ecosystem: Environmental > Terrestrial > Soil > Wetlands | place: USA: Florida...
TCGGACCGCGACATCGACTACCACACGGAGGTGTTCCGGGCGGCGGTCCAGTCGCTGGCCGATCGTGCTTCAACGGATTGAGCGATGCCTCGACGCCCCTCTCGACCGACCCCCCCACGCCGCGACCAGTCGCTGTCCCCCGAGGATCGCGCGCTGGGCATGGATCGGGATATTCCCCGACGCGACTTTCTGAATGGCGTGGCCATCGCTGTCGGCGCGAGCCTGCTTCCACGCGGGCTGTTCGGCGCGAGAGAAAGCGCCGCGCAGTTCGGAGCCGGTGCGCCGTACCCTCCGGCGCTCACCGGCCTGCGGGGGAGTCACCTTGGCTCCTTCGAGGTGATGCATCGGGTGAAGGATGGCCGCCTCGACGATTTCCTGCGCGCCGCGAGACGCACCGATGAGTCCTACGACCTGGTCGTGGTGGGCGGGGGGATCAGCGGTCTTGCGGCCGCGCATTTCTTCCAGGAGCAGCAGGGAGCTAATGCGCGGATTCTCATCCTCGATAACCATGACGATTTCGGCGGGCACGCCAAGCGCAACGAATTTCGCGTGAATGGCCGCCTCCTCGTCGGGTACGGCGGCAGCCAGTCGATCGAGAATCCGGGTCGGTACAGCTCGGTTGCGCGCGCGCTGCTCAGCGACCTCGGCATCGACACCGGGGTCTTCTACCATGCCTTCGATCGCACGTTCTACCGCTCCCGCGGCTTGTCGGGCGCGCTCTTTCTGGACCGGGAGACCTTCGGCACCGACCGCCTTCTTCCGGGCATGGGGCGCGAGAGCTGGTCCAGCCCCAATGTCGAGGCCGTGTTGCGGCAGGCTCCGCTTCCGGCCGAGGCCCGCGAGGCGCTGAGCCGGGTCTTCCGAGAGCAGGGGGATCCGCTGAGGGGGATGGATATCGAGGCAAAAAAGATCTGGCTCGCGCATACCTCCTATCGTCAATACCTGATCGAGAAGTTCCAGGCTCCCGAAGAAGCGCTGCGGGTGCTCCAGCCGCTGACCCACGACCTCTACGGCGTTGGCATCGAGGCGGTCCCCGCGCTCGACTGCTGGGGGCTCGGCTTCCCGGGGATGTCAGGCATCGACCTCGGTCCCGGCCCCTATCCCGGTATCGGGCTCACTCCCGCCCCGCACCCGGAGGAGCCGTACATCTTCCATTTTCCGGACGGCAATGCGTCTATCGCGAGGCTTCTCGTCCGCAAGCTGATCCCGGACGCCGTACCCGGAGCCACGATGAAGGACGTCGTGACTTCTCGCATCGATTATGGACGCCTGGATCGGCCGGGCGCGCGCTGCCGGATCCGTCTCAACAGCACCGCGATACAGGTGAGACACCAGGGTTCGCCTTCCGATTCCCGCGGCGTGGAGGTGACGTACGTCCAAGGTGGCCGAACCCGCGTGATTCAGGCGGGTGGAGCAGTGCTCGCCTGTTGGAACAGCGTCGCTCCCTATATCTGTCCCGAGCTTCCCAAGGTTCAGCGGGAGGCGCTCCGGTACGGTGTGAAGGTTCCCCTGGTCTACACCAACGTCGCGCTCCGAACCTGGCAAGCGTTCGAGCGGCTCAAGATCCACGGCTTCTACTCGCCCGGTTGCTACTTCTCGAATGGCAGCCTGGACTTTCCCGTGAGTCTGGGTGACTACCGCTTCTCCCGGGGTCCGGAGGAGCCGATCGTTCTGCATCTGCTCCGCACGCCGTGTCGGCCCGGTCTGCCGTCGCGGGAGCAACACCGGGCAGGTCACGTCGAGCTGCTCGAGACCAGCTTCGAGACGTTCGAGCGCCGGCTGCGGGATCAGCTGGCTCGCATCCTTGGCGCCGGCGGGTTCGACCCGGCCCGGGACATCGCGGCCATCACGGTGAACCGCTGGCCCCACGGGTACGCGTATGAGTACAACTCCCTGTGGGACCCGCTCTGGAAGCCGGGGGAAGCGCCCTGCGAGATCGGCCGCCGCCCGCTAGGACGGATCACGGTCGCCAACTCGGACGCCGGGGCCTACGCCTACGCCAATTCGGCGATCGACCAGGCGTACCGCGCCGTCTCGGAGTTGAAAGCCGCGCCACCCTCGTGAATCTCCGCTGCCCCGATGCAAGAGGCCCCGGGATCGTTTGGATCAATCCCGGGGCCTCGGTCTGCGCGGTGCTTCCAAAGGTCAAGGATCGTTCCAATTCCGCGCCGGTCCCGGGCCCGGAATGTTCGGGTTCGCGTCGCGTTCGCTCAGCGGATAGGTCAGGCGTCGCGGAATCTGAAAGCCCGGCGGAGGCTGGATGTTCGGAATACCGGTGCGCTTCCAGTCACTCCAGGTCTCGACGTTCTGAAAGAGGCTGATGTATTTCTCCATCATGATCGCGTTCATGAGGGAGTCGGTCGGGCCGGGTGTGCCGGGTGTGGGTGCGGTTCTCGTGATGCCGACAGAGTTCCAGACAGCCTGCAACGCGCCGCGCGCGGTGCCCCCCGCGTCCGTGTTGTCAGTCTGGTAGGTCGCTTCCGCGAGGATGAGTTGCGTCTCCGCCCACGTCACGAACGGCTGGGGGAATGCGCCGTCGAGCCGGGTGGAGCTCAGGGTCGAGAGGTTCGACGGCGCGTCGGCGACGCCGGGCTTGCCGCCCTGATAGTCCCCGTTCGCGTTGGTCGCGAAGTAGAGGGGAAGGCGCGGGTCGCTGTCCGCTACCATCACGCTGTCCAGGTAGAACCCGGCCACGACGTACCCGGGGAAAATGCTCTGGAAGACACTCCAGAAGTTGGACGATGTCGGTCCATTCCCGCTCAGCGCCAGCTCAAAATCATCGCCCGGTTGAATCCCCTGGGCCGCCTCCGCCGCGGCGTTGGCATAGGCGGTGGCGTCACGCCTGGCGACGTGCATATAGAACCGCGCCTTGAGCGTGTGGGCCAACTCGGTCCACTTCGCCGGATCACCGGCGTAGACCAGATCGTTGTCCCCGGCCCCCTTGTTGGTGGGTCCCGTCGCCGCGAGGAAGATGATCGCGGTATCCAGCCTGGCCTGCAGAGCGGTGTACACCGTCTGCTGAGGGTCGAGGTGCGGGCGAGGGAAGCTCGGGTTCGCCGCCTCGCTGTAGGGGATATCGCCCCACAGGTCGGCGGTCGTCCCCATGAACAGCGCCTCGAGCACTGTGGCCTGCCCCCAGAAGATCGAGTCGCTGGTGGCCAGCGAACGCGATTCGATCGTCTTGAGATCGATCAGGCCGCCTCCGCCGTAGAACGATGACCAGTTGATGTAGTAGTCATCCTCGGCCACGGAGTAGGTGCCGAGCGCCAGGTACTGGGACTGGCCGCCGCACTGCTGCATCCAGATGCACACCGAGCGGGCCAGGCGGCTCTCGAGCTGTGCGTTGAAATTGACCTCCGACGACACGAACAGCGCTCCATTCGACGCCGTCGTCGGGTCGTTGGGATCGGTGCCCAGCTTCGGACCGGTGAGGTACTTGTTGCATCCGCTGAGTCCCAGGGCGAGCATGGCACCCAGGACCGCTTTGATCGCGTAGGGTCGCATAATCGGGTTTCCGATGGATTCGAGTGGACGCATCAGCGGTTCAGGGTCGCGGTGAAGACGAAGGATCGACTCTGCGGATTGTTGAAGAAGTCGATGCCTCCGGCCACCGTTTCGGAGCCGGTCAGGTTCGTCTCCGGGTCCACTCCGGTGTATTTCGTCCAGGTGATCAGGTTCCTGCCGGCCACCCGCAGCTCGACGCTGCTCAGGCCGAGCGTCTTGGTCACGAAGCCCCCGTCCCAGGTATAGCCCACCGAGACCTCCCTGAGCTTCACGAAGCTGCCGTCTTCGTAGAACGGCGTCCCGATCGTGCTGCTGAACGACCAGCTGTCGTAGAACTGGAACCAGTTCTGATCCAGTGTCACGGTTTGTCCGGCGCCCGGCCCGGCCACCGGCCCCTGCATGTAGTTCTTGCCGAACACGACCTGCGTGCCGCGAAGCTCCGTCTCCCGGGACGCGCCCACCGCGTTGAGGGCGGCGCGCGTGCCATTCCAGACCACGCCGCCGTGCCGGATGTCGAGCAGCCCCGAGAACGACCAGTGCCCCCACCGGATGCCGGTCCGGATCGAGCCGGTCCACTTGGGGTTCGGATCGCCAACGACGCGCTGGGTGGGGTCGAGCAGCGGGGTGCCAAGTCCGTCGCTGCCCAGCCCGTTGGCATTCACGTGGGTGCCGTCATCCAGCCAGAGGGCGTGCGACTTGATCTGCGACGGCGTGCAGGTGGCGTCGACGCTGTATGTGCCGCCGTCCAGCATCACCCCGCGCCCGCAGCGCACGTAGTCGTAGTCCCGGAAGACACCGAGCGGCAACCCCACCTGCGCCACCGCCGTGGGCCCACCCTGAATTGCTCCGCCCAGCCCGCCAAAGGCTACGAACTCGGCTCCATGGAGGCTGAAGACCCGGTTCCGATTGGTGCCGAGGACCACCCCGATGTCCCAGGAGAAATCCCGTTTGGTGATGGGGCGGATATTGATGGCCCACTCGGTGCCGGAGTTCCGGATCTGGGCACCATTGATCCCCTCGAGGGTGTAACCGGTCGAGGCCGGAACCGTGATCGGCAGGATGACGTTACTCGAGAACCGCCGATACCAGGTGAAGCTCAGGTCTGCCTTATCGCCGAAGACGGCGACGTCAGTGCCCATCTCCAGCTCCTTCGTTCGCTCCGGCTGGAGGCTGGTCGATGGCTTGGTGGTTGGTGTGAAGAGGCCGGTTAGCCCACCTTGGCCGGAGTTCATGCCAAAGGCGTCGAAGTCCTGAAAGAGTCCCGCTCGGTAGACCTTGAGGCCGAGGTAGGGCGAGGGGAGAGTGCCAACCTCACCGTAGGCGAGTCGCAGCTTGCCATAGGATATCCGCCCGCCGAGATCGCCCAGCGCATTTGTAAACTGCCAGGCGGCGCTCGCGCTCGGGAACCACGCCCAGAGGTGGCTGGCCGAGGGATCGTTCTCGACGTAGGCGGAGGCGCCGTCGTAACGTAGGCCGGCCTTCAAGTAGAGCTGCCTCCAGAGGTCGAGGGTGCTCTGGCCGAAGAACCCGACGATCCGGACCTTGGTCTCGTTGTCGATAGGGTTATAGAAGGTCGAGGCATTCGTCAGGTTGAACGGCGCGCCGTCGGGGAGACCATTACCGACATCCCCCTGTTGTCTGTAGCTTCGGGTGTTGATGTTGTTGCCGAGCGTGAAGGTGCCGGAGCCGTTCTGGCTCAGAGTGAAGTTGGCCGTAGCGACGAGGTTGTGATCGATCTGGGTGTTCACCAACGTCTGCTTGATGACCTGGCCGCGCGGGTCGGGTGTGTTGGAGCTCGAAGGCGGCTGGCCCTGCACTCGGCTATCCTGGCTCTCGTCGAGCCCCAGCGTCTCGTTCACCTTGAGCCAGGCCCGGGGCGTGTAATCAAGTGTGACGTCCCCTATGGTCCGGCCCGCAATGGATGAGCTCAATGCGTTGTCCGCCGACCAGAGGGGGTTGTCGTACCCGCGGGTCGAATCGGTATTGCCGAACGACGGATTGGGGAAGCGGAAGGACCTCTGGACCTGGTCACTGGTACTGGTGACGTCGCTGAAGGTGTTGAACTCGGGCGGGGTGCGCCATTCGCCCCAGGTGATACCGCTGAAGTTGAATCCCTTCTGCGCCGCGTACTGCTGGGAGTTGGAATAGAAGACGTTCCCTCCCACCTTCACCGTATTTGATATGCGGTGATCCGCCTTCAGACGGACCGACTTCCGGTTGAATGAGTTGTTGGGCCCCGGCAGCTCGCCGTTCTGGTTGAGCAGCCCAGTGGAGACGTAGAACGTGGTGCGGTCGTTCCCGCCGGAGATAGTGAGCTCGTTGTCGGTTCCGACGCCGGTCTGGTACAGTTCGCCGGCGTGATCGTAGGTCTTGGTACCCGGAGCGAGGAGCGGACCCCAGCTGTCCTCCGTGGCGTAGCAGTCAAGTGTGTTCGACTGGGCGCAGGGGTCGGGGAGCCCGCCATCACCCTGGCCGTACTTCCGCTGCAGTGCCGGCAGTTGAGTGACGTTGCTGAGCTCCAACGAGGTCCGAAGTGAATACTGGGTGGAGCCGGCCTGTCCCCGCTTGGTGGTGATGAGGATGACGCCCTGGCCCGCTCGGGCGCCGTAGATCGCTCCGGCGGCGGCGCCCTTCAGGATTTCCACCGACTCGATGTCGTCGGGGTTGAGGTCGGCGACGGCGTTCGGCGAAGACACCCCGCCCTGCGGGCCCCCGGTCTGTGGGTCCAGGCTCGCGGTGGTGTTCACCGAGTTGTCCACGGGAATCCCGTCGATCACGAATAGAGGCTGCGACGTGCCGCTCAGGGTGTTCACGCCGCGGATCCGGATCGAGGCGGATGCCCCCGGGTCGCCTGACATCGAGGTGACCTCGACGTTGGGCGCCTTTGCCGAGAGCGCGTTGACCACGCTCGCTTCGTTGCTGCGCTGCAGCTGCGTCGAGTCGACGTTGTTGCGAACGTTGCCGATCTTCTCCAGCTCGGAGGTGGTGCCGGCGCCCGTCGCCACGATCTCACCGAGCTGCAGCGGATTCGCCGCGAGGGAGAAGTTCCGCACCACGTCGGGCTGGGTGAGGTCGACCTGCGCGGATACCGGCTTGTAGCTGATGGCGCGCGCCGCGATGACCACCCCGACTCCGCCGGCGCGGTTGGCCGGAACCAGGATCACGTACTGGCCGTCCTGCCGGCTGATGGCGCTCAGGCCGAGGCTGGGCATCACCACACTGGCTCCGGCGATGGGGGTCCCCTCCGTGCTGGTCACCTGCCCCCGGACGGTGACCGGCTGTTGTGCGGCGGCGGGGCGCGCCGTCCAGGCGCCGAGAACCGCCAGCAGGGCCATACCACGCTTTGGGATCACAAAGACGTCCTCCATGGAAGAGCGAAGTCGAATTCCCTCGTGGAACGCGCCAAACGCGCCTTCGAGGCAGGCAGCTGCGGTACGCGAACGGAAATCCGTGATTTTCAAGAACGGCGAATCAGACGGGAACCGCCCCGAGCCCCGGTGGCGTCGGGCTCCCGCGCCCAGCGGCAGCCCGCGACGGTGGGGCGCGTTCGGCGCCGGGACGGTACCCCGGGCGCCGGCGGCAAGGTCGGCTCGAGCTCATCGGAACTGGCTTTCTATCGGTGCCGTTCGCGGCCGGCTTGCAAGGCAGCGCCGCGCGTGACGCGTTGAGGAGAGAAGTCGCGAAGGTACCGGCCGCCGGAAAGGCTGTCAATAATGAAAGACCCCCTCGACACCCCACAGATCGAATCGTAGGATTGCGTCACTCGCGGCGCTCCATCGACGAGCTCCGCGGTCACCCCAGCTACCATTTCCTCTCAGGTCTGCCGCCATGGAGCGATGTCTGTGGACCGCCGCCCTCGGGGTTCCCGCGCCGCCACTTCGGGAACTTCCCGCGCGGGTCGACGTCGCGATCATCGGCGGCGGTTACACGGGGCTGGCCGCGGCCTTGGCCCTGGCCAGAGCCGGAGCAGCGACTGCGCTGCTCGAGCGACACCACCTCGGATGGGGGGCGAGCGGCCGGAACGGTGGCATGGTGCTGCCCGGATACAAGGCGGAGCTGGATGCCATGGTGCGGCGATTGGGAAGCGGGGCCGCGAAGCAGCTGTTCGAAGACTCTATCGCTGCGATCGACTTCGTCGAGGCGCTGATCCGAAGCGAAGGGATTGCCTGCGACTGGATGCGCTCGGGTCACATTACGCTTGCCGCGACTCCCCGTCATTTCGAACGCCTGACACACGCGCAACGCACCTTTTCCATTCTGGTCGGTCACGAAACGGAGTTGCTCGGCCCAGACCAGCTGCGAGGGGAGATTGGGTCATCGCGCTACGCGGGCGGCCTGCTCGACCCGCGGGCCGGCAGATTGCACCCCGCGGCCTATCTCGCCGGGCTCGGAGATGCCGCGCGACGCGCGGGGGCAACCCTGGCCGAGCAAGTGGAGGTGCGCGCGGTGGGTCGAGTGGGCGGGCGCATGCGCCTCACGACTTCGGGCGGTCTAATCGAGGCCGGACAGGTGCTCCTCGCCACCAACGGCTACTCCAGCCGAACAGTCCCTTGGGTCGCGCGCCGGATCGTGCCGGTGGGTAGCTACATCATCGCGACCGCCGTGCTCCCCACCGAGCTTCGAGGTCGGCTGAATCCGCGCGGGCGCACCTTCAGTGACACCAAGCACCTGCTCAACTACTTCCGCCTCTCGCCGGACGGCAGGCTCGTGTTCGGCGGCCGGGCGGCCTTCGTCCCTTGGGCCCTGGCCCGAAGTCGCAGGCAACTCGAACGGGAGTTGGTCGAGGTCTTTCCAGGCCTCGCCGGCGTCCCGATCGAGTACGCGTGGGCGGGGACGCTGGGATTCACCCGGGACGGGATGCCGCATGCCGGGATTCGGAACGGTCTCGCATACGCCCTGGGCTACGGCGGACACGGCGTAGCCATGGCGAGTTGGCTCGGCCACCGGGTCGGGCGCGCGCTCGCGGGAAGCGAGCCCTGGCCCCGAATGGCGGAGATCCCCTTCCCGGCAATACCGTGCTACACCGGTCGGCCATGGTTTCTTCCGCTGGCGGGCGCATATTATCGCCTGCTGGACCGGCTGGCCTGAGCCGTCCGCGTCCCATTGTCAATCGTTCTCGATGTTACCCCTGAAAGGAGCGCCGATTAATTGCGCTTGCCGACGGCCGATGTTCTCACGCTCACTCGACGGTACCTGGACCTGATCGCGGGGCGCGACCTTTCGCCCTCCGAAAAGGAAGCGTTCATCGCGGAAACGGTCGAGAGTTACGAGGCGCACGTCAATCGCGGTTTTCTCACCTACCGGAAGTCAGTGACACAGGCCGGCCAGTTCGCCGCCCTCGAGTGGTCCGGCCAGGGATCGATTCTCCGCGATCTGCTAGGGCGGGAGTACATCGATGCGCTTGGGGGGTACGGCATCTTCTCCGCAGGAGTCAACCACCCGAAGATTCTCAAGGCAGTCCAGGCCCAGATGGCTCGCATGGCGCTCAACAGCCAGGAGCTGCTGGAGCCATGGCGCGCGGCGCTCGCCAAGCTGCTCGCGGCGGTCACGCCTGGAGACCTGGGGTGCTGTTTCTTCATCAATAACGGCACCGACGCCATCGAAGGGGCCATAAAGCTGGCCCGCCTTCACACCAGGCGAAATCTCTTCATCTCGACCTTGGGAGGCTTCCACGGCAAATCGCTGGGCTCGCTGTCCCTCATGGGAAAGGCCTCGTTCCGCACCCCTTTCGAAGGGGGATTGCAGGACGTGCGCTTCGTGCCCTATGGGGACGCGGGGGCGCTCGAGGACCAGTTGGCGGTGCTGGACGCCGTCGGACAGCTTCCCGCGGCCGTGGTCGTCGAGCCGGTCCAGGGCGAAGCTGGTGGCGTGGTGCCGCCTGATGATTACCTGCCCCGCGTGCGCGCGGCGTGCACCCGCTACGGCGCGCTCCTCATCGCCGATGAAATCCAGACCGGAATGGGCCGGACCGGCCGGCTCTGGGGGGTAGACCATGCGGGAGTGGTCCCCGACATCATGTGCCTCGGAAAGTCGCTGGGTGGCGGCGTGATGCCTCTCTCCGCGTTCGTCTCTACGCCCGCCATCTGGGAGGTGCTGATCCCGAACCCGATCATCCATTCGACCACCTTCGGCGGAAACCCGATCGCCTGCGTGGCCGGGATCGCGGCCATCGAGGTCACATTGGAGGAGGATCTCCCGCGTCAGGCAGCCGAGAAGGGAGACCGGATCCTCACGGCGCTCGGCGCGCTGCGCCGGAAATACCCGCAGGTCCTGACTGACGCGCACGGCAGGGGACTGCTGATCGGCATGGAGTTCCCCAGCGACGAGATTGGATTCCAGTGCGCGGCCGGGCTCTTCAAGCGGGGGGTGCTCGTGGCCGGGACCTACTCCAAGGCTCGCACCATTCGCATCGAGCCGGCGCTCGGCATCCCCGTGCCGCTGGTGGATGAGATGCTCAACCGGCTCGATGACACCTTCCGGGAGATCGCGGCGACGCTCTGACCCGGTGGTGGGTCAGGGAATCGAGGGGCTCGGTCCATTGACCGGGCCCCTCGAATGGACCCAGTTGCGCGGTCAGGGGTAGCTGTAACTCACGGCCAGCGCGAACGTCACCTGATCCTTCTGCCCGCCGAAGATGGCGAGGTTCGACTTGTCGTAGCGGATCTCGGGGCGAATGAGGGTGTTGGACCAGGTCTTGATGTTGAGCGTGGCGGTCCCGCTCCCGAACTTGTTCTCGGTATCGAGGCCGCCCGACGCCACACCGAAGAAGCCGAGCGATCGGGCGCCCTGCTTGTCGTCGACGTAATCGCCACGCAGCGCCAGCCCCACCTTCGGGGAGAGATCGGCGGTGAGCCAGAGCCCGCCCGCCCACCACTTGGCATCGCCTCCCGACGGCGCGGCCCCCTGCTCCTTGCCCGCGTCGAACTGACCCTGGAGCGCAACACTGCCGGTCAGCTTCCGGCTGAATACGAGGTCACCGCCATACCGGTTGTTGGTGTTGTTCCCCGGCTGCTCGGGGCCGTAGTACCCGAGGAGACTGACGGTGGTCTTCGCGTCCGGTGTGAGGGCCAGCCGACCCATGAACGACTTCCGGGAGTTGTTATCCGTGAGCAGGTCCCATCCATTGATGACCCGGACGTCCGCCTCGACTTTAGGCGTGAAGTGGAAGTCCGCCCCGACGCCGGTGTTGGTCGTGTTCTCGACGAAGATGAACTGATTCCCGATCGAGAAGTTGGGGTTGGCAACGTCCTGCAGGAGCTCGACGCCCATCAGGGTCGCGCTCTTTCCCGCCTTGAACTGCACGTAACCGTCCTTGGACATGGGCAGGTTGAGGGTGACGTAGGCCTGGGCCACGTCGCCGAGCGTCCCGAGGCCCAACCCGCTCGCCTGGAAGGTGGCGCCGTCCTGGCCGAACAGCGCGTCCACCTCGAAGCCCGCATCGAGTTTGTCGGTCGCCACCGCCTTGGACACCGTGACCATCGCGGCGTTGAACATGAACTGGTCGTTCTTGTTATCGTACAGCCGGCCCGCGATGGCGTTGCCTGAAGGGTTGTTCGAGTAGGTATAGGACGTGGTCACATACCCGCTCAGCGTGACCGGGTTGGCCGGGGCGGGGGCCGCGGCGGGGGCGGCGGTGGAGTCGGGCTTCTTGGTGCTGTCCGCCGGGGACTGCGCGCTCAACAGGCCAGAGGAAAGCAGGGAAAGGGCGGTCGAGTAGACGAGGGGCCGCAGGGACATGGGATCTCCATTCAGAGGTCGACGACAAAAGGGCCGGGCACGAATCCTCCTGCTCCGCCGTAGAGAAGCCGGGGAAACGGAACAGCCCGCTCACCTTCGAGCGGGCCGGAGCAAGTCAGACTGAAGTCGTTGCCTTGGACGCTACCGGTACGCTCCCCGCTTGGCGCGGAGTCGATTGGAATTGAGGTCCGGGTTTCGCCACGCGGCAGTCATATGCGGTGGTAACTATACCGCTCAGCATTCGAACTGTCAATAGATTTCTGCAATACTTGCATCTTCTTGATAACATTCGGCACAAATCAGCACATAAAATTGACCAAGCTGCCAGTTCGAGTGCATAATCTGTAGAATTCTGAAGCCATAAAGCGCATCGACCATCTGTCGCGATCCACTGGCGTTGCCTTGCTCGACCCGGCGCCGATATTACCACCTCCATGCCTGAGCCTGCGGCCGGTCCCACCCCCGAATTCGCCGATCTCTTCGGCCGGCTCCTGGTCCTCCTCGCCAGCCCCCCCGTGAAGGAGGAGGGGATTCGGGAGGTGCTGGACAAGATCGCCGCTCGCGTGGTGGCTACGCCGGCCCTCATCGAGGCCGGGATCGAGAACGACTGGGCCGGCGGCGGTGATCCGCTCAAGGAACGCTTGCAGATACGGCGAGTCGACGCGGTGCAGATCTCGGCCGGGGCCACCGCCGAGGAACTGCTGGCCCTGGCGCGTGCGCTGGCGGACGATACGGCTCCTATCCCCATTACGGCCGCGGTGCGGGTTCAACTGTTGCCGGACCGGGTAGAGCCGCTGAACACCGGACAGCGCCTCGCGCTCTCGGATCCGGCACTCGCCACTGTTCCGCGCGCCAGGCCGGGCGATGAGCTGGCGCACGTCATCGAGGGCATCCTCCGCGAGATCGAGCAGTACACGCGCGAGGGAGATTGGCGGATGGTCCTGCACTCGGCGCAGGCCGCCCTGCGCATGCTGCCCGGTCTGGGCGAGGACTCCCGCCGCATCTGGGCCATCGCGCTCAAGCGGATCATGACCCGGCCCGTCGTCGACGGGCTCATCCAGCAGGCGTTCATCGTGCCCGAGGAGCAGCCGCGGACCACCGAGGTCCTTCGGGCCGGCGGGCTCCCGGCGGCGGAGCAGGTTCTGGACGTCCTCAAGAAGAGCGATACCGTGGGGCCGCGGGCCTTCCTGGCCGATGCGTTGGCTGGCATGCCGGAGGCACTGCAGATCGTCGTTCCGCTGGTGAAGAGCAGCCGAGCCGCGGAGGTGCGGCTCGGGGCGGAGCTGCTCGGCAGGCTCGGCGCCCCGCAGGCCGTCTCCCTGCTGGCGAACCTGGTGCAGCACTCCGATGAGCGGGTCCGCCTCGCGGCGGTTGATGCGCTCGGCCACTATCGCGACAAGGCGGCGGTGGAGCCATTGCGTCAGGCCTTGGGACACGAGTCACCGGCCATCCGCGCCCGCGCCGGGCGCGCCCTCGCGGCGCGTGGCTCGGGGGCCATCGCGATGCCGCTCCTTGCGGCTCTCGAGTCGGAGCGCGACCCGGCGGCCTGGGACGAGCTGCTCGAGGCCCTGGTCGCCATCGACGCCCCTGAAGCCGCCGCGGCCCTGGCTCGGATCGCTCTGCAGAAGCGCAAGGTGTTCGGCTTGGGCGGAGCGCTCATCAGGCGGCAGCTCGCCGTGGTCCGGGCGCTTACCGAATCCAAGTCGACCGCCGCGAAACAGGCACTGGCCCGGATCGCGGCGGAAGGAGAAGGAGAAGTCGCCAAGGCCGCGGAACAGGCCCTGGCGGCTCAACGCGCCTAGCTACGGCGGAGGTCGAGCGTCTCCACGTGCACCGACAGGTTGTGGTTGATCCGGAGTCCGGCGACTCCGTCGGTCCCGAAGCCGGCTCGCGGCGCCGCGTACACCTCCGCGCCGTTCACGAGAAAGCGGATCTTGTCCTTGTCGACCCGCACCGAGAGCACGTTCGGGACCGGACCGTCCGCCCTGGCCTTGGCGATCGATGCCGCCGGGGTCCAACCCGACGTGACATCGGTGGCCGCGGTCCCGTCCCGGCGCTTCACCTTGAAGGTGCCGTCGCCGCGGATGAGGAAGTAGAGGTAGCGCTGGCCCGCATCGGCGAGGTGACTTCC
>Ga0335081_10013181_pt1 | contig 13372 bp, 9 predicted proteins | sample Lox_Sample_35_FD_206713 | JGI IMG/M metagenome (GOLD analysis project Ga0335081, IMG submission 206713) | Soil microbial communities from Loxahatchee National Wildlife Refuge, Florida, United States - Lox_Sample_3.5 | ecosystem: Environmental > Terrestrial > Soil > Wetlands | place: USA: Florida...
ATTTTGACCTGGGACACCAAAACTGAAGTCGAAGTCGGGCCCGAGAAAGCGCTGCCAGCGGCGGAAAGTATGCATGCCGACTGACGGCGACACTTGTCATTCAGAAAGAGGAGAGATCGACATGCAAAAGCTAAGAAGTCTTCGAACCGTCGTCGTTTTCTGTGTAGCTCTGGTGGTCCTTGCTTCCTATGCGCTGAGTCAGTCGCCGGCGCTGGAACAAAAGCTTATGGCCTTGAAACAGTCCGCTGCCCAGAATAAGCAGCGGCTTATGCAGTATCAATGGACCGAAACGCAACAGATCACCCTCAAGGGCGATCCCAAAGGGACCAAGGAGTACCTTTGCCGCTACGGGCCGGACGGCCAGGTTATGAAGACGCCCATCGAGGTTTCGGATTCGCAGCCGCAAGGGCGGCAGGGCGGCAGACTCAAGCAGCGCATCGTCGAAAAGAAAAAAGAAGAGATGCAGGACTATATGGGCGACGTGAAAGGTGTTCTTTCGCTCTACGTCCCTCCCGATCCGCAGAAAATGCAACAGGCCTTTCAGCAAGGCAACGTGTCGTTCACGCCGGGAAACGGCGCGATCAAGCTGGCTTTCAAGAATTACGCCCAGCCCGGCGATCTGATGACGGTCAGCTTCAACGAAGCGACCAAGAAAATCAGCCACATCGACGTCAACACCTATACGCAATCGCCGGACCAGGTGGTGACGCTCGCCGTGCGGATGTCGAGCTTGCCGGATGGAACCAACTACACGCAGCAGACAGTGCTAAACGCGAAGGCCAAGGACTTGGTGGTTACGACCACCAATTCCAACTACCAAAAGCTCGGGAACTGAGCTTCATGGTCACTGCGTGCCAGTCTGAGACTTGCAACAAACGACGTGTCCAGCTTGATTACGCTGGGCGTATCCATAAAGGAGATCACGTTGAAACACTTCCGAGGTGCCTGGAATGCCGCCCGTATCACCCTCGCGTGCGCGCACAGCGCCCTTGCGGGTGATCAGGGGGATCAGCACATTCTCGCCGTAGTGGAAGCCATGCCAAGGTTAAGTCGCTCCTTAATGCGGACCAATCCGGGTCAGCTTAGGCGTATATCAAATAGATTATTTATTCTGGAGGCCCTGGGCAGAGTCGAACTGCCGACCAACGGTTTAGGAAAGCGGTGGTCACGCGTATTATCAACAAGATAACTATCGCAGACCAGCGTAAACACTGTTCAAAAACCTACGCCATTCGCAGGGTAGGCACTCAATCGCAATTTCATGTCGGACAAACATCGGACAGTTGTAAGCACTAAAAAGGGGAGCCCGTCAAGGCTGCCCTTTCTATTTACCGTGCTGGTCGCTATGGTGTCTCCGCCGGCGGGAAGGAGACTGGTGCTGCAACAGGGCGAAGGCTCCCGTCGCCATCGCTCCACCTTCGGCCGGGTGGCTGGTGAGGACGAGGATGTCAGCAACAAAACAGAGCGGCAAGAGCGATGGTATTGCTCGATGCGAAGTGGCCGGTTGTCATTAGGCAGCGGCCTCCATGGCCCACGGAACATCCTGTATAGAGACCCATCTGGTCTCGTTCATGTTGGTCTCGCCGTCCTCCTGGACCAGAGTGAGATAGCCGAGTGCTGGCGGGCGCGGCGCGCCCATCAGGTTGGGCCCGGCGTCGTATTCAGGTGTCTCGGCCAGGCAGCCGGTCTCAAATATGCAGACGCTATCACGAAGTACTGTGCGGACTGATGGGCGTGTGCCTGGTGCCAGGACCTTTAACGGCCGGGCGGTGCCCATGGGAATAGCCTTGTCCCTGAAACATGGCGCCGCCGTGTCATCGGCGCGGCCGTTCCGAACAGAGGTCAGTTTCTCAAAAGTGCACGAAGAGCTTTCTGACACCTGCGTCCAAAAGGGGCCTTGCAAGTCCCCCCCGGGCGAAGCCTTTTGACACAAGCCAAGTACACGCCAATCCGGCATTTTGCAGCTCGAAAGGGCTCGCACTTCGAGCCGCGTAGCTCATTGAAAACACAGACGCAGAATTGAAGATTTTCGCTGGTCCAAAATCTATGGGTTGTGGGACGGCTACAGCAAACTTCAAGAGACAGGTACTTGTGCTATGGGGAGTGGCTGTTGAAAAAAACTCTTTCGAGCTGTCTCAAGCCGAGAATGTGCGATGTAAAGGCGAAGCCAAAGCATGGCCTCCGACAAGCCTTCACCCTAGGCGACTCATTGGTTGAGCACGGAAATTATGAGACCTTGCGCTGGCACAACGACCCTGTGTCGTTACCGGCGTGATGATAGTACGGATTCGAGCGACCGTGTGTTTTCGAATCGCCGTGACTTCGTAGGTGCTTACATCAGCAATCCAAGTTCCGCGCTGAAGTCAGTTACTTTCCCGAAGAAACATCCCTAAATCTCAGAGATTATGCAGCCGGCAGAGCCCGGCAAGAAGGAGAGTGGAGTGAAGAATTTCGTGCGTGCAACAATCCTGGGCACCGCACTCATTGCAGCATCGAGTGCGTGGGCGCAGTGGTCATCGAATCCAAGCCAGAATCTCGCGCTGTCTGATATCGCAGGAGCCGACCAAGTGCAGCCCAAGACGGCTGTGCTGAGCAATGGCAACTGGTATGTCAGCTGGTTCAATAGCAATCCCAACGATCCGCCTCCGTCCGGATATGACGTGTACTACCAGCTGCTGAACGCAAACGGGGTCGAGCAGTTCGCGCATGACGGCGTGCAGGTCGCAAAGCTGACCCTGACGTCGACACAGGATTACGGACTGGCAATTGATGCCAGCGGCAACGCAGTACTGGCGTTTCTCGACGATCGCAGCAGCCCCGGCATTGCGCAGGTCACGGCTATCAAGATGAGCCCCACCGGCCAATCGCTGTGGGGAGCCAACGGCGTTCGGCTGACGAATGAAACCAACTTCCACGGTAATCCGAAGGTTGCTGTGACCAGCGATGGCGGGGTCGTGGTGGCGTGGATCACCGACGATCACATCGTCGTGCAGAAGCTCGACGGCAATGGACATCCCGTGGGCAGCAACGCGCTCAGCAATGGCCAGATGATCCTCAGCGAGTCTGGCGCGTTCTTCCAGCTCTCGGATTTGCACGCCTCTGACAACGGTTCGTTCATCCTCTCATGGATTCGCCAGGTCAGCCGCGGCAATCGCTATCTCTACGCGAACAAGATCTCGCAGACCGGCCAGCTGATGTGGGGCGCCTCACACGTGCACGTGTATGACGGCGGCTCGCTGCAGAACGGCAACTTCCCGTACTTCCTCTCCGACGGTAACGGCGGAGCGGTCTTCTCCTGGTACACCTCCAGTCCAGCCCTGCAGGTATTCGCGCAGCACGTGCTGGCGAATGGTACCGAGGTCTTCGGGCACAACGGAGCTGCGGGGGCTGTCACCGGTACAGACAATCGCGTTAGCCCGACCGCAGGCTACAACCCATCGACGCAAGAAGTCTTCATGTTCTGGACCGAGTTGGACCACCTGCAGACCGTGCAGGGCATTTCGGCGCAGAAGTTCAGTTCGGCGGGCATGCGTCAATGGAGCGATTCCGGTTTGACCATTGTTCCTCTCGGCAACGATGCTCAGATCAGTCCGCAGACGGTGCAGACCGGCAGCGGCGCGCTCGCCTTCTGGATCGACGCGCAGGTCACAGGTCAGGGTGTGGTCTATGGTGTGAAGCTGGATGGCTCAGGCAATCTCCTGTGCTCCCAGTTTCCGGTAGCGAACGCTGTCTCGCAGAAGGCGAGAGTGTGGGCCGGGATCGCTCCCTCCGGCCTTGCTACCGTTGCCTTCCAGGACTATCGCAGCGGCAACTCGGATATTTTCATACAGAACATTAATTCCGATTGTTCGCTCGGCCAGCAAGGTCGCTAATCAGTAGCGGCGTGCTCGGGACAACCCCGCGGAGAATTCCGCGGGGTTTTTCTTGTGCGTGCCGCCAAATAAGCCGGCTCGGCCGGTGGGACGAGCCCCCGTGCTGATCAGCCGGTGCTGAACGATCCGCCGTCGCCGCTGGAGTGCGGACGATCCGCCGCGACACGCCGCCCCGCTGCACCGATGAAAATCATCTGCAAGGCTCGTGGATAGCCTTCCTCATACCCCGCAGATGCGTTGACTGTCGGCGGTATAATCGGACGCCGATCTTAAGGGCGATCCAAGGATGCGGATGACAACTTCGGAGCTGGTCAAGCTGGTGCAAGAGCTGACGCCGGATTTCCTGCGTGGCTTGGACCAGGGCACCTTGCGCGACATCGTCGAAGCTGCCGATTACCAATGCTTCCCAGCCAATCTGACCATTCTGAGCCAGGGTAATCCTGCGCGTAAGCTTATGCTGCTGTTGCGCGGCCAGGCGCGAATCACGTTTACCACCGAAGCGGGGCAGCGCCTGGTCTTGCGCTGGATTCCGGTTGGGCGCGTCTTGGGATGGGCTGCGCTTCTGCCTGACACCTGCGACTACTTCACTAGTACCGAAGCCGCAGAGGAATGCCGCACGCTGACGTGGAACCATGCCACCATACGGCGGCTCGCTACCGAGCATCCCCGACTCTGGCAGAATGCATTTGAGATTATGGGCAGCGGCTTTGGAGGTTTTCTGACCGACCACGCGTCACAGTCCCGCGATACCGCCCCTCAACGCTTGGCACGCGTGCTGTTCAGCCTCGCCGAAGTCTTTGGCTACCGGACACCGGGCGGCATCGAAGTAAAGGTCAAGAATGAAGACCTCGCACATGCCGCCAACGTGACACTGTTTACGGCCAGCCGCCAGCTCAATGAGTGGCAGCGCGACGGCTTTCTCCTTAAGTCGCGTGGCAAGATTGTATTGCACTCCGCCGAGGCGCTATTGCTGCACGCGGTCTGACAACCTGGGATGAGCCCGAACTTCATCTGAAGAACCACAAAGCCCGAGACATATCTCGTCAAACGGTCTAAGCCTATCTCCAGCAGCAAAGCTGGTGACCAGGAATCTAACACGCTCGGAGATCATCGTTTGTTGGACAGCCTAGCGCGTCGATCTCTGGGCACGATCTCTGCAGAGAAGTTTTCAACAGCCACTTATGTTCACACCAACAACGAAAGATCCTTAGGCTTTTTGAGCTACACTCTTCTCCGTGAAAAAGGGAGCCACGTTCGCTGTCTTCTTATTGGTTGCGGCCCGCTTGACGATGGGGCAATCAGGAGCGCCGGGTGCAAAGAATGAGCACGCCGCAGTCGGCGCCCAATCGCCGAAAAGCAGCCTCAAGCCTGTCTCTGCCGACAATTTCAACCGGGCTGAGAGCGACATGTACTTTGCCGGCACCATCAAGAATGGCGGCTTCAGCAAGTTCAATCACAACCGCGAGGTCATGCCCATCGACAAGCAAGCCGTGATCCGCGCCAACCGCGATACGCTATATTCCGCAGGAGTATTCGATCTCGATGCCGGACCGGTCACAATCACCATGCCCGACGCCGGCAAACGCTTCATGTCCATGATGGTGATCGATGAGGACCAGTATGTGCCCTTCGTCTTCTATGGTGCCGGGGCTCACACCCTTACCAGGGAGCAGATTACCACGCGCTACGTCCTGGTGGGAATCCGCACATTTGTCGATCCTTCAAACCCGAAAGATTTGTCGCAGGTCCACGATTTACAGGATGCGATCAAGGTCAGCCAGGCTAATCCTGGCAGCTTCGAAACACCCAAGTGGGATCCGGTAAGCCAGAAGAAGGTGCGCGATGCGCTGCTGGTGCTGGCCACGACTCTTCCTGACACCAGACGCATGTTTGGCGCCAGAGATCAGGTCGATCCGGTACGGCACTTGATCGGAACCGCTACGGGCTGGGGCGGCAATCCGGAGAAGGATGCGATTTATCTGACGGTCGTGCCCAATAAGAATGACGGCGCTACTGTCTACAAGCTTAACGTAAACGATGTGCCCGTCGATGGCTTCTGGTCAATCAGCGTTTACAACGCCGCCGGTTATTTCCAGAAAAACCACTACGACGCCTATACGCTCAACAACATCACCGCAGAAAAAAGTGCAGACGGCTCGGTGGCCATCCGGTTCGGTGGGTGTGACGGCAAGATTCCCAACTGTCTGCCCACCATTCCCGGCTGGAGCTATTGGGTGCGGCTCTATCGTCCGCGTCCTGAGATTCTGAATGGCAGTTGGAAGTTTCCCGAGGCGAAGCCGATGAGATGAGCGTCGCCACAGCTACTCGCATCCGCGGCGGCCCAGATCCTAATCGGCAGGAGTCCACCCCTTGTCGGGGTTGTACGCCGACATGCCGCTCGCGATTTTTTCCGTGTCCTGGCCGAGATCGTTTTCGTAGACAATGCCGTCCTGGTTGACGATGAAGGTCATAACGCCCGAGTTGCGATACTCGGCGGGATAGGCCACGAAGGCGAAGCCACGAACCAGTTCACCATTCACGAGGTAACTATGCGCGCCGCCCTTGGCTGCGGCTCCCTGTGCAGTTAGCATGCGGTAGTAGTAGCCGTGGAAGGGAACTTGTTTGCCGTGTTGTAGCTTGTACCCCTGGCCGGTGGCATCTACGAGCAGCGGGCCGATGGGGCTCGGAGGCTCATTGTCGCTGGTCTTCCAGTAGAGTCCGTTGTGCTTGCCTTCATCGCTCAAAAACCTGAGCGCATAGTGTTTGGCCTTGTCGCCGCTTTGTACAGTAGACGCATACTCGTGCTGGGCCTCGACGAGGGTATGCAGGACGTCGATGGCATCGTTCTCGTTGGCGCCAATCCTCCGATAGAGAATTTCCTTTATTCCGGCTTCGGTATCGAAGTACCATGCGCCGCTGCTGTTCTTGACGATAGGAATCGGCATCGGCCAATTCTCCGCGCCCACGTAGAGAGTGGCGGTCTGGTCGGGCTCAATCACGACGCGATGCATTTGGTCGTATCGCCGAATAAAGTCGGTCGCCATCTTCTTGTCCGCCACCTCATCGCCGGTATGCATAACCTGACCTGCATTCGAGCCCAGGATGGCGTTCAACGTCTGGTGGTCGCCGGATTTCACCGCGTCGTAGACAGCCAACACCGCGTCGCCGGGTGATGCGAACGTCTTCTCATTACCTTGCTGGGCAGCGGCGCGTGGGATGAATGGCCCGAGCGACAGGACGAGGGCGGCCACGATAAGCGCAATAAAATAACGGCGGCGAAACTCAATCAACTTGTGAGACTCCAACGTACATTTCATAAGTCCTGCCTTCGATCGGGATTGCACACCAACGGGATTTGCCCTCGTGCGAGTTAGCGGCGACGCCCGCCGCCGGCAGCGCGACCGCCACCGCCTCCGCCCCGATTCTCGAAACCTCCGCCACCACGGTTGCCGGCCAAACTTTGCTGCCCGCGGGCGCTGTTGGTACGAGCATTTCCGCCCTGGCCGTAGTTGCTGAGGGCGCTCTTGCCAGAATTCGGAGCTGGCTGTTGTCCATAGCCGCGTTCCGCCTGCCGCTGGTTCTGGTTGAAATTGCCGCCGCGGGCCTGGTTTTGATTTTGGTTCCCGCGGTTCTGCTGATTCAAGTTGGGCTGGTTCCCGCCAGCTCGGTTCTGTTGATTGAAGTTGGGCTGGTTTCCGGCCGCACGTTGCTGACCCGGATTTCCTTGGCCTTGGTTTCTATACTGCGCCTGATCGTACTTCTGATTGAAATGCGGCGTTGAGTAGTTGCTATTGTTGAAATTGTTGGCCCGGTTGTTGGTGTTGAGGTTGTTACGATTGACGTTGTTCGCATTCAGGTTGTTACGATTGATATTGTTCGTGTTGATGTTATTCCGGTTAATGTTATTCGCGTTCACGTTGTTCACGTTGCGGTGGTAGTAGTTGTTGCGATTCACGAAGGTATTAGAGTTGGAGACGTAGGTGTTGTGGTTGTAGACGACGGTCGAGTTGTGCCAGCCGCATCCCCAAGAGTTGTATCCCCATCCACAGCAGCCACCCCCGCCACTGATCGCCGCTCCCACGGCGATTCCGACTCCAAAGGAAAGCAGGCTGGTGGCAACCAGGGCCCCGGTCGAGTATCCCGGATAAGCCGGTACGGGCGCTCCATAAACGACCGTTGGATTATAGGTAGGCACGTAAACGACGGTGGGCTGCACCGGCTGGATGATGATGGTCTGCGGTGGAGGCTGTACCACGGTAGTCTGCTCTTCCGCACCTTCCGGCGTCGGGGGCGGGGCGGTTCCGGGGGCCTGGTTCTGCACGGTGACGTTCTGCTGCTGAGTGGTCTTCAGATTTCCTGCCTGATACGCGCGCTGGCGCATGACCTGCACGGCGTTCATGACGCTCTGGGGAATGTTGTAATAGGCATCTCCAAGTGCCGAGGTCCACGATAGATTAGTGGCCATCTGATTCAGTACGTCGGAAAACTGCGTCAGGCCTTTTACGCTCGCATCCCAAGGCTGCTCATTGGCGGCTTCGGTAAGCTGCTGGCCCTTGAGATTCGAGTTCTGTTGCAGCCACTGGTAGGCGGCGCTGACCTGGTCGGGATACGTGGAGGCTGCCAGCACCATGGCGACAAGGTTGTCAGGGAAGAGGGCGATGGGAGCGACAAGCTGGTAGAGCTGGTCGGCTGTGGGCGCGGCGTAGGTCGCGGCCGGCGCCTGTTCCTGTGCATGCTGAGTTGCCGCAGTCTGTGTCGGCTCCGACTTCTTGCTGCAACCATCCAGGCCCATGACGCTGACGATCACACTGACGCTGAGAAAGACGGAGAGAACTTGCTTGAAAATTGGCATAGGGATGCCTCGAATAGAACAACAATGCGACGCAGCAAGTATAGTCGCCTCGCATCGTCGCCCGCAGCCCGATCATAGCTAATCGGACAGCGTAAACACGTGCGCCAGTTGCCGCATCGGTAGGCTGTTCCAATGTGGCGAGCAGTTGCGCCTGCAACAGAGATCCGAACGCCATCGACTGGCGTGAGGTCGTGATTCCAGCAAATTGGGCACACCGTTGGCCTATCCGGTAGTGGGCGTGGCGTGTCCGTCTCGCCCGTTAACCGTTGCATTCACGCATGTGTATTATCCTTCCGAGGTTAGGGTTGCTTTGCTGATTTCGAACTGTTTAGTACGATAATAGGCGCGATGGCTGTGTTCGAGGAAGTATTGAACTATTTATTTCAAAATACCGGTAGGATCGTGTGGACGACCACGTGTCTCCGCAACGGCCGCTGAGAAATTGTCGCGGTGACCAGAATCAGCAGGCGATTGGTTAGGCAAGTCGACGCCAGAGACCTTGACGACGGCCTGCCACGCGGCTTCCTGGCTAGCGCGATCGAGAAGGTGTGGGTGGCGCTGCGCCTCAATTGGGCCTGTGAACTTCCCTTTTGCCGACGCGAAGAATTGCCCTGAGACGTCGGTTCCGAACTTTCGAGGCCTGGATATACCGGCGCGCCGCCGTCTCAGGCGTTTGATTCATGCCGGGAATGTGGCTCACGATTGGGATGAACACGTACCTCAACGCCCGGCCAGCGCTTCGCACCACCTTGGTGTCCGTCGCCGCACCGGGCGAGACAGCGTACACGGCCATGCCGGAGGGTAGCCGGCGCGCCAGCGCCGCGACCCACCATGCGATGATGAGCTTTGCGTCGGCATACGCATTGTTGGGCACGTACTTGACGTTCGGCCCGTTGCGGATCAGGGCTTCCACGGCGGCGGTTCGATCCCCCTGGTAGTGTTTGGCCGCGAAGGCTGGCACGTCGGTGTATTTGAAGAAGGGTACGCCCCCTCGGGCAGGTTCTGCACCTGCGATAACGATCCGCGCGTTGGGGCTCAGCAAGTTGGCATTGAGCAGCCCAACCGTCAGTTGATGATGCCCGATGAGCGGGGCCTGAGAAGACTCGACGGCCGCCTCAGTGAGAACGCGCTGCTTAAAGGAAACCAACCCTGCATTGAGCAGCAGGAAATCGATCGGCTGGCCTCGCTTGACGAGCTCGGCAACGGCCGATTGAACGCTGGACGGGGTGTCCAGATCCAGCGCCAGCGGCGTGAAGATCACTGTTTTGTTCTCAGCCGCGAGTCGAGCGGCCGCTTGCTGGGCCCCCGCCAAGCTGCGCCCGGTGACGATGATCTCGCGCCAGCCCTCTCCGGCAAGAAGGCGGGCGGCCGCTTGACCGAGCCCGGAAGTGGCGCCGGTGACGAGAGCGATCTTATGTTCCATGGGCAGCTCCGTGATGAAGGTCGAGTCGTGGCCCCGCGAGGCCAGAGCCGGCTTGCTAATTATGAACTGTTCAGTTATAAAATGCGTAATGGCCATTGTCAAGGAGTTTTGAACTAAATGATTCAAAATAACCCGAGGCCGCGGGGTAGACCGCGCACCTTCGACGAGACGGGGGCGCTGGAAAAGGCGACTCAAGTGTTCTGGTCTAAAGGCTACGACGGAGTGACGATTGACGATCTCGTCGCCGGAATGGGTGTGGGACGGCCGAGCCTGTATGCCGTCTTTGGGGACAAGCGGGCGATATTCTTGCGCGTCCTCAAGACATACGCAGAACGGAAGGGCGCTCTCGCAGCCAAAGCACTCCTTTCGCCACGGGGTCTTCGCGACTCGATCGCTGGTTTTTTGAGGTACGCCGTCGAAAGTGCGACCGAGAAAGGGTCCGCCCGGGGCTGCCTTCTGATTTGCGTTGCCCCGCTTGTGAACGACGCTGAGGTTCAGCGGTTCCTGCAGAGCGCGGTCGCGGGCGGCGCGGCGCTGGTGGAGCGCCGTTTCCGGGACGGGATTAGCGCGGGAGACATCCCGCCTGACTTTCCGGTAGTCGTGCGCGCGATCCAAGTCACGGATTTTGCTCGTGGCCTGACCATGCGTGCGCAGATAGGCACGCCGCGCAAGACGCTCCTCAAAGATGCTGAGGAAGCGACCGACTTGGTGCTACTTCCGCGGCGTGGAAATGCGGCGCCAAAACGTTGATGCCGGATGCGTGAAGGTTGCACCTTAGCAGCTCGAATATAGGACCGCCGAGCGCGCGCTGCGGCTGCTGACGGTTGCTGGAACACGCATTGACGTGCTTCGCGGTCACATCGCCGCTTGAATTTCCTTTTCCGCCATATCATTACAGTTATGGCATTTTCCCCCATGTAAGGCATCAGTAACTATCTGACATCTAACACGAACTGGCTGGTTGACCGGAGAAGACTATCGCTTTCTCGACATCATCCCCGACAAGGCTCCGGCAATGACAATGGGCACCGCGGGCGCCAAGCCAATCGTTCTGTTTTGCGCGCTTGCATCAGAGTTTAATACGGTAATTGCCCGCCTTGGGACTGGCACGCACAAAACACACGCCCGCATTCCACCTTACTACCGCAGCTATATGAAAGGAAAAACCAAGTGTGCATGTGCGGGACAATGTCGCGCATTCTGTCAGCACGAAGCTTGTTGTTATCTCATAGGCGAAGCTGAGGGATCACGCAGACGGCACAAGAGCTGGGCGGTTCTGTGGATATTCTGTCGAAACATGTCCGTACTCAGCTTGTCGAATGCGGGTGGGTGTATTTATTGCGTGTTCGTCGACATTTTCCGGGGCAACCGCACTCCTATTCTAACGTATACGGCGACGGTATATTTCCGTTCCACACCGACTGTGCCTAATACTCCGTTCCACCGCGGTTCTTGTTGCTGCGGTTGAGGCAAGATGGAGAAAGCGATCGTCCTACGCTTCTTTGGGACTTTCGCACCTCGATTCTCAATGCCTTGGAACGTCGTGTTCTTAGAACGGAGCTATGGAAAGTCCGGGGCGTCGTCTCGCATAGGAACCGCGTGGGAGCCTGATTACTCCAATCGTTCGTCAGCTTCGGGGAGACGAGATGCTGCGCTTCGACCCAAACAGTATGAAGCCCTACTTGTCTCGCTTCCATGCAAGCCGTGAGATTCTTGAGCGCTGCAGTCAAGAGGCCGCAGTTATTTCATTCGATTGGCACCCTGGACATGCGCTGCTTATTGATAACTGGCGAATGATGCACGGGCGCGGGGCAGGTCGCCCCGGCGCTAATCCTGAGCGTCGAGTTCTCGAGAGAGTACTAGTTCTCGGCGGGTAATCGCAAGGTGGCGAAAGAGAAACGATGGGAGAATCTTCAACAGTTGCTCGGTATTCATGACTGATCAACTACAACGACACGTCCTTGCTGTGTCGATCGGCTGCACGATCAGTATGCACGTTTTCGGTTTGTCGTTCTGACCGAATTGCTAGACCTCCCCAACAACCAGCGCGTTAGAAATTGCGACGCCGCAAGTTAAAGGGGTCGCGCGCGTCTCCCCCAGCAAGCTCCCGTTATCCTGGAATGAGCAGACACTAGACCATTGAGACTGACGACAGCACAGTCGTGGTTCCACAAACCCAGCTTAAACCCGATAATGCATTTTATCGAGCTCGAAGGCCGTTACAGCTCGAAGAGTGATGCTGGACGATTGTCACTGCTATTAACTGCGGACTTGCTGCCCGGGTTGGCATTAGTGGTTTGTTGCCGCAGAGCTCCATGAACTTAACCCATACATTTTGTCCCGCTCAACCTCGACATCGTTGGATCTGTGTTTTGCTGTGCTTGCAGCTGCCTTTGTGCTACTCCTTTTGGACTGCTTTGACTGAGAGCCTCAGTTCCTCAGCTGCAGCGTCGGATGCCAAGAAAGTCGATCTGCCGTTGCCATCCAGGTCGACGAGCGTGAACCCCTATCACCGCGTTTTGCGGCTGCAGCAGATTCCGTATTTGCTAACTAAGAATCGCTGCAAAGTGCTCGGTAAGGCTGAGCTGAGCTCTTGCCAGGTCAGAAGGCCGACTCTTGACCTCAGTTCACAACTCCGCACGGCAACGAAAACACGGTAGGAAGCCTCGATCAGGTCGGCCCGCCGGTCGTCGCACAGCACAATATACGAAGTCCCACGATGGTGTGCAGCCAAGACACCCCGGATTAACTGATAGCAGTGGATCACACCCGCTGACGAGGGAAGCGCGGCAAGGTCGAAAACGGCGTTCACGTCCTTGTATCGGAGAACCAGGTCGGACCGCGCGGATTGAAAGCCACCTTCGGTCAATTTCGCCTCAACGAATAGATGGCCCAAGGCCATGTCGATCTCCGTCCGGTCAGCACGTCCGCTAACCAATGGAACATCAGGCTTGACGCCGAACTGTGGTCGCAATCCCGGCTTGATACCCAGAAGAGCGCAAACCTGCTTACGGCAGGTGACACCGGGGTAGCAGAAGATATTCATCAGAAGCGCATCGGAGCTGTTGCCACAGTCCAGCTCCCGTCGAATGCGGTCACCAGAACGTGCGAGCCTCCTGGAAGCTGTGTAGCACTTTTTCAGCCTGCGACTCCAGTCAGAGGACGCGCAGATACGCCGGTAAGCAGCGGGAAGAAAATTGCCATGTGCTCCGTCGAAGGGTTGGT
>Ga0335081_10013182_pt1 | contig 13372 bp, 7 predicted proteins | sample Lox_Sample_35_FD_206713 | JGI IMG/M metagenome (GOLD analysis project Ga0335081, IMG submission 206713) | Soil microbial communities from Loxahatchee National Wildlife Refuge, Florida, United States - Lox_Sample_3.5 | ecosystem: Environmental > Terrestrial > Soil > Wetlands | place: USA: Florida...
CGTGACCTGAAGCCCGCGAATGTGATGGTAACGAATGAGGGCCGGGTCAAAGTTCTGGATTTCGGGCTGGCCAAGGATATAAACGCCGACATTGCCAAAGACGCCACCCTGACCTCGGCGGGCCACACCCAGTCAGGCATGGTGATGGGGACTCCGGCTTACATGTCGCCGGAACAGGTCTCGGGCCGGCCGCTCGACCACCGCTCCGACATTTTTTCGTTCGGCGTGGTGCTGCATGAGATGGCGACGGGGAGCCGGCCTTTCGACGGCCACTCCTCGGCTGAACTGATTTCGTCCATTTTGCGCGACACTCCGCCAACGGTCACCGATGTCCGCCCGGAATTGCCCTCCGACCTCGCGCGTGTCATTCGCCGCTGCCTCGAAAAAGATCCTCGCTACCGCGTGCAGACGGCCCGCGACGTGAGCAACGAATTTCGTGACCTGGCGCGAGCTAGTGCACGTCTGTCGTCTGTGCCGACGTCGACCCCGCGGATCATCGCTGCCGCGGATTCGAGCGGCGCTCGCGCCGATGAAGGCTTCTGGGTGGCGGTATTGCCCTTCAAGTACAGTGGAAACCACCAAGATCTTGCAGCTCTGGCCGAAGGTTTGACTGACGACATCGTCACCAATATGTCAAAGTTTTCCTACTTGCGGGTGATTGCACGCAGTTCGACGGCGCGATATGCACAGCAAACGGTCGATGTGCGCACTGCAGCAAAAGAGCTTGGCGCGCGCTACGTGATGGAAGGCAGTATCCGCCAAGCCGGAACCAAGGTTCGCATCGCCGTACAGTTAGTGGATGCCAGCACCGGCGCGAGCCTGTGGGCGGAAACCTATGACCGCGTCTTCACACCGGAATCGATGTTGGAGGTTTTCGACGACGTGGTTCCCCGCATCGTTGCCACCGTCGGCGACACGCAGGGGATTCTGCCCCACAGCATGACAGACGCGCTGCGCAACCGGGATCCAGAGTCGCTGACACCTTACGAGGCCCTGCTGCGCAGCTTTGGTTTTCATCAGCATGTCAGCGCTTCTGAGCATTTAGCGGGAATCACGGCTTTGGAACGCGTCGTGAAGCAGGCGCCGGATCGCGCCGAATGCTGGGCGATGCTCTCCTGGCTCTACCGCGCCGAGTACACGCATGGATACAACGTGAGGCCCGATGCGATGGACCGCGCCCTCGGGGCGGCCCGGCGAGCCGTGTCCCTGGCATCTTCTAGCCAGCTTGCCCATGCCGCGCTGGCTTCGGCCTTCTTTTTTCGTCGTGAACTCGGCGCTTTCCGCGTCGCCGCCGAGCGTGCTCTCGCGCTCAATAGTATGGAGGGATACATCAGCGCGTTCCTGGGCATGCATTTTGCTTATGCCGGCGACTGGGAGCATGGTTGCGCGTTGTCCGAGAGGTCCACTCAACTCAATCCGCATCATCCGGGCTGGTACTGGTCCGCGATGGTCTTCAACGCCTACCGACAACGCGATTCGCAGCGGGCCCTGGAACTTGCCCTCCGCATCAACATGCCCGATCTTTGGACCGCGCAGCTGGCTCTCACTGTGATCTACAGCCAACTCGGAGAGATGGAACACGCCCGCGCAGCACTGGCCGGCCTGCTCGCGCTCCGTCCAGACTTCGCCGTAATCGCGCGGACAGAACTCGACAAATGGTGGCTGCCGGACATGGTTGAGCAGATGCTCAGCGATTTGCGCAACGCAGGACTGGAGATCACGACTGCTGTCCAACCGGTATCTTCGTCCGGCGCGGTTCTGGTGCGGACTGCTTCCGGCGGAACTCGCGCCGAGGAGGGCTTCTGGGTGGCCGTGCTGCCGTTGAAATACACGGGAAGCAATGCAGACCTCAAGTCTCTTGCCGAAGGAATCACGGAAGAAGTGATAACTGGGTTGTCGCGATTTTCATATCTTCGCGTGATCGCGCGCGGGTCAACCGCAAAGTATGCCGGTGAGTCCGGCGATATCCGCGTCATCGGCAGGCAGCTCGGCGCGCATTATGTCATGGAGGGAAGCGTCCGGCAGGCCGGCTCCGCCATTCGGGTGGCGGTGCAATTGCTGGACGCAACAACCGGCGCGCATCTCTGGGCGGAGAATTACGAACGCACCTTCAACCCGGACGCCCTGTTTTCGCTGCAAGACGATGTCGTCCCGCGCATTGTTTCGACCGTTGCCGACATGAATGGAACCCTGCCCCGCAGCATGAGCGCGCGGGTGCGCGGCCGGACTCCCGAGCAACTGACGGCCTACGAGGGCGTGCTACGCAGCTTCGCGTACTTCGAGGGCTATGCCCCGGAGGATCTTGCGCAGGCCCGCATCGCACTGGAAGCGGCGGTGAAGAAGACTCCATGTTACCCCGAGGCGTTGGCTATGTTGGCCCTGCTCCACGTTCAGGACTATGCCCAAGGTTTCGAACTGCAGCCTGATGCCCTGGCAAGCGGAGCCGCTGTTGCCCGGCGCGCTGTCGAAGCCGCCCCCTCCAGTCATCTAGCTCATTTCGCCCTGGCCCAAGCCCACTTTTTCCAGAAAGAATTTCCGAGCTTCCGGAATGCAGCCGAGCGCACCGTTGTCCTGAATCCTATGGACGGAAATGCCCTTGCTCTGCTCGGTGAGCTCCTGATCTATGTTGGCGAAGCGGAGCGCGGAATGGAACTGGCCGGGCGCGCCAAGCGGCTCAACCCTCATCATCCCGGATGGTATTGGCATGCCGATTTCAACTACGCCTATCGAAAGCGTAACTATCGCGGCGCGGTTGAGGCGGCACTGAAAAGTAATCTCCCGGGTGACTGGGGTACGCAGGTTCTGCTTGCCGCCGGGTATGCGCAGCTCGGTGCAACCCAGGAAGCCAGCAAGGCTTTGCGTGAGCTGGTCATACTGCGGCCGGACATTTCTTCGACTGTGCGTCGGGGCGTCGCGAAGTGGTTCGACCCTGAGCATGGAGCGCATCTGCTGGAAGGCCTGAGCAAGGCCGGGTTAGAGATCAAAGAAGATCAGAAAGCGGTTTCTACCGCCGCTCCGTCCATCGCCGTGCTGCCCTTTACAAACCTCAGCGCTGATCCTGAACAGGATTACTTCAGCGACGGCCTCGCCGAAGAGATCATCAACCTGCTGGCGCGGGTTCCCGGCCTGAAAGTGATCGCCCGCACCTCGGCTTTCGCGTTCCGCGGTAAAGAGCAGGACATCCGAGGCATCGCGGGAGCACTCGGGGTAAGCACGATTCTGGAAGGCAGTGTCCGTCGCTCAGGAAATCGTATTCGCGCGACGGCTCAGCTGATCAATGCCGCTGACGGATCGCATCTCTGGTCGGAGCGATATGATCGGGAACTGAGCGATATCTTTGCTGTCCAGGACGAGGTCTCGGAGGCAATCGGTAAGGCATTGCGGGTCAAGCTTTCCCGAGAAGCATCGCAGCGCTATATGCCGAAGCTCGAAGCCTACGAGGCTTATCTGAAGGGCAGATATCTGCAGGCCAAGGTTACGCCCGAGTCGATGGAACTGGCTCGACGATTCTACGAGCAGGCGAGCGAACTCGATCCTGGTTTCGGGATGGCCCATGTCGGACTGGGATACTACTGGGTCAGCTTGGCGCACTTCGGTCGGCACTCTGTCCATGAGTGTGTACCCGCAGTTCGGGCCGAAGCACGGCGCGCATTGCAGATTGATCCTTCTCTTGCGGATGCCCACGCACTCCTTGGGTATGTGGCGGCTATGTACGACATGGATTGGGCTGCGGCGGAGCAGCACTTTGATTTTCCGATGGCGAAACAGGCCAGCTTTGAGACCATCCGGCCTCTGTATAGCGGGGTTCAGTTCTTGCGGGGTAATGTGGAGCAGGCCATCAAGCTGGCACAGCGTGCGATAGAAGAGGATCCGCTCGAAGTATGGGCCCATATGAATCTGCATGCCTATCTCCAAGCAGCGGGACGGGACGATGAAGCCCTTGAGCAATTAAAGAAAGTTGTGGAACTGGATCAGAATCAAGTTGTGGCCCTGGTATCGATGGCGATGATCTACGCCGACAAAGGTGATCTTGCGGAGGCCTTGCAGATCGCGCGGCAGGCCTACGCGATTGGGTCGTGGTTTCCCGATACGATTGGCGTGCTTGCCGCGCTCACGCACCGCAACGGAGAAGAGGTCGAATCGAAATCCCTCGCGAAGGCGCTCGGTTCCGGCGAGGCTCTTGGCGATGCCCGTGCCCATGCGCTGTTCCACCTGCTCTGTGGCGAAATAGACCCAGGAGCCGATTGGACGGAAAAAGCAATTGAACAGCGCGACCCTTCGATGATGTTCTATCTGCGCTTCGTGGTCTGCAAAGGGCTAAGAGCGAGCCGCCACTGGCCGAGGATCGCGAACATGATCAATCTGCCGGTTTGAGATGCAGCCGAAGCGTCCACATTTCTGAGGTCGCTAGCATGCGGTGCTACTCAGCGCAGACTCCTCGAAGCCGACTTTTCGCCCGCTTTGTCCCCCGTGGTTCACTTTCCGGATGCTCACAAGCCCGACAGAGCGAGACTAATGACGATAAGGCGCTAACCAGGACTTGGCTCGGATCGGCTAAGGTAGACGGCCTGGCCTAGATGGCTTCCTTTGGACCCTGGCAATTCCGGCCTAGCGCAGAAAGTGTTAGGATTCTTTCGATCTTTGCTTCAGCGTCATACCCAGGAACCTATGTCAGCCCGACTTACCCAACCGCTGGTGAGAGAGAACGGCTCCCATCGTCCCGCTACTTGGGATGAAGCTATGGACCGCGTCGCGGTGGCGTTTCGCAAATCGGTTGAGAGGAAAGATCCGCGGAACTTCGGCATGTTCAGCTGCTCCAAGACCACCAACGAACTGAACTACGCAGCGCAAAAGTTTGTCCGTAGCGTCCTAGGGACGAACAATATCGATAGCTGCAACCGGACTTGACATGCTCCCAGCGTCGCCGGTCTGGCGGCGGTCTTTGGGGCGGGCGGAGGGACTAGTTCGTACCGGGAAGTGGAAGAGACCGAGGTCATCGTGCTCTGGGGATCGAATGCAAGAGAAACCCACCCCATTTTCTTCCACCACGTTTTGAAGGGAATACACAACGGCGCCGAGCTTTATGTCGTCGACCCACGGTGCACCAGCACAGCTCGCTGGGCCAATCTGTGGCTGGGACTGGAAGTGGGCTCAGACATTTCGTTGGCGAACGCCATCGGGCGAGAAATCATTGCTGCCGGCCTCACCAACGAAAAGTTTATCCGCCACGCAACCAGTGGATTTGACTCCTATAAAGCGCACGTTGAGAAATACACGCTTGATCGGGCGCAGCAAGACACTGGCGTGCCAGTCGAAACCATCCGCTTCCTCGCCCACGCATACGCCAAGGCTTCTCGCGCTCAGATCTGCTGGACACTCGGGATCACTGAACATCACAACGCTGTCGACAATGTCGTGGCACTGATTAACCTGGCCCTGCTCACTGGACACGTTGGCCGTTACGGCAGCGGTCTCAATCCGCTGCGCGGGCAGAATAACGTCCAAGGCGGCGGCGATATGGGTGCGATTCCCGACCGTCTGACCGGATTTCAGCACGTTGAGAACGATCAACTGCGCGCCAAGTTTGAGAAGGCCTGGAACACGAAGCTCCAACCGAAACGCGGCTGGCATCTGAGCGACATGTTCGAAGCCATGGACCACGGTTTCCTTACGACTCTCTACGTCCTAGGGGAGAATCCAGCTGACTCTGAAGCGGATCGAAATCGAGCATTGGAGCGGTTGCGCGGGCTCGAATTTCTCCTGGTTCAGGATCTTTTCTATACAAAAACGGCGCAGTTGGCCCACGTTGTGCTCCCCGCCGCGTGTGGTGCCTTCGAAAGTGAAGGAACGGTCACCTCCAGTGAACGTCGTGTCCAGCGCGTGCGTCGAACCGTTGCACCACCTATTGGGGTTCGTGACGATCTTAGCATTATCTTTGATCTCGCCCGCCGCCTGGGCCATGAATGGGGGACACCCAAGCCCGAATCCCTTTGGAACGAATTGCGCCAGCTAAGCCCGATGCATGCCGGCATGAGTTACAGCCGCCTGGAAGAGATGGGCGGGATTCAGTGGCCGTGTTATGACGAATCCCACCCCGGAGAAATGTTCTTGCACGGACGCCTTTGGAATGACCCATTGATCGGGCCACGGGCGCCGTTTAGCGTAGTAGAGTTTGAGCCGCCAGTGGACAAGCTTGACGAACAATACCCCATTCGTTTAACGACAGGCCGCCGCCTCGACGACTACAATACTGGCGTCCAAACCCGTGAATATTCGTCCGCGCTTCGTCGCGCAGAAGCTCTAGAGATCTCTCCGGAGGATGGTCGGCAATACAAACTGAAAGAAGGCGACCGAGTCCGCGTGACGTCGCGCCGGGGATGGCTGATTGCTCCTGTGCGTTTTGACTCCGGACTGCGTCCGGGCTTGGCGTTTTTGTCAGTCCATGCTCACGATCAAGTAGCGACCAATGACCTAACGATTGACGCTGTGGATCCCAAGTCCGGGACGTCGGAGTTCAAGGCAACGGCCATCCGCCTGGATAAGGTATAAAGAGGAGAGGAGTTGATTGGACCTTCATTTGACCGATGCGCAGGCGAACGCGGAGGAGCGCGCCGCCGTTGAGTCCGAGTTGGGCAGGACCGATGCCAGCACCCATGGTGGCGAGAGCCAGGCAGCAGACACGCGGGTGGCTTTCAACTGCAACAAAAATGGACGGCGTCATCTGTTGCTGCCCATGCTGCATGCGGTGCAAAGTCGCATGGGTTGGATCAGCCACGGCGCTGTCAACTACGTCGCCGCGCGACTGGACATCGCTCCTGCCGAAGTTCACGCGGTGGCATCGTTTTATGGAATGTTCTCCCTTCAGCCCCGGCCTCCCGTCGTCGCTTATGTCTGTGACGACATTGCGTGTTTCACGCAAGGTTCGGATAACCTCTGCGACCAACTGGAAGGCATGCTTGGTCCCGCAGGTTCCAAATCTAACCAGGGGCGTGCCACTTGGCTTCGTAGCCAGTGCCTAGGCCTCTGCGAGCGGACTCCAGCAGCGTTGGTTTGTTCAGCGGGCGAGCGGCCTCTACAGCGAGTGCTGGCTCCGACCTCCGCGGATGCCATTCGGGCTGTCATCCACAGTGTCGAGGCTGGAAGAATATCCGATGCGCCAGATTCTTTCACCGTAAAGAACAGTGTTCCGCAAGCTCTGCTGCCGTCTGACGCAAGCCAGATGCCACTACTCCGAAGAATCAGCCACGGCAGTTCGACTTTAGAAAGCTACCTTCGTGCTGCCGGGTATGAAGCTTTACGAAGAGCGTTGCAACTCGGTCCAGAAGGAACCCTGCGCGAGCTAATGGCTTCCAAGCTGTTGGGACGTGGCGGTGCAGCGTTTCCTACCGCGAAGAAATGGGAAGCTCTCTTTCTAAAGCGTCATCTTTTGCAAGAAGATCTGACCCGTGCACACTACCTGGTTTGCAATGCCGACGAATCCGAGCCCGGCACGTTCAAAGATCGTATTCTGATGGAAGCAGATCCCTTCGCCGTATTGGAGGGGATGACCATCGCTGCTTCCGTCACGGGCGTTCGGCACGGCTTTATCTACCTACGCGGAGAATATCCCTTGGCTGCCGAACAAATTCACCGGGCGATCGAATCGGCTAAAGAAAACGGGTTTCTGGGCGACAACATACTTGGCAGCGGCCTGCAATTGAACATTGAAGTTCGCCGCGGCGCGGGCGCATATGTCTGTGGCGAGGAGACTGCGCTCTTCAATTCGATCGAAGGCTATCGCGGGGAACCCCGCAATAAGCCGCCCTTCCCGACCGACTCCGGGTTATTTCACCAGCCAACTGTGGTCAACAACGTCGAAACTCTGGTGAACGTGCCCTATATCCTTCGCGAGGGCGGCGCCGTTTATACCCAGCTGGGCACGGCCACGTCTACGGGTACGCGTCTCTTTTGTCTTAGCGGGCATGTGACACATCCTGGTGTCTACGAGGTTGTCATGGGGACTACGCTGCGCACACTTATCGATCTTGCGGGCGGAGTGTCTGGCAGCGGCAGACTCCAAGCAGTGCTTCTGGGCGGCGCAGCCGGAACCTTTGTTTCTCCGCGGGAACTGGATGTGCCGCTTACGTTTGAAGGCGCGCAAGCCATCGGAGCGTCGCTGGGCTCCGGTGTAATCATGCTATTTGACGACACGATCGATCTTCGGCAGGTCCTGCTACGCATCTCGAGTTTCTTCCGCCATGAAACCTGCGGCCAGTGTGTCCCCTGCCGCGTCGGTGTGGTGCGGCAGCAGGAAGCTCTGCAGCGTCTGCTGAAGGGAAAGCCTCTGGGCTCGGTAGCAGGGGAATTTAGATTGTTGCGTGACATAGCGCAGGCAATGCGCGATGCTTCAATCTGTGGCCTGGGTCAGACAGCAGCCAGCGCGCTGCAGTCCGCCCTACATCGATGGAATCTTTTTCATGAGTGACGGGTTAGCGGAAAACATTCAGATGCTCGACGCACCTCATGCTGTCGTACCTGTGCCGCGCGGTCCAATTCCAAAGGCGGAACAACGACCAACATCCCGCTTTGTCGAGATCCAAATCGACGGAAACCGTGTGTCTCTACCCGAGGGTGCCACCATCCTTGATGCCACAAAGAAAGTTGGGATTGACATTCCCACCATTTGCTTTCTGGACAGCCTCACTCCCGTCAATGTTTGCCGCGTCTGCGTGGTGGAAATGGAAGGCTCGCGGACACTAATACCGGCGTGCTCACGCAAGGTGGAACAGGGCATGGCAATCAGGACTGATTCTGAACGGGTTCGCCTCAGCCGGCGATTGGTGCTGGAATTTCTGGGCTCCTCTGTTGATCTTGCCACAGCACCAACCTTGCAGCGCTACATCGACCGTTATGGTGCGCACCCTGAGCGGTTCGGTAAAGACTCCGCCAAGGTCACCCAATCCATAAAGGTCGATAACGATCATTACGTCCGGGACTACTCCAAGTGTGTTCTCTGTTACAAGTGTGTGGAGGCTTGTGGCGAAGACGCCCAGAATACCTTTGCCATCGCTGTAGCCGGTCGTGGTTTTTCAGCCCATATCGCGACCGAATTTGATGTCGCCCTGCCCGACTCAGCCTGCGTTTATTGCGGCAACTGCATAGGTGTTTGTCCAACTGGCGCGCTGATGTTCAAGAGCGAGTATGATATGCGCCAGGCCGGCACATGGGACGAAAGCCGACAGAATCAGACCGACACAATCTGTCCCTATTGTGGCGTAGGCTGTAACCTCACCGTGCACGAGCAGGATGGCCAGATTGTTCGCGTGACCTCCCCGGTTGGCAACGTAGTGACTCGCGGCAATCTCTGTATCAAAGGTCGCTTCGGCTGGCAGTTTGTGCAGATTCAGCCTGCACTTCAAGGGAGGACCAGAGGTAATTCATCCCCGGACAGCAAGACACCATCCCACGGTATGCTCCCGAGCAACGACACCCAATAGCCATCACGAGCTAGACGCCAAGCCCAGTCTGGCCTGCTGGAGCATTGCCTGTGTAGTCGATAGTATCACCAGCCCTGCTTAATGGTGAGCGTCTTCACCGCGCCAGCAATCGGGCGATGCAACTTAATCTTGAGGTTGCCGATCTTCGACAACGACAACTGCGAACCACGCACACCGAAACCCAGTTGCGGACAGGTGAACGAATCCAACCAGCCTTTACCCTTGAATCGTGGAAACCCACGCCCGCGGCGAAAAAAGGCTTGATACGTCTTGTCCACCCGATCGAGCACCTCCTGCGGAACTTGCGAATAGACCTTACCCAGCGCGGCATCCGCTTGCTTGCACCCAGGCAACTGCGCGGATTGCAGGTTGAAAGTGACCGCGGTTCGGCAAGTCTTCCAGGCATCCCGGCGTTCTTCGAGGGCGTCGTTGTACAACTCCCGGCACACTTCGAGTGTCGAAGCCAGCACGCCGCGCTGCTGGCGATTGGGATAGAGCCGATACTTAAACGTTCTTCTGCTTTTCAACATATTGTTTGATGACCGCCAGGGGCGTGCCACCAACTGTGGATACGAAATAACGGTTCGTCCACAGTGTGGGCAGGCGCGATCTCAGGGTGCCAAACTCTTGCCGCAAGGTGTGCGAAGAAACGGCCTTGAGATTCTTAACCAGCCTGTGGATGCCAAACTGTGGGTCCACTTCAACCAGGCAATGAACGTGGTCGGGCATGATTTCCAAAGCCAGGATCTCCGCCCGAAATTTTGCTGCCACTTTTCGAAGCACCTGTTCGCAGCGTTTTGCAATCCGACCCACCAGCACGGCACGCCTGTACTTGGGCGTCCAGACGCAATGGTACTTGTTGGAATACACAACGTTGTGGTTCGATTTGTATCCTTCTAGTGCCATGTACTGATAATACTGCAAGCACTAATCTAATACGTGCGGAACTCCGTTTTGCACTTCGCAAATACGCCTTATATCCCCAGCCCTGAAGGGCGGGGCTTTACGGCGTTTTTCGGGTAACTTCCAGCCCTGAGGCGCATTGAGGGCAGGTGCGCACGGAGGATTTATGCTATACCCAATGAGGTCGGAGCGGAACGAAAGGAAAACTCAGCCATGCGTGGTATAGCGGTTGCCATCCTCACAGAACAGCGGGAACAGCAACTACCCATCCAAAATCGGGTGGAAGCCACCCGTGTGGCCAGGATCGTGTTCAGCCATCCAGCTTTTCCGATGAGTGCCACGGACTGGATTATCCGCCAGATTCAAGACCAGCGCGCCGAGGTCGTGGTCGTCGATCTGCATTCGGAGAATCTCCAGCCTGCCCTTGAAACGATCGAACTCATCCAGGCCACGACTTGCGACATTGCGATTTTCGCGATGGGGGAGATAAGCGATCCGAGGAACATCGTGGCCGCGATGCGGGCAGGAGCCTGCGAGTGTATGGGGCGCCAGGCCGGCTATGAGGATTGGCTCGGTGCCTTCGCACGCTTCTCGGCGGAGCGAACGAAGAAGCAAGGTCGCACAGGCAAGACACGGCTTCAGGTCGAACGCAGGACAGAAAACTTTAGACAAGTAAGAACTGGACCTAGGTCGCTGCTCATCAAACTGACTTTTACAACTGCCCTGCTGTTTACGTTGTTACGCCCTGGCATTTCTTCTGCCCAAACTACTCCACCCGACCTCTTGCTCATACACGGGCATATCATCACCGTCGACGCGAAGGATTCTATTGCCCAAGCTGTCGCAATCAGCCAGGGCATTATAGTAAGAGTCGGGAGCGATGCTGAGGTTTTGAAGTTCGCGGGCAACACTCCAAACATCCGCGTTATTGACCTCAACGGTCGCACGGCTACCCCCGGCTTAATTGATACTCACGCACACATTGCCGAGGGCGGAGTGGAAGAGCTCTACGCAGTGCAGCTCTCAGACGCGACCTCAATTGCCGACATCGTCGGGCGTGTAAAGGCAAGAATCTCGACCGCCAAGCCAGGAGAATGGGTAACCGGCGCTGGATGGGACGAGGGCAAACTAGCCGAGCATCGTTATGTTACCGCCGCCGACCTCGATTCCGTGGCTCCGAGTAACCCGGTGTGGCTGATTCACACAACTGGCCACTACGGAGTTGCCAATTCAGCAGCGCTTAAGCTGGCAGGAATCACCGCCGCGACTCCAGACCCCAAAAGCGGCACCATCGACCGTGATTCACACGGCAATCCCACAGGTGTGTTGAAGGAAGAACCTGCGATGAGGCCGGTAACACGCCTAATCCCGCCGACGACCCTGGCACAGATGCGTCACGGTATTCTGCATATTCAGGACACATTACACCGAGAAGGGATTACCGCGGTCAAGGATCCCGACATCTACCAGTTGCATTGGGATGCATACAAATCGCTACTTGATGACGCACAACTGAAGGAGCGCATTTGCGTGTTGTGGCATGCTGGCTCAACGCTCGAATCTGCCCGAGCCGCGCTCGCCGAGATCAATGCTAATCCGCGCCTTCCAGCCAGCCTGGGAAATGATCGCCTGCTCTCCTGCGGCGCCAAGATTTACATGGACGGCTCCGGGGGCGCTCGGACCGGCTGGGTCCACGATCCCTGGCTGCGTGAAGGAAAAACTCCCGACCTGACAAGCGATGGCAAACTCAACACCGGTTATCCGCAAGTGGATCCGTCTGTTTATCGCGAAATGGTTCGCCTGCTGCACCATAACGGTGTGCCGGTGGGCACTCACGCGGTCGGGGATCGAGCAATGGACTGGGTTGTTGACACTTACGCGCAAGTCGAACAGGAGCGGCCCCGAACTGGGCTGCGTCACAGCATCATCCACGCAAACCTTCCGACGGCGCACGCGCTTGAAGTGATGGCCAACCTGCAGAGGAACTACGATGCTGGTTATCCGGAAATGCAACCCGAGTTCTTGTGGTGGATTGGCGACATCTATGCTGGCAACTACGGTCCGCAACGCGGTCAACGGCTGGAGCCACTCAAAACCCTTCTCTCGCGAGGCATTCTCTGGTCCGGCGGATCAGATTATTTCGTCACGCCGCTTCCAGCCCGCTATGGGCTTTGGGCCTCGATGGTGCGCGAAACCGCAAAGGGCACCTACGGGCTTCACCCGTTTGGAATGACCGAAGCCATTGACATCCACACTGCACTTCGAAGCTACACAGCTTGGGGATCCCGCCAGATGTTTCTAGAGAACAACATTGGCACCATCGAGGTCGGTAAGAAGGCTGATGTGGCCGTCTGGGATCGCGATCTTTACGCGGTCGCTGCTGATCAAATCAAGAACATGCAGTGCCTGATGACGTTGCTCGACGGGGAGGTGGTATATAAGTCACCGGAGTTTTAGTAACTGATCCTGATTTAGACAGTTAGGCAGCGAAAAATACTATAGGAACTCCGACGGAGTTTTTAGTACCCACAGAGCTTCAATGCTGTGGCTCCAGCTCCACCGCAATCGCTCGGCTATATACCATTCAGTGTGTACAGGAATGTGCCCCACAATGCCCTCTCTTCCGGGTCAACCTCCGGCTCTGTGTGCTGGGTCTGGACATGAGCGGGCGCCAAGCGGAGGGCTGTAATCGGATGTCGGTGATATCTGTACGTTTATTCTTATTGCTTGCATGCAGGAAGGCTTAGGTGCATTGTGTTTGGTCCGACGCGGCTGATTCCGCCTAGTCAAAGTGAGGTTGCCACCTAAGCTCGCGAGCGGACGGAAACGGTGCAGATGCTGGTGGCCTACGGAGTGAAGAAAGATGGGCGCCGGCAGCGGCTGGGGTTTATGCGCAGCCAGGGAGAGAGCCAGGCCGATTGGGAGGGTTTGCTGAATGACCTCTACCGTCGCGGGCTGGAGGGAAAGTGTTTGCAGCGGATTGTGACCGATGG
>Ga0335081_10013183_pt1 | contig 13372 bp, 10 predicted proteins | sample Lox_Sample_35_FD_206713 | JGI IMG/M metagenome (GOLD analysis project Ga0335081, IMG submission 206713) | Soil microbial communities from Loxahatchee National Wildlife Refuge, Florida, United States - Lox_Sample_3.5 | ecosystem: Environmental > Terrestrial > Soil > Wetlands | place: USA...
TCGAGTGAAGGTCTGATGATGAGCCTCGATACTTCGCTCATCTATCACCTCAATCCCGACCGCGCTGCCGAAGTGTTTCAGAAGATCGGCGCGGACTACGAGAACGTCGTTGTCGAACCAACACTGCGCTCGGCCATTCGTGAATCGACCGCTTCACACACGGCAAACGCCCTCTACACCGGGGAACGGGAGATGGTGGCCAAACAAATTTTCGATACCGTCAGTACGCAGCTAACTCAGCGCGGAATAACGGTCGAAAATGTCCTGCTGCGCGACATCCAGCTGCCGGCAACCTTGAAAGCCTCGATCGAGGCCAAGCAGCAGGCGGAGCAGGAAGCGCTGGCTATGAATTTCCGCCTACAAAAGGAAACGCAGGAAGCGCAACGCAAGCGCATCGAGGCCGCGGGCGTGCGCGATTTCCAGCAGATCGTGGCGCAGGGAATCACGCCATCGCTGCTGGAGTGGAAAGGGATTGAAGCGACTGAGAATCTGGCCAAGAGTCCGAATACGAAAGTAGTGGTGGTGGGCGGCGGAAAGAACGGACTGCCGCTTATATTAGGGCAATAGGGAATCTCTTGGGACCGCCGTTCCCGACCAGCCCGGCGTCCGATGGGCGCAGATCGATATGGGTGCGCAATGAGGAGGCTTACTTATGCATTGGACCCGCATCGCCCTTATCAGCCTGGGGTCTGGCATCGCGACCTCGATGACTGATTGGTTTTTTGCTGGGGATTGGCTGCACCGGCGGTTCACATATCCGGAAATTTGGAGGCAAGGAAACGAGTCGCGGGCCGTTGTCCTATCCAGCCCATTACCGTTTCTGACCTGCCTTGCCTTCACCTGCCTCACTGCCCGCCTGCACCTCAATTCCATCGGTAGTGCACTTAAGTTGGCAGCGGCGATCTGGTTGATTGGTCCTTTGCCGTTGATTCTGACGAATGCTGCATGGATGAAACTTCATCGTGTTTTTGTCGTCTCGTACTCCACAGGATGGCTGGTGAAACTTGGGATTGTCGCGATTGCTGTGGGGTGGTTCCTGCACTGAATTCGCGTATAGGCCGCACCTATTGCAGCTTGCTACCATAGGCTGTGTCATCGCTACTCGAGATCCGCAACCTGAATGTCAATTTCCCCGCGGCGCAGTCGGTTGCGTCTATGTTCCTTCCCGCAGTCCGCGACCTGACTTTCTCGATGAGCTCCGGTGAAGTGCTGGGGTTGGTCGGCGAATCCGGGTCGGGGAAGTCCGTGACATCGCTGGCGATCATGCGATTGCTTCCGCCACAGGCGCGTGTCTCGGGCGAAATCCTGTTCGTCCAGAACGCCTCAGGTCCGCGCGACCTGACACAAGTCGATGGCGAATCGATGCGCCGCCTGCGCGGTTCACAGATCGCCATGATCTTCCAGGAGCCGATGACCGCGCTGAACCCGGTCATGCGCGTGGGCGATCAGATCGCCGAGGCCTTGCTCGCGCATCAGGCGGTTTCCAAGAGAGAAGCTTGGCAGCGCGCAGTGGACGCTATGCATGACGTCGCCATCCCAGAGCCCGATCGCCGCGCCCGCGATTATCCGCACCAGCTTTCCGGTGGCATGCGGCAGCGCGTCATGATCGGTATGGCCATCGTGAACCGGCCGCAATTGTTGATCGCTGACGAGCCGACGACCGCGCTCGATGTGACCATTCAGGCGCAGATTCTGGAACTGCTGGCCGAACTGCGCGCGAAATTCGGCCTGGCAATGCTTTTCATCTCGCACGATCTGGCCGTGGTGTCGCAGGTCGCGGACCGAGTCGCCGTAATGTATGCCGGGTGCCTGGTGGAACTTGCTGCGAAGCGAGAGATTTTCCAGTCGCCGGCACACCCTTACACGCGCGGACTTCTGCATGCGGTCCCTGACTTGAAAACAGACCGGGCAAAGCCTCTTGCCACCATCGAGGGCACCGTTCCTTCGCTTCAAAACCTGCCAGCGGGATGCGCATTCGCGCCGCGATGCGATTTCCGCGTTCCGGAGTGTGAGCGCGCATTGCCGCCCCTGATCGAGGTTGCGGCCGGACACTGGGCGAGATGCCCGATCGTCAACGCTAATACCCGCAAGCCGTTCCCCGGTCTATAATCGGCAGCTTGTCTGGTGATCCGTGCGCATACTCTTCCTCAGCGACATCCACGCGAATCTTGAGGCCCTTGATGCCTGCCTGGCTGCCGCGCCTTCGTTTGACGCCGTTGTCAATTTGGGCGATATCGTCGGATACGGCGCCAGTCCGAACGAAGTGACTGCGCGCTCGCGAGAGTTGGGCAAGGTCTTCGTCCGGGGCAACCACGACAAGGCTGCGACCGGCGTGATGGAACTGGAAGACTTCAATCCCATGGCAGCCGCGGCGGCGCTTTGGACGCGGAAAGAGCTCACTCCCGAAAATCTGGCGTGGCTGAAAGCACTGCCGCACGGCCCCGTCGCGTTGCCGGATTTTCCTGATGTGCAGCTCGTTCACGGGTCTCCGAATGATGAAGACGAATACGTCGTTTCGCTCGGCGATGCCCTGGCGCCGCTGATCGCGCTGAATACCCCACTCACGTTTTTCGGGCACACACACCTGCAGGGAGGATTCTTCGCCAACGGCTCTTCGGCGGACGGATTCCGCCCGGAGTATCGCACCGTAGGGCAGGCGGAGTCGGTCGCGCTGCAATTGAAAGAGAATGTGCGTTATCTCATCAATCCCGGTTCGGTGGGCCAGCCGCGCGATGGAGACTGGCGCGCCGCCTTCGCGATGTTCGATACCGACGATCGGGTCGTCCACTTCCACCGTACCCCCTATAACCTGAAGGACGCGCAGGATCGAATCTTCGCCGCGAAGCTTCCTCCGCGGCTGGCTACGCGGCTGGCCGCGGGTCGCTAAGCGCAGGGACAGCCGCCCTCGGCGTCCGGTCGAGCGCAGCTCGACAATGTAAACTCGATCATGCCTACCTCAAGCTCAAAATCCCTTTTCGATTCGCATGAGAATCCGCCTGGGAATCACCTGATCGCCTTTACCGATGGCGGAGCGCGCGGCAATCCGGGCCCGTCCGGCTATGGCGTGGTGCTGAAGGATGAAACCGGCCGCAAGGTTGCGACACTGAGCGAATACCTCGGACATCAGACCAACAATTTTGCTGAGTATCAGGGATTAATTGCCGCGCTCGAATACACCTTGCAACATGGCCCGAAGGCGTTGAAGGTCATCAGCGACTCGGAGCTGCTGGTCCGGCAAATCAAAGGCATCTACAAGGTGAAGAATGCCACGCTGCGGGACCTGCACGCACGCGCGAAGGAGTTGATTGCACAACTGGCCTGGTTCTCGATCGGACATGCATTGCGCGAACACAATCAGGAAGCGGATCGTTTGGCGAACGAAGCGATGGATAAAGGTATGGGACGGACAGCGCGCGGGCCTTCGTCGGCTCAGACGCAAGCGCAACCATTGCCGCCGCGAGAGTTTGAGGGGGTTGTGCGGGATGGCCGCATCGAGCTATTGAACGGCACATTGCCTGAAGGCAGCCGGGTGCAGGTGCGGGTGAAGAAGTGAACCGGTTGCGGCCAGTTCTGAAAGTTCTGGATCTCCGGCAGATCGGCTTAGTGGGAGATCCCTCGCCCCGCGGGCAAAAATGCGGGGCTTCGGGATGACGCCTAACCTGCCATTTGCCGCAGCGCGGGATAAATCTTCTGATAGGTGCGGTAGGCGTTTTGCATGGCCGCCGCATTCTTCTGGTTCGGCTTAATGCGCTTGGCCACACGCACGACCGCGTCGCAAGCCTGCTCGACGGATTGCCACGCGCCCGCGCCAGTGCCGGCAAGAATCGCCGCACCGTAAGCCGCGCCTTCTTCGGCTTCCACGATTTCAACTTCATGGCCGTAGACATCGGCCTGAATCTGGCGCCAGAGTGGAGAACGCGCGCCTCCTCCGCCCAGGCGAATTGAAGTAACGGGAATCTTCATCTCATCGAAGATAGTGAAGGTATCTTTGAGGCTGAACGCTACGCCTTCCATGATGGCGCGAATCACGTGCGCGCGGGTGTGCGAAGCCGAGAGGCCGATCAATGCTGCACGCGCTTTGGGATCGAGATGCGGCGTGCGCTCGCCCATAAGATACGGCACCCAGAAAGCGCCTTCGGAGGCGACGGGTGCAGCACTGGCTTCTTCCGCAAAGATGTCATAGGGATCGCGCCGGCCTTTTTTCTGCAGCCCGGGCGATGCAGCGCCGAATTGATCGCGATACCAGCGCAGAGATAATCCCGCAGCCTGGGTGACGCCCATGACATGCCAGCGTCCGGGAATCGCGTGGCAAAAGGTATGAAGGCGGCCTTGCGGATCCATTGCAGGACGATCTGTCGACGCGAAGACCACGCCTGACGTGCCAATCGTCGCGCTAACCGCTCCCGCGCGGGCGATGCCCATGCCCACCGCACCCGCAGCCTGATCTCCGGCGCCGGCCACGACCGGAGTTCCCGCGCGCAGGCCGGTGGCTTTCGCGCCTTCGGCAGAGACGTTCCCGCAGACTTGCGGCGACTCGAACAGTGCAGGAAGGACCTCGACTTTGATGTCAGTCTTACCGAGCACTTCCGACGACCAGCGGCGATTCGCGACGTCGAGCATAAGAGTGCCCGATGCATCGGCCATGTCGATGGCACGCTCAGCAGTCAGCCGAAAACGCACGTAGTCTTTGGGTAGCATGACGTGCGCCACTCGCGCCCAATGTTTCGCCTCGTTCTCGCGCACCCAGAGTAGCTTCGTCAGCGTGAAATTCGTGAGGGGAGGGTTGCAGGTAAGCCGGATCAGTGTGTCGCGGCCGAACATCTGCTCCAGTTCCTGGCATTGCGCTTCGCTGCGCTGATCGCACCAGATGATCGCAGGCCGGACGACCTCATCCGATGAGTCCAGTAAGACAGCTCCATGCATTTGGCCGGAGAAGCCGACGCAGGCGATATCGGCCGCTTTCAGTTTTGACGCCTTAAGCGCTTTCTTTACCGCTATGCCACAGGCGCGCCACCAATCGCGAGGATCCTGTTCGGCCCATCCCGGCCGTGGGCTGGCAAAATTCTTGTGTTCGGCGGAGGCCGAGGCCACTACTTTTCCCTTCGTGTTGATGACAAGCGCCCGTGTCCCACCGGTGCCGACATCGATTCCTAAGAAATGCATGAGGACCCTTCCAATATTCAACCCTGGAGACATTGAGTCATTGAATCAATGAATCAATGGACAAACTGCTATTGGCTTTTATTGATTCAATGACTGAATGATTCAATGACTCAATCCCTACGCAAAATCTTCCGCGAAATCGTGCTCCGGTTCGAGCTGCTGGTGCGCTGCAGATTCCTGCGATTGACGGCGAAGGAAGAAATCCAGGTTCCCGCGCATCACCAGATGCGGAGCCAGCGCGACCTGATGCTTTCCCTTGCTGCCTTCGGCGAGGTGCTCGTGGAGCATGCGCAGGGCCATCTGTCCCTGTGCGCGCGGCCGCTGATAGATCGTCGCCGCCACCGCGCCGCTGCGAATGTGCGGGACCAGGTCCGGAAAAAGGTCGGTGGCAATGATCGTCAGCTGCTCCAGAATCTTGGCGTCGCAGGCGGCTTTCAGCACCGGTATCGATGCCTCGGTCGTAACGTAAATTCCGGCCAGGTCGGGATGCTGCTCAAACAGAGCGCGGCATTTTTGGTAGGCCTGCTCCTCAACATCGTGATCCTCAATCGGATCGAGCAGGCGCAGCTGGGGATAGAACGTGCGCAATGTGGTCTGAAACGCCGAATATTTTTCGGCGTGCTCGGTAATGTCCATTTCGAATACTGTGATCGCGATCGGCCCGGCCTTGCCGCCCAGGAATCGTCCCATCAGATCAGCGGCGATGGACCCGCTGGCGAAGGTGTCGACGGCGACAATGCCCAGGCGCCCGCTGTGGGGAGCATCAGTCGCGACGCAGACGACCGGGATGCCGGCGCGCGCGGCGCGCCGGATCGAAGGACGCAACGAATCTGGCCGGCTGGGGAAAATGATGATGCCATCGATCTTTTCGTCGATCGCAGCCTCCAGCAGTTCCTCTTCCCCCTCGCCGAGCGACAGGGAAGTGCTGAACTCGACTTCCACGTTCTCCAGCGGAATCGATGCCGCTTCATCCCGAATGCCGGCCCTGACTTCGTCCCAAAAAGAGGTCGTACCCTTCAATGTGTTGACGGAAATGCGCAGTGTCTTCTTGGACGAAAGGAACCGTGCGGCAAGGTTCGGCCGGTAGCCGAGGTTCTTTGCCACCTCCAGAACCCGGGCCCTTGTCTCTGCGCTTACGCCTGGGTTGTCGTGCAGAGCCCGGTGGACGGTTCCGATGGAGGTGCCCAATGACTTGGCAATGTCACGAAGCGTAGTGGGAGGTTTACCCATGTTCGATGGCCCGCGTCGAGGCCAGTACGATTCCGAAAGTAAACGATTCCGTCCGGAAGCGTAAACGTTAACGGAAGTTGTGAAAATGTGCAAGTTGGGGCAGGAAGGAAGATTGCGCAGGAAAAAGTACCCGCGTCACATAAGATGAGCGCTACTTAACTCGGCCTTTGTTGTCAGGGATGTGAGAGAGCTTGAAGATCCAGGCGCAAATAACGTCCCGCCACTTTACCGCCTCCTTCGCCTGGAATTCGAAGCGGGCGAGAATGTCGCGATAGCGCTCTTCGTCGACGTGGCCCTCCAGTTTTTCCCATTGCGGGACGAACCCGGCTGCCTGCTCAGCGCCGTCGTAATGAGAATCGTAGACGTATTGAACAACAGTCTTCCCGAGGTGAAGAACATGGGTGTACGGCACGTGATGGAAGAACAGCAGTAGGTTATCCGGACAGGCGTCGAGCGTCTCGTAAAGCTTCTGAACTTCGGGCGGATACTGACCGATGAATCCTGTCCCGGTCGCCATGGTGCGATCCATGCCGATACCGTGACTGTCGGCGCGATGCCACTGCCCCCAGCCGTTCTCCTCCGAAGACATCGGTGCGGGATCGTAGTGGTTGCCGGTGATATTGGTCAGCGTTCCTGCGCCAAGAGGCCCCGTATAGTCTTCATAAACGTGCCAGGACTCGAGCTGAAGGCGGTTGATGGTCTGGACTACCAGAGGATCGTTGCCAAACGTCAGCTGCGTCCACTCATCGATAATCGTTTCGGAGGTGAGGTTCGGGTTCCAGGCCAGGCGTCCGAAGCCGTACAGGTTGGCCATGGCCAGAGGGCTGCCGAGCCAGTTGGCATCGAGGCCGACATTGGCCACGCCGGCAAATCCGCCTAGAGGACGATGGAAGACGCTGCCGGCGACGAGATCCTTGACGGGTGTGGATTTGCCATCCACGCGCATGTCGAAATCGAGGACTTCCTTCCACATGGGAACCAGAAAGCAGAGTTGCTTCTGCTGTCCGGTGTATTCCTGCGTGATCTGCAATTCGATCGATTCGTTGGTGCGGCGCAATCCGGCGAAAAGCGGTGAAGCCGGCTCGCGCACTTGAAAATCGATGGGGCCATTTTTGATCTGGACGATGGCGTTGTCGTCGAAGGCGCCATCGAGCGGATGGAAGTTGTCGTAAGCGGCCTTGGCGCGATCGTTTTTAAGATCATGCCAGTCGAGATGATGGTTGTAGACGAAGGCGCGGTAAAAGACGATTCCGCCGTGCGGTTTGAGCGCCCGGGCGATCACGTTGGCGGCGTCGGCATGAGTGCGTTTGTAAGCTGAGGGACCGCTGCGGCCTTCGGAGTCGGCCTTTACGACGATGCCGCCGAAGTCCGGAATCTCGCGATAGATCTCGTCCACCTTCTTGCGCCACCATTCGGCCACGCGGGGATCGAGCGGATCGAAAGTATCCAATCCCCCGATAACCTTTGGACTGCTCAAATCGACCGACAACGAGAGCTGTACGCCCCAGGGACGGAAGACGTCGGCAATGCGCCGAAGCTGCGGGATGAAATCAGGTGCGAGGACTGCGGGCGCAGCATTCACATTGTTGACCGTGCACCCGTTGATGCCGATGGAAGCCAGCAAGCGAGCGTATTCGCTTGCGCGGCTGAGATCGTCGCGGACTTTTCCGTCCGCATAAAAGATCGAGCGTCCGCCATAGCCGCGCTCGACCGAGCCGTCGAGGTTGTCCCATTGATTAACCCAGCGGATGGGAGCGTAGGGCTGTTGCAATTCGTCCAGAGTAGAAATGCTCTCGCCGCGAGCGATCTTGCCCAACAGGGCGAACACTCCATGAAGCACGCCGCGATCGTTCACCGCGGTAATGACGAAAGATGGAGCCCCGCGAATCGGTGTGGCTTTCAACCAATATCCGTCAGCGATCAATTTCTCGGGAGGGTTGAGCGTTGGCACAAGCCGATGAGCCTGATCGAATGTCCCTAACACAATCGAGCTGCCGCGGTGCAGCTCAGGATTTGCGCCCAGCATCTGTCCCATACCTCGAACAAGTTCGTGTGCTGCGTTCTTGAGCACTGGCGAGTCGCCCAGAATCACGATTTGGCAGGGTAGAGGTTCATAGGTCTTGCGTAGTTCGGGCGGAAGCGGCGCATAGCGCAGCCACGCCTCGGCCTCCGTTTCGGCGGAGAGATTGGCTGAGAGCGCAAGTGCACTCACGAAGGCAAGGAGCGAGAGTCGAAGGCGTCGCATCACGGGGCGAGACAGAAAGCAATAATCGTATTCCCGCGGCGGCCGGTCGCGCTTTCAGCCTGCCCGATAAGGCGCGGCTCCAGATCCTCGGGATCAGGAATCATCTCACAGGCGGCAATCTCCTCGTCCGACGCGCCGTGATAACAGAGTTCGCAGACGCCGAGGCCATCCTCGGAGCGCACGGGAGGGCCGAATACACGGCAGGTCATCGGACGCGAATTGTACAACTCGCAAAGGCCCGTCTCCGGATCAAGCACGGGACACGGCTCGTCGTTGGCAAAGTCGTCGAAGTGCGCCAGGCCTTCTTCGCCGTCGTCGAGCAGACCCGTTGCTGGGTCGCCAGGAAATTCGTCGCGGAAGCGAGAAACGAAATCGCGGGCACGTTGCAGGATTGCTTCAGCCCGCCTGCGATCCCGCTGCATAAGGTCGGCCAGCCCGCGCTTCAGGCGCTCGGCATCGAGTTGATTGATGGCGAACGCTCCGATGCAACATTGCGTACAACCCGGGCGACAGGGGAGCCAGTCTCCGCTGCGCCGAGCGGCATCGTCGAGCGCGGAGTTGACGATCTGGATCAGCTTCTGATCGCCGGAGGCGGGAAAGCGCGGCACGTGCTCAGCCTACAGCAATCTCCAAGGTCGGAGTTCGTTTTCTTCGTGGTGAGTCGTCTCGAAGATGGGCACGACCGGGAAGGACGCGACCTCAATCGCGCCGCCGGATGGTTGCAAGATATGCGGCTTAGCCGCGGAGGTGCCGCGAACCAACGACCTCAGGGGCTAACGCCCATTTCATTTTCAAAGTCTTTTCGGCACGACTAAAGTCGTGCCCTTCCCAGTTCGTTCCACTTCATGACTCTGAGCGAAGACTCACGCGGCTCCGCTCGGGATGACTCCGTTTAACGGATTTCGATCACATCCCAAGCAGATTGTTGTGCAGCTTGGCATAGCCGCGCTCACGCGCCCACAAGTCGAGCGGCGCCGATGCCAGCTCGTCGACAACGGGCTCCGCGTTGCCATTCTTTGTCAGATCGACCGTCTTGATATATGTCTTGCAAGTCTCACAGCACTCCACCCGAATGTAGTCGAACGTCTCCGCTGTGTAGATTGGCAACTGTTTTTCGTTTTCCTCTCCGCAGCCGGGACAAACGATGCGGCGGAAGTCCCATTCCGCGGAGCAGAACGCACATACCATGGACCGCGATCCGCCCTCGCCCTTCTGCCGCAGAACTCCAAAACAAGGTTTGCGATGGCAGAATGGGCAGACTGCGTGCTCGGCCGGGACCGATTCGAGAGAAGTCCGCGAGCGAACGAGTTCGGCATAGGGCTGAAGAAACGCCTGAGCAAGGATGAGTGAAGCTTCCGACGGTGCGGCCGCGAGCCATGCTTCATTGAGCAGTTGCGGCCACCCGGATGTCTTTTGCAATTGGCGGCTGAGCTTTACCAATTCCGCCGGGCCGTAATCCTCAACCACTGACAAGAATGACTTGAACTGCGGACCGATCAGGGCAATTTTTGGGATCGGTTCAGGAATTGGATCGCTCAGCTTCCCGGCAAACTCCCGGTCGCAGATTTCTCGATATGTCTTTTCCTGCTCGGTGGCAATCTGGATGTAAAAGGTCAGAATTTCGTCTGCGAACCCGTGCTGATCCTTGAGTTCTTGCGCACGCCGGATGCGCTGCTGCCAGGGAGAGATCATCTTGCGCAAAGTAGCAGTTCGAGAGGAAGCAGGCAAACGAACCGAAGGGACCGTCGGTCGGTATTAACATTCCTTTAACATTGGCCGGATTGACTCTGACTACAACGCGGTCTATAGTGTGCCCGCATCTGTTTGGGACGTCGGCTGTCATCTGCCGTGTGGGTCGGTGATGACCGTAATCCTGTAGGCTCGTTTTGATATCTCAGTCGCCCCACAGTCGTCCAGGGTCTGCTTGTTGAAGCACGCAGTAGATGGCTGGAGGTTTCGATGGAATTCTCGCGCAGGACCTTCCTGAAGGGCGCCATCGCAGGCGGCGCCGGAATTTCCGCACTCGGATTCGACCTCAACCCGGTTTACGCGCAGACCGCAAGCCTGAAGATTTCCCGCGCCAGCGAGACGCGCAGTACTTGTCCGTACTGTTCCGTGAGTTGCGGGATCATCATCTACACGCTGGGCGACAAGGCGAAGAACGCGATTCCGCAGGTCGTGCACGTTGAGGGTGATCCCGATCATCCCATCAATCGCGGAACTTTGTGTCCCAAAGGATCATCGCTGGAGCAGGACATCCTGAATGACCGCCGGCTGCTGAAGCCGCAGGTGCGGCGTCCGGGCGCCACCGATTGGGAAGATATTTCTTGGGATCAGGCCTACTCCGAAATCGCCGAGAAGGTAAAGAAAACCCGCGAAGACACATTCGTTACCACCGATGCGGCAGGCAAGACCGTCAATCGCTGCGAAGGCATCGCCTTCACCGGCGGATGCACCGACACGAACGAGTTCAATTATCTGGTCGTCAAGAGCATGCGCAGCCTGGGGGTCTGCTACCTGGAAAACCAGGCCCGGGTTTGACACGGCCCCACGGTCTCCAGTTTGGGGCCAACATTCGGACGCGGGGCGATGACCAATGGCTGGATCGACATCAAGAACACCGACATGATGTTGATCATGGGTGGGAATCCAGCCGAGAACCATCCCTGCGGCTTCAAGTGGCCGATCGAAGCCAAGCTCCACCGCAATGCCAAAACAATTGTCGTCGATCCGCGGCTGACGCGCACCGCCGCTACGGCCGATCTCTACGTCCAGATTCGTGCCGGCTCGGATATCGCCTTTCTTGGCGGACTGATCAAGTACGCGATTGAGAACAATCGCATCGCGCACGATTACCTTGTCAACTACACCAACGCGGCATTCATCATTAAGGACAAATTCAAGCTGCCGGACGACGGACTCTACTCAGGTTTTGATCCGGAGAAGAAGACCTACGATAAGGCCACTTGGAACTACGAAGAAGGCGGCGATCTGACCGGAAAGCCGGTGGCGCCGACGCCTCCCCAACAGTACGCGCAGCAACCTGCCGGGCCGCAGCAAGAAGCGCACGGATATCAGGGAGCATCGCCAGCAGGCGCGAAAGCTGCAGCAACTCCCGCGCCGGCGCTGCCGGGGAAGATCGCATTTGACCTTTCGCTGCAGCATCCGCGTTGCGTCTTCCAGTTGCTGAAGCAGCAGTATTCGCGCTACACGCCGGAAATGGTCGAGCGCATCACCGGAATTCCGAAAGATCAATTCCTGAAGGCTGCGGAGATGTTTACGTCCGTCCGCAAAGACGGCGACATGAAAAAAGTCGCCACCATCATCTACGCGGTGGGCTGGACGCAGCATAGCTTCGGCACGCAAATCATCCGCACGGCAGCGATGTTGCAGTTGCTGATGGGGAACGTGGGACGCGCTGGCGGCGGCGTGAATGCGCTGCGCGGCCATTCGAATATCCAGGGCGCAACTGACATGGCGGGCATATTCGACATTCTGCCCGGCTATCTCAAGATGCCCACGCCGGCCGACACGGATTTGGCCGCTTACCTTAAGCGCATCACACCGACTGCGTCGAAACCTGATCCATGGGACTCCTTCAATTACTGGTCGAATACGCCGAAGTTTACGGTTTCCTTTCTCAAGGCGATGTACGGGGCAGCCGCGACCAAGGAAAACGATTGGGGCTTCGGATATCTGCCCAAGATCGATAAGAACTATTCCTGGGTGAATCTGTGGAACGACATGTACGACGGCAAGGTCAAAGGACTGTTTGCCTTCGGCATGAACGGAGTCATGATCGGGCCGGATTCCGAAAAGAATATTAATGCGCTGAAAAAGGCGGACTGGCTGGTCGTGTGCGAAATCTATCCGGATGAGACCAGCGAATTCTGGCGCGCGCCGGGCATCTCGGTCGAAGAGCAGAAAAAAATTAACACCACCGTTTACCGCCTGCCTGGGGCAGGTTTTGCTGAGAAAGATGGAACGTTCGTCAACTCTGCTCGCTGGCTGCAATGGAAAAACGTTGCCCTCCCCCCTCCGGGCCAAGCCAGACTCGACCAGGAAATCCTGGCGACGATTTTCCTGAAAGTTCGGGAGCTTTATCAGAAGGAAGGCGGCAAGTTCCCTGACCCCATTTTGAATCTCTCGTTCGCCTATACGAATCCCTACAATCCGTCTCTCGCGGAGATGGCAAAGGAGATCAATGGCAAAGCCCTTGCCGATATCACGGATCCGAAGACCAATGTAACGATCAAAGCGGGCCAGCAGCTTCCTGGATTTTCATGGTTGAAAGACGATGGCACCACGATGTCGGGGAACTGGCTCTACTGCGGATCGTGGACCGAAGCTGGAGCATTGACGCAGCGGCGCGGAACCGACGATCCCTCAGGGCTGGGAATCTATCCGAACTGGGCGTGGTCGTGGCCCATGAATCGCCGCGTGCTCTACAACCGCGCTTCATGCGACATCAATGGCAAGCCCTGGGATCCTTCGCGCCGTCAGGTCTGGTGGGACGAGGCCAAGCAGTCGTGGGTGGGCAACGATGTTCCGGATTTCAAGCCTGACTCTCAGCCGAAAGACCACATGGGCCCGTTCATCATGAATCCTGAAGGCGTGGGGCGTTTGTTCGTGCCGCTGGGAGCGATGGCGGATGGGCCCTTCCCCGAACATTACGAGCCGATTGAGAGCCCGATTGCGAATCCGCTGCATCCCAACCAGTCGAACAATCCTGTC
>Ga0335081_10013184_pt1 | contig 13372 bp, 8 predicted proteins | sample Lox_Sample_35_FD_206713 | JGI IMG/M metagenome (GOLD analysis project Ga0335081, IMG submission 206713) | Soil microbial communities from Loxahatchee National Wildlife Refuge, Florida, United States - Lox_Sample_3.5 | ecosystem: Environmental > Terrestrial > Soil > Wetlands | place: USA: Florida...
GCCACCGAGCGCACCGGCCCGGATCTGCTGACCGTGGTCGGTCCGCTGCTGGGCGCCCAGATCGGCGAAAGCCTGCGCCTAACCGGGCGCTGGAGCAGCCACCCCAAGTACGGCAAGCAGTTTCAGGTGCACTCCTACACCACCGTGCTGCCGGCCACGATCCAGGGCATCCGCCGCTACCTCGGATCAGGGCTGATCAAGGGGATCGGGCCGATGATGGCCGAGCGGATGGTCGCGCACTTCGGCACCGACATCCTGACCATCATCGAACAACAGCCCGGCCGGCTGATCGAGGTGCACGGACTGGGACCCAAACGGACCAAGCGGATCGCCGACGCGTGGGAAGAGCAGAAGCAGATCAAGGAAGTGATGGTCTTCCTGTCGGGCGTCGGCGTGTCCACGTCACTGGCGGTACGGATCTACAAGACCTACGCCGATAGCTCGATCTCGGTCGTGCGCAGCGAGCCCTACCGGCTGGCGTCCGACGTGTGGGGCATCGGTTTCAAGACCGCCGACACGATCGCCCAGGCGGTCGGGATCCCACACGACAGTCCGGAGCGGATCAAGGCCGGGCTACAGTTCACCCTCTCGCAGGCCGCCGATAACGGGCACTGCTACCTCCCCGAGCCTGATCTGACCCGCGCGGCCACGAAGATCCTGGACGTCGACTTGGAGCTGATCGGCCCCTGCCTGAATGAGCTTGCGATCGAGGAGGGTGTCGTCCGCGAGCCGCTGCCGACCAGAGCCGATGCGACGGGCAGTGACGTTGCGGCGGTCTACCTGGTCCCGTTTCACCGGGCCGAGCGCTCGCTGGCGGGTGGGCTTCTGGGACTGCTGAACTCAGGCGAAGAGCGGCTGAGCGCGTTCGCCGCAGTGGACTGGGACAAGGCGTTGAGCTGGCTACGAAGCCGGACCGGCCAGAAGCTGGCAGCAGGCCAGCAAGAGGCGGTCAAGCTCGCGCTCGCCAGCAAGGTCGCGGTGCTGACCGGCGGGCCGGGGTGCGGCAAGAGCTTCACCGTCCGCTCCGTCGTCGAACTGGCCACGGCCAAGGGGGCGAGCGTAGTGCTGGTCGCGCCGACCGGCCGCGCCGCCAAGCGGCTGGCCGAGCTGACTGGCCACGAGGCGTTGACCGTTCACCGGCTGCTGGAGCTGCGTCCCGGCGGCGAGCCGAAATACGACCGCGACCACCCCCTCGACGCCGATCTGGTCGTGGTCGATGAGGCCTCGATGATCGATGTGGTCCTGGCCAACAAGCTGATCAAGGCCATCCCGAACGGAGCGCATGTGCTGCTCGGCGGCGACGTCGACCAGCTCCCCTCGGTCGGCGCCGGCGAAGTCCTGCGCGACCTGCTCGCTGCCGATCGCATCCCGCGGGTGCGCCTGACGCAGATCTTCCGCCAAGCCCAACAATCGGGGATTGTCGTCAATGCCCATCGCATCAACCACGGCCGGCGTCCGCAGCTGGCCGGCTTTGGCGACTTCTACTGGTTTGGCCACGAGCCCTCCGAGGACTCCGGGGCGCAAGCCGCCGAGGAGACCGCCAAGCTCGTGGTGGACATCGTCGTCCGGCGGATTCCGGCCAAGTTCGGGCTTGACCCCGTCCGCGATGTCCAGGTGCTGGCGCCGATGCATCGCGGGCTTGCCGGTGCGGGCAACCTCAACGCGCTGCTGCAAGACGCGCTCACCCCCCAGCGTGACGGGACGCCCGAGAAGCGCTACGGCGGGCGGGTATTCCGCGTCGGGGACAAGGTCACCCAGCTGCGGAACAACTACGACAAGGGCAAGGCCGGGATCTTCAACGGGACCGTCGGGGTCGTCACCGGCCTGTCCCTGCAAGAGCAGACGCTCACCGTGCTCACCGACGAAGACGAGTTGGTCGACTACGACTTCGCCGAGCTCGATGAGCTCGCGCACGCCTACGCCGTCACGATCCACCGCTCCCAAGGCAGCGAATACCCCGCCGTGGTCATCCCGCTCACCACCTCCTCCTGGCTGATGCTGCAACGCAACCTGCTCTACACCGGGGTCACCCGGGCCAAGCGACTAGTCATCCTCGTCGGATCCCGCCGCGCGCTCGCCCAAGCCGTCCGCACCCCTGGAGCCGGCCGTCGCCACACCGCCCTCACCCATCGACTCGATCCCGCCAGCCGATAAGCCGTCATTGGCATATCAGCGACAGCAATCGCCAGCGTTGCTGTTTGTGATGCGCGCCTCGTTATTCGTTAGAGCGGGAGCTGTTTCCCTACCTGGCGCGTTCGCTCGACCCCGCCGCCCTCTATCGGCTTGGCGCGCGTGTTGGCGGACGCGTGTCGGTTCACGCAGCGGCCTGGGCCGCCTCCCCAACTTCGGAAGCGAGTCCACGGTCGTCGAGCAGCGCCTGGATCTCGCCGCGGCACGTGCCGCAGCCGCTGCCGGCACGGGTGTGCTCGCCGATCTCTCTGACCGTCCGCAATCCTTGGGAGTCGATCGCGCTCGTGATCTCGCCCTGCGTGACGGCCATGCAGGTGCAGACAGTGGCGTTCGGCTCCTTGATCACTCCCACGGCGGCCGTCATCCGGGACGGCATCGGATCGACCAGGGCCTCGGGAAGGCGCTGTCGGCCGGTGAGATGCTCGCGTAGCGCACGCGCATCGCGCAGATCTCCGAGCAGGATGGTGCCGACCAGCCTGTCGTCGCGCAGGAGCAGCCGGCGATAGCACCCGCGGCGTGTGTCGAGCGCGATCACCTCCTCGTCGGCGGGCCCTGCGCTGGCATCTCCGCCGCAGAACAGGTCGACCCCGGCCACCTTGAGCGTCGTGGCGGGCACCGCGCCGCGGAATGCGGCGGGGGCCCCGGCCAACGACGCCCCCGCCACCCTGGCCTGCTCGAGCAGCGGCGCCCAAAGCCCGTAGACGACGTCCCGGTGCTGGGCGCACTCGCCGACGGCGTAGACGCCGGGAACGCTCGAGCGGAGCTCGTCGTCGACGACGATCGCGCGTTGCACCTCGAGCCCGGCAGTGCGAGCGAGCTCGACGTCCGGAGTGACGCCGGCCGCGAAGACGACCATGTCGGCGGGCAGCTCGCGTCCGCTGTCGAGCGTGACGCCGGTTACGTGATCGGTCCCGCCGATCGTGTCTGCTTGTGCGCCGAGCACGATCTCAACCCCGAGCGCCTCGAGCGCGCGTTGGAGCAGGGCCGCTCCCTGCCGGTCGAGCTGGCGCTCCATGAGCCACGGCGCCAAGTGCACGACCGCCGTCTCGACTGCGCGGGCGCGCAGCCCGCGCGCGAGCTCGAGCCCGAGCAGCCCGCCACCGATCACGACCGCTCGCCGTGCCCCGTCGGCATCACGGATGATCTGGCGGGCGTCGCGCAGGGTGCGGAAAGAGTGAACGCCGGGGAGCTGGCTGCCCGCCAGCGGAGGTGTCGCCGGGCGCGATCCAGTCGCGAGCACCAGCCGGTCGAACTCGAGCTCCTCACCGTCGGACAGCTCAGCCGTCCTGCGGCCGAGGTGGAGACCGCGCACCTCGCGTCCGGCACAGATCTCGATTCCCCGCGCGGCCAGCCATTCGGGCTCATGCAGGGTGAGCTCCTCCTCCTCGGCGGTGCCGGCGACCACCTTCGAGAGGAGCATCCGGTTGTACGGAAGCTCGGGTTCGCGGCCGACCATCGTCACCTGCCATTGAGCGGCGGGACGCGGGCCATTGCACCGAGCTCCGGTTGAGGCGATTGTGCGAGAGCCCGCTGACGTCGCACGGGCGCCCCTCGGTCGTCGCCGCATATTCGTCGTAGACCTCTGCCGAGCCGAGCGCCACGCGAACTGCTCGCCGTGGCCGATGGCGCGCCCGAAGCGGGCGAAGATCTCCCAATCCGGCAGCGCCTCACCAGGCGGGTGCATCGCGGCACGCAGCAGCCCCACGCGCCGCTCGGAGTTCGTCATCGTCCCGGCCTTCTCCGGCCACTGGGCGGCCGGCAGCACGACATGCGCCTTCGCAGAGGTCTCGGTCGGGTGGTAGGCGTCCTGGCAGACGAGCAGCTCTGCGCGTCGCAGCGCAGCCGTGAACCGTCGCGCATCCGGCTGCGAGACGACCGGGTTCGTGCCGACGATCCACACGACCCTGACCGAACCAGCCTCGAGCGCCTCGACGAGCTCGGTCGCAGCGAGCCCGGGGACGGGCGAGAAGACCCCGGGGCGATCGCCCGCGAGCCCCCATACGCGCCGCATCTCGGCGCGGTGCTCCGGGTCACTGACCGATCGGTAGCCGGGCAGCAGCGTCGACAGTCCACCGGTCTCGCGGCCGCCCATCGCGTTCGGCTGGCCGGTCAGCGACAGCGGCCCGGCGCCCGGCCGGCCGACGTTTCCGGTCGCCAGGCACAGGTTGATCAGCGCCCGGTTTTTCAGCGTGCCGACGCGGGACTGGTTGACGCCCATCGACCAGAGCGCCATCGCCCGCGGGGCGTTACCGAACATGCGCGCGGCGGCCACGATCGCCTCGCTGCTGACACCGCAAACCTCAGCCGCGCGCGCCACCGGCCACGTGCGTGCCGCCGCGAGCGCCTCCTCGAATCCTTCGGTGTGTCGTTCGACGAACAGGCGGTCGATGAGCCCCTCGTCCGCGAGGACCGCGAGCATCGAGGCCAGCAGTGGCAGATCCGTCCCTGGGCGGATCGGTAGGTGGATGTCGGCCGCTTCGGCGGTCACGGTCCGGCGTGGGTCGATCACGATCAGGCCAGCGCCCTCCCGGTGGCGGGACGCGATTCGCGTCCACACGATCGGGTGGCAGGCGGCGGTGTTCGTTCCGGCCAGCAGCAGGCAGTCGGTCCCGTCGATGTCGGCGTAGCTCGCCGGTGGCCCATCACAGCCGAACGCCCCGACGTAGCCGGCAACTGCGCTCGACATGCAAAGCCGCGAGTTCGAGTCGAGGTTGTTCGTGCCGAGGAAGCCCTTCACCAGCTTGTTGGCGACGTAGTAGTCCTCCGTGAGCAGCTGACCCGAGATGTAGAACACGACCGCGTCCGGACCGTCCAGCTCGATCACTTGCTCCAGCCGACGCGCGAGCCGCCCGAGTGCTTGGCGCCACGACACGCGCTCGAAGCGCGCATCAAGGGCCTCGCGCCACAACGGGTGCAGCGCGCGATCCTCGGCGTGGACGGCGTCGGGGAGTCCGAGCGGCTTGCGGCAAATCGCGCCGCGGTTGACCGGGTGGTCCGGATCGCCGGCGACGGCGATCAGCCTGCCCGCCTGCACTTCGGCGATCAGGCCGCAGCCGACGCCGCAGTAGGGGCACTGGGTCCGGACCCGTTCACTCATGCCGCGCGCTCCAGCTGTTCGGCGAGATCGGCCGCGCACAGTTCGAGCCGCCCGTCGCACTCCCGGAGGCGGTAGGTCCGCACGCCCTCGCCGGAGGCGTCCTGGCGCGCGCCGGTGTCGAGCGAGTAGCGCTGGTTGTGGAGCGGGCAGGTGACGCAGCGGTCGGCGACGATTCCGTCGCCGAGCGGGCCGCCGTGGTGCGGGCAGGCGTGGTCGATCGCGGCCCAGCCGTCGGGCAGCCGGAAGACGGCGAGCCGGCGACCTGCGACCGACACGCTGCGCCCTTCGAGCATCGGCACATCCGCCGCCAGGCCGATCGGGAGCCACTCCGTGGGGGCGACCGTGATCGGGCTGACAGTCATCGCGCCGCCCCGACGGGTGCACCGACAGGCTCGGCCTCGGTGTCGAGCTCGGCGAACTGCTTCGGCGTGACCGGCGCGTAGCGCTCACGCCATGGGTCAGGATCGGCGGCGGCCTTGGCGATCCGGTAGCGCTCGAGCAGCTCCGCGTGCGCGTCCCCCAGCACGATGTCGCGGATCGCCGAGATCCCGAGGCGCTCGACAAAGCCGTACGTCCGCTCGAGGTAATCGGCGTTCTCGCGGTAGTACTGCAGGAACGCGAGCGCCGCCTTCTTAGCGGCGTCAGCAGATGACACGACCGTCAGTAGGTCTCCCTTGCGCACGGTCGAGCCGGCCGCGCCGCCGACGTACACTTCCCAGCCGCCCTCGACGGCGACCAGCCCGATGTCCTTGACGTACGCCTCGGCGCAGTTCCGTGGGCAGCCAGTCACCGCCGACTTGACCTTGTGCGGCGTGTACAAGCCCTCCATCGCCTCCTCGAGCTCGACGCCGAGCTTGATCGAGTTGCCGAGCCCGAACCGGCAGAAGTCGGTTCCGACGCAGGTCTTCACCGTCCTCACCGCCTTCGCGTACGCGTGGCCCGAGGGCATCCCCAGCTCCTCCCAGATCGCCGGCAGCTGCTCCTTGCGCACGCCGAGCAGGTCGATTCGCTGACCCCCGGTCACCTTAACCATGGGAACCTCGTACTTGTCGACGACATCGGCGATCCGGCGCAGTTCGCCGGCGCTTGTCACCCCGCCGCGCATCCGCGGCACGACGCTGAAGGTCCCGTCGTTCTGGATGTTCGCGTGGACCCGGTCGTTGATGAACCGGGCGTGACGCTCCTCGCGATGCTGGTTGCCACGGACCTCCGAGACCAGATACGCAAGGCCGGGCTTGCACGCGCCGCAGTCGCGCCCGGCGCCGCAGCTCGCGCCGATCTCCGACACCGACGCCAGATCCTCCGCACGGACCCTGGCGGCTAGCTGTTCGCGCGTCTGCTTGCGACACGGGCACAGATACGCCGGCTCCTCCTCGTCGCCGTCGCGCTCGAGCGCGAGCAGTTCGGACACGACCGGCTTACACGAGCCGCAGCCCGCGCCCGCGCGCGTCACCGCCACGACCTCTTGCATCGACCCGAGGCCGCCCGACCGGATCGCCTCGACGATCGCGCCCTTGCAGACGCCGTTGCAGTTACAGACACGGGCATCGTCGACAAGCTCGGCTGCGGTCGCTCGCGAGGCGTCGGCGAGGAGCTTCAGCGGGTCGTCGACGGACACGCGCCGCCGGATCGCGTCGAGCAGCAGGTCCGATCCGCGCGTGTCCCCGAGCAGCACCGCGCCGGCGGCCCTGCCGTCGCGCAGGACGAGCTTGCGGTAACTACCGACCCGAGCATCGCGACCCGCGACCGCGTGCTCGCCGTCGGCGTCGCCGGCGCTCACGAGTTCGACACCCATCACCTTCAACCGCGCGCTCGGCACCGATCCGGGGTAGCTCGCCTCCTCGCTCATCAGCGTTCGGGCGGCGACGGCGGCCTGTTCGCGGATCGGAGCCACGATCCCGTGAACGACGCCACGATGCTGCGCGCACTCGCCGACAGCGAGGACACAGTCGTGCGAGCTGACCAGCCGGTCGTCAACGACCACTCCGCGCTCCACCGCCAGCCCGGACTCGCGCGCGAGCTCGATCTGCGGCCGAATCCCGATCGCGATCACGACGAGCTCACACGCCAGCCCGCTCCCGTCTGCGAACCGCAGCCCGCGCGCTGCGCCGGCTCCATCGATCAGGATCGCGTCCGTGCGATGCTCCAACCGGACGTCTACGCCGAGCTGCTCGATCGCCGGCGCCAGCAGCGCCGCCGCGTCGCCGTCGAGCTGGCGGTCCATCAGCCGGTCCGTCAGGTGCACGACCGTCGTAGCGACCCCGAGCCGCGCGAGCGCGTATGCGGCCTCGAGGCCGAGCAGCCCGCCGCCAATCACCGCCGCGCGCCGCACGCGCCGGGCGCCGTCAACGATCCGCCGGCAATCGTCGGGCCCGCGGAAGACATGCACGCCGTCGGCCTGCGCGCCCGGCAGCGACGGAACGAGCGCGGTACTCCCGGTGCAGAGAACCGCGCGATCGAACGCGATCGCATCCCCGCGATCCGTGCGCGCTCGCCCAGCGTCAGCGTCGAGCTTGGTGACCCACGTACTCAGGCGCACGTCGATCCCATGGTCGGCGTACCAGGTGTCGGGGCGCAGCTGCAGCGCCGTCACATCCGGGGCGGCGCCGCTCAGCAGCTTTCCGAGATTCACCCGGTCGTACGGGAGGTGCGGCTCTCCGCAGACGAGCGCGACCGCGACTCCGCGTCCGCTCAGCCGCTCGCATACCGCCTGCCCGGCGATGCCGCCGCCGATCACCAGCACTCGAGAGTCACTTGACATGCCACCAAGGGTGCCGCCCCGCGCGCGAATCCCCATCGGCCACGTGGCGAACGTTCGCCTCCCGCCGTTGTCCCTACCGCTCAATCTGAACCGACCGGTTCTGATTAACTCCGGGTGTGCCTCGACCCCGTGCCCGCCTCGATCCCACTGCCGTCACGAGGGCATTCGCGCCCGACGGCCTGCACGGCGCGACGACGACCGCGATCGCACGCTGTGCCGGCGTCGCAAAACCGACGATCTACGCGCATGGCACGTCGAAGGAGGCGATCTTCCTCGCGTGCGTCGAGACGGAGGTCGAGCGGCTCGTGAGCCGCCTCTCCGCCGCGGACGTCGAAAGCCGTGAGTCACCGGCCCGCGCGAGACTGAGCGTTCTGGCCGGCGCGATCATTGCGCACGGCCACGAGCACCCCGCTGCCGCGCGGCTGCTGCACCAGACCGCCCGCCACGCGTCCTCCGCGGTGGCCGGCGATGTCGACGCGGCGCTCGCACGACTCGTCGCACGGATCGCCACGATCCTGCGCGAGAGCACGACGCCCGCGTGCGCCGACCGCATCGCCCCGGCGCTGCTCGGCGCAGCAGCGGCGTACGCCGTGGCGGATGCGGCGGATCCGTACCGCGACGCGGCGGTGCTCGGCGAAGCTTTCGCGCAGGCGCTCGAGCGGCCGGACCATACGACGGGCGAGGGGGTTCGGAGCATCGGACTGTACTGAGCCGCTTGGCGGCGGCGTTTCCGAACCGCTTGGTCAGTTTTCAGCGGTTGGGAAGGGGGCATCGCGCGAACTCGCGCCAGATGGACATTGGGGCGAGCGCCCGACGGTCTTACGGTCCATGCCATGACCACGATCGCTTCATCACGCCCGGAGCATCCTGCCGTCCGCGATCCCGCCTCTTGCCGTCGCGGCGGGCGTTGGATCGAGCACTGGGATCCAGACGACGAGGCCTTCTGGGCCACGACCGGCCGCCGCATCGCCCGACGCAATCTTGTCCTCTCGATCCTCGCCGAGCACCTCGGCTTCAGCGTCTGGGTCCTGTGGACGATCGTCGTCATCAACCTCGGGAACGTCGGGATCATGCTGTCCCTCGGCGACCAGTTCCTGCTGACCGCCGTGCCGAACCTGATCGGCTCGTTCCTGCGGATCCCGTACACGTTCGCGATCCCGCGCTTCGGCGGGCGGGCGTGGACGACCTTCAGCGTCGTGCTGCTGCTGATCCCGACCACGCTCGTGGCGGTGATCGCGTCGAGCGGCTGGCTCGCCGATCAGGACCACGCGACCCAGATGTGGGTGCTGCTCGCGTGCGCCGCGACCGCCGGCTTCGGCGGAGGCAACTTCTCATCCTCGATGGCGAACATCTCGTTCTTCTATCCCGAGCGCCGAAAAGGCTTCGCGCTCGGCCTCAACGCCGCCGGCGGCAACCTGGGCGTGGCGGTCTGCCAGCTGCTCGTCCCGCTTGCCGTGATCGTCGGGGTCCCGGCAGCGCTCGTGAAGCTGCCGGCTCATCCCGTTCATCTCGCCTACGCCGGCCTCATCTGGATGCCGTTCATCGTCCTCATCGGCGCCCTGGCGTGGACGCGAATGGACAGCCTGACGCAGGCGCGGACCGACACCGGACCATGGGTCCGCGCAGTCGCCTCTCCGCACACCTGGATCGTATCGCTGCTGTACATCGGAACGTTCGGTTCCTTCATCGGGTTCTCGTTCGCGCTTCCGGTCGTGATCAAGAACACCTTTCCGTCGTTCCTTGCCCACCACAGCTTCATTGCCACCTACCTGGCCGGCCTCAGCTTCCTCGGCGCGCTCATCGGCTCCCTCGCGCGGCCGATCGGCGGCTGGCTGTCCGACCGCTTCGGCGGTGGCCGCGTCACCCTCTGGTCGTTCGCCGCGATGGGCCTCGGCACCGCGGTCGCGATCGCCGGCGTTCAGCACCACAGCTTCGCCCTGTTCCTCGCGGCGTTCGTTGTCGTGTTCGCGTTCTCGGGCGCCGGCAACGGCTCGGCCTATCGGATGATCCCGGCGATCTTCGCCGCGATGGCCCGGCGCGACGGCGGTGATCGACTCGAGTACAAGCGCCGCGCCGCGGCGGCAATCGGGATCGCCGGCGCGTTCGGAGCGTTCGGCGGGTTCCTGATCCAGCTCGCGTTCCGCCAGGCGAGCCTCCCGGTAGTCACTGCGGTCACCCACGCACAGAAGGCGATCCATAACAAGGCGGCGATCCACGTCGCGGTCGCTAAGATCGCCGCAGCGCACGCGACCTGGTCGGCACCGGCGCTGTGGGCGTTTCTGTGCGCCTACCTCGCGCTCGGCGCCATCACGTGGTGGTGCTACGTGCGAGGCGCGCCGCTCGTCACGGCGTCACAACGTGTCGCACCTGAGCTCATCTGAGTCTAAGGGCCCGTTCAAGAATTAGCGTTACGACCCTCCGCACCGGTGGGCCAACCGACAGGCGGGACGAGCTCTGCAAGCGGTGCCTCGCGGGCCAACCTGGCTATCTGCTTGGCCGGGCTCGACAGCTGCCAGGTAAGTTCCACGCTGTGGAGTCCGAGCAGGCTACGACACTCGGCGGCGCGGCGAGGATGCCTCCTGAGCGGCCTGCTGCGCGGCGCGGCGAGCACGCCCGCTTCGAACCCGCCCGGCCGCACCACGTGCGCGGCGTTGCGGCGGTCGTTGCGCGCGTGCTCGGCGAGGTGGCGGACGGACGACTGTCGCCGCTGCCGGTGACGGTCCGCTTCTGGGACGGAAGCGAGCTGTCCGCCGATTGCCGGGCGGCTGTCGTGGTCCGCGATCCTGCCGCCGTCGTGCACCTGCTCCGCGCCCCGGGACAGCTGGGGCTGGCGCGCGCGTGGGTCAACGGCTCGCTCGACGTCGAAGGCGATCTCGAGGCGGTGCTGAGCGCCCGCGACGCGTTCGCCGGTGTGCGGATTTCCGCACGCGATCGCGCCCGGCTCGCGCTCGCGGCGTTGGAGGCGCTCGGGGTCCGAGGGCTCCGTCCTGCGCGCGTGCCGGCGATCGAAGCGCGGCTCGGTGGCCGGCTGCGGTCGTTGACCCGCGATCGCGACGCGGTGCGCCACCACTACGACGTCTCGAACCGCTTCTACCGGCTGGTGCTGGGGCCGTCGATGGTGTACTCGTGTGCGTACTTCGCCCACCCGGAGGAAACCCTCGAGTCTGCGCAGGAGCGCAAGCTCGACCTGATCTGCCGCAAGCTGGCGCTGCGTGAAGGCGAGCGGCTGCTCGACATCGGCTGCGGCTGGGGCTCGCTGCTGATCCACGCCGCCCGCCAGTACGGCGTCAGCGCGGTAGGGGTGACGCTGTCCGAGCCGCAGTCTCAGCTCGCGCGGTCGCGGATCGCGGAGTTGGGGCTGACCGACCGCATCGAGATCAGGGTGCAGGACTACCGCGAGGTCGCGGACGGGCCGTTCGACAAGATCGCGAGCGTCGGCATGTACGAGCACGTCGGTCGCGACGAGCTCTGCCGCTACGTGCAGGTGGCGGTGAACCTGCTGCGGCCCGGAGGGTTGTTTCTCAACCACGGGATCACCCGGCTCGTCCCGCACGCTCCCGGACCGGATCCGTTCATCTCGCGCTACGTGTTCCCGGACGGCGAGCTGCACCCCGTCACCGACCTCGTCGGCGCGATGCAGAGCGTGCGACTCGAGATCCGCGACGTCGAGTCGTTGCGCGATCACTACCCGCTGACGCTGCGGCGGTGGCTGGCGAACCTGCAAGCCAACCGCGAGCCGGCGGTCGCCGAGGTCGGTCCGCAGCGCGAGCGGGCGTGGCGGCTGTACATGCTCGGCTCGGCGCTCAGCTTCGAGGCCGGTGAGATCAGCGTCCACCAGGTGGTCGCGGCGCGACCTGGTGCACCGCACGGGCTGCCACTTGAGCGGGTGAGGCTGCTGGCGCGGCCCGTGTAACGGGGTGGTGGGCATGGCCGAAGCTCGGCCGGACGCGAGAATAGAGCCCGGCACGGTTCCAGAGAGCCGTTTTCACGGCCGCGTCAAGCGCGATCGGTGTGCATGTCGCCTACGATGTCGTGACGCGAGATAGTTTCGGGATGATTGGGGCGCGAACCGCGACCGACAGCGACGAAAGCCGAGCGGGCGATCCGCGGCCAGAGCGATAGAGAACCCGTGCTGCAGCCGGATCGTGTCACGATCCCGATGTGCATCGGGTGCGGCGGGATGCGCGTCTATGAGAGCTGCGAGACGACCTGCAGCGAACGTAAGCTCGAGATCGTCAGCGCGGATGACCACGACCGGCTGACGGACGTGGCGAACGCGCGCCGCGCGCGCATCGAAGCGTTCGAGTGCGTGCTCGAGCAACTGACCGACGGCGATCCTCGGTCAGTCGGGTGGCAGGATGCCTTTCAGGCATTGCAGAGCTCCGCCCGCTCGTCACTGCGACGCGCTCGAACCGATGCCGCAACGGGATCCGCGGACCTGCCGCCTGAGGCCGAGAGCCTGATCGTGTGGCGCTGCCCGCAGTGCGGTGGACTCGACGCTCCACAAGAGTGCATCGGGGTGTGCGTCTGGCGTCCGTTTGAGTGGGTGAACTCGAGGCTGTATGAGGTTGAGCGCTCCCGCGCCGAGTTCGATCGCGAGCGCGAGACGTCACTGCTCGAGCTCCTGCGCCGGATCGCGTTCGTCACGCCGCGCAACGGGGAGTGGGAGCGCAACTGGCGGGCGCTGCAATCGCAGGCGCAGCTCACCCGCGCGGCGGCGACGGGAGGCGGGTGGTAAGGGCCCGTGAGGGGCCCGCGCGGAGCTGGCGACGCCCGCCCGACCGCTGCAAGTCGGCGACCCCCCGATCCCGGCGGGTCGGCGACCCGCCGACCCGTGTGAGCCGGCGACCCCGTCACGGACGCGCTCGCGCCGCGGACCCGCCGGCTCCCCCCCTCTTGCTAGTCGGCGTTCTCCGACGGTCCGTCCGGACGCTCCACGGGACGACGGCCTTGGGCGTCACGAGTGCGTTCTTCCAGGACATACTCTCCTTCGTCCTGCGCCTGCTGATGGAATGGAATCAGGGTTTCGTTCATGGGCGCGAAAGTTACGTTCTCCGGATTGGCCCCGCATCCGGGGAAATAACCCATCCCGTTGAACGGAGTTACCCGAGCCGGCTGACCAATTTGTTTACGGGTCGTCAGGTTGGATCAGTCCTTGGTTGGACCCTTAGAGTGCCGCGAGCGCATCACACGATGATCGCCACGGGCCCTCGCCAGCCTCTGCGCCTCGCGCTGCAGGGCCAGGACCCCGTTCCCAAGCACTCGGCGGTATGAGAGCGGTCCACGAAAGCTGGGCGAGCTCAACGTCGGTCATCCGAACTCTT
>Ga0335081_10013185_pt1 | contig 13371 bp, 9 predicted proteins | sample Lox_Sample_35_FD_206713 | JGI IMG/M metagenome (GOLD analysis project Ga0335081, IMG submission 206713) | Soil microbial communities from Loxahatchee National Wildlife Refuge, Florida, United States - Lox_Sample_3.5 | ecosystem: Environmental > Terrestrial > Soil > Wetlands | place: USA: Florida...
GACGATCTCGGTCAGGGCCGGCAGCGTGCTCTCGCCGACGACCAGGTAGGACAGGCCGAATCGCTCACGGCGCGCGCTCAGGTCGTCCCGGATCTGAGCCGGACTGCCGATGAAGATCGTCGGCATCTCCCATACCGTCTCGGCGCCGATGCCCGTCCAGCCGCGCTGCCTGAGCAGTTCTTCCGTGCTGGCGCGTCGCTTGTCCGTGACGACGAACGTGGCGAAGGCGCTGAGTTCCAGGCTCGGGAACCGGTCGCCGGCCGCCTCGCGGAGCACGGCGAGCTTGGCATCGAACGCCGCCGGCAGCCGGTCGGCGGGGTTGTCGCCATCGTCGGGGTTCCTGATCGGCGCGGGAAGCAGCCCCACCACGTCCGCGTAACGGGCAGCGAGACGCAGCATGCGCGGCCCGCCGGCACCGATCAGCAGCCGCGGGGAACTCCGCCGTCCGGGGAGCACGTCGAGATCCAGCCCCGCCACCCGGTACCAGGTGCCTGAGTGGTGCACCGGGGTGCCGGACAGCAGGTCCTTGATGATGCTCAGCGACTCCTCCAGCCGGGCGATGCGCTGGCCCGCCGGGTCGAAGCCGATCCCGGCGGCGTCGTACTCGGGCTGGTACCAGCCTGCTCCCAGGCCGAGCTCGAACCGTCCACCGGACACCAGGTGCAGGCTGGCGGCCTCGTGGGCCACGATTGCCGGATGCCGGAAGTCATTGGACAGCACGATCGTGCCCACCCGGAGGCGGGTGGTCACCGCGGCCGCGGAGGCCAGGGCGGTGAACGGTGCCAGCTGCTGACCGAACGCGCCCGCCGAGAAGTGATCCCGGATCAGCAGCACGTCGATCCCGGCGTCCTCGATCTGGCGCGCATGGTCGAGCCATGCCCGCCCTTCCGGTACCGACTCGCTGACCACGCCGAATCGCAGTTCTGCCATAGGTCATCCTCTCGTGTGGTCAACCACCGTATGGCAACCGGGCTCGCGAGCGGCCGGGCCGGCGAACGAGAAGTCCGGAACACGCGCCCGCGAGACGCCGGGAACACGCGCCCGGCGGCGGGCACCCGGTAACCGGATGCCCGCCGCCGGGCTCAAGGGGCCTAGTGGGCAGGGAAATTGAAGTAATGCAGGCTGACGAAGGGCGGATTCCCGCCTGCGCCGGAGGAGAACTCCAGGTAGACGTTATGGGTGCCGGTCACGGTCGAGATGTTCGCCGGGATCGTCTTCCAGGTCGACCAGCCGCCGGTATTGGCCACCGCGAAGCTGCCCACCGGGGCGTTGGCCGGGTTGTCGAGCACCACCTTCACCAGGCCGCTCACTCCCCCGGCGGCCCCGGAGGCCACCCGGGCGTCGAACTGGCTCGAGCCTGATCCGAAATTGATACCGCTGTACTCCAGGTGGTCGCCGTTGGCCAGCTGGGCGGCCTGGTTGGAGTCCACGCCGCTGGGGTCGGCGTCCGTGGTGGACGTGACGTCGATCGTGCCCTGGCTGGCGGAGTAGCAGTCGGCGGAGATGTCGGACGTCGCGGTGGTGGTGCACGACTTGCCGCCGCCTCCTCCTCCGCCGCCGCCACCGCCGCCGCTGCCCGAGGTCGTGTAGACGGCCACGTAACCGACGCTCATGGCCGCGCCCGAACTGGTCGCGCTGGCCGGCGTGGTGCAGTTGCAGACGCCGTTCGGGAAGCCGCCGCCGATCGCGACGTCCAGGATGAGGAAGAACCCGTGGTCCACGGCGGCCTGCCAGGCCGATGTGCCGATCTGGCTCTCGGTGACGGTGTGGTAGGCGTTGCCGTTGAGGTACCAGGTGATCGACTCGTTGCTGGTGTTGGTCCGGTTCACGATGACCGAATAAGTGTTGTAACCCGTCTGGCAGCCCGAACACGCCACCAGCCCGCTGCTCTGCCCGGTCGTCTCGTTGCACGGGCCGCCGGGATCGGTGCCGCAGTGCAGCGTGCCCGCCACCTCGGACAGCGCGTTGACGTCCTCCATGATGTCGATCTCGCCGACCGACGGCCAGTTGGAGCAGGTCATGGTGCCCGAGGTGCCCGCGCCGCTGGACCGGAAGCCCGCGCCGAGCATCCAGAAGGCGGGCCAGTAACCGAGCCCGCTGCCCGGGTTGGGCTGCTTGATCGAGGCGCTGACCTCCATCTCGCCCCCGGCGGGGGCGGCGAAGTTGCTGGCCACGGTCTCGATCCGGCCCGAGGTCCAGGACCCGCCGGAGCTCACCGGGGTGATGTTGAGGTGGCCGCTCCCGTCCTCGGAGACGTTCGACGTCGAGTTCGTGTTGCGCTCGACCTCCCCGGTGCCCCAGTTGGCGGCACAGCCGGTGCCGTTGTACTGGGTGCCCTGGTCGTAGGTCCAGCTGGAGTCCACGCCGGATCCCGCCGAAGAGGAGAAGGCGTCGCTGTACGCCGTCGTCCAGCCCGAAGGCGGCGGCGGGACAGTGGTAGCGGACGCGCTCCCCGCCGTCGCCAGCAGCGCGGCCACTGGGGCGAGCGCGGCGATCAGCACCACCGCGGCCCGCCGCGTAACCCTCCCCTTATGAGCCGCGCCCCCTGTCCCCGGCCCCTTCAGCCAGCCTGATTGTCTGCGCACGGCTTTTCTCCTTTCGGGTTTACCGGTGTGTCCCCGCTCCCGCTTGTGGTGATATCCCTCCCTCTAGCTAGCTCTGCCTGTTAGCCGGGCATCCGCAGCTGGCCCGGATCACGACCCGGGTCGGCAGCACGCTGGTCTGGGGGGCCAGCGACCGGTCCTCGATCCTGGCCAGCAGCCGCTGCGTCGCGCGGACGCCGAGTTCGCGAAGCGGCTGGCTCACCGTCGTCAGCGGCGGGTCCACCAGCCGGCTGGGGTACACGTCGTCGAACCCGGTCAGCGCCACGTCCGCCGGGACCGCGACCCCCTCGCGCTGGAATTCCCGCAGCACGCCGATGGCCATCTGGTCGTTGGCGCACACCACGGCCTGCGGCAGCGGCCCGCGGGCGAGCAGGGCGCGGGCCGCCTCGGTCCCGCTGGCCTCGGAGAAGTCGCCGTGCAGGACCTGGTCGATGACGCAGCCCCGGCTGGCCAGCACCGCGCTCTCGAAGGCGGCCTGCCGTTCCCGGGCGTCCGGCGCGTCCGGCGGCCCGGTGACGAAGCACAGCCGCCGGTACCGGTGCCGCCCGGCCAGGTGCGCGACCAGCTCGGTGATGCCGGCCACGTTGTCCGCGAGCACCACGTCGAGTTCGGTCTCATCGCGCCGTCCGGCGATGACCGTGACCGGGATCCGCCCGGCCAGGCGGCGCAGGTCCGCGGCGGCCATGACCTCTTCCGCGACGAGGAGCCCGTCGACCTTGCCGGACAGGGCCCGGACCCGCCGCTCGAACGGCTGGCCGCTGGAACCGAACGTCAGCAGCAGTGAGTATTCGGTGTCCCGTAGCACCGCCTCGGCCGCGTGCACGATCTGGTCCACGAACAGCAGGCTCTCGCGCTCGATGTCGATCTCGGCGGCGCCGCGCTCCAGGCCCACGAAGCCGATGATGTCCTTGCGGCGCCGGCTGAGGCCCTGGGCCGTGGCGTCCGGCACGAAGCCGAGGGCCTCGATCACCGCCTGCACGCGCTGCCGGGTTTCCGGCTGGACCAGGCTGGACTCGCGCATGACACGGGAGACCGTGGCCGTAGAAACTCCCGCCACCCGCGCGACATCGTAAACCGTCGTCATGGAAGGCCATCCAGCCTGTTTTGAAACCGCTTACATATGAGTTTCGCTGGTAACCCTAAATAGCTATGTAAGCGGTGTCAATACTAGAGCTGGCGAAGCCCAGCCCAGCCCAGCCCAGGGCGAGTCGGGGGCGCGGGATTGGGATCCAGACGCGGACGGCCACCTGGCGCAGGAGGGTGCCAGGCTGATCACCGCGGGCCACTGCCGCCGGAGACCAGGAAGATCAATGAGGCCGAACGGAGCCGGCACCTGCCGCGGCACCGGTTTCAGCGCTGGAGCGCCGACCAAGTAGCAGCAGTCTCCTCAGCATCACGAGCAGCGCTAGCCCCACGGCAGCGAAAGAAGAACAGTTAGTTTTTCGAATTTCTGTGTAACTGTTTCGCGTTTCTCAGGATTGTGGGTCAAAAATACCCCTATAGCAGGGTTTTTAACCCACGATCATGCGTCAGACGGTCACGATGACCCGGGCTACGCTCCGCGGACGGCGCGGACCACGCGGGCGTGCTCGCGCATGGTCTCGGTGCCGTCGGCGCCGGGCTGGCGGCCGAACCCGCAGTACATCGCCACGCCGAAGCCGGCAAGGTAGCGGGAGGCCGTGGCGTGCCTGCGGCGCAGCCCCGGGACCCCGTCGATCGGCAGCACGATGCCGAGGAAGACGCGGGCCTCGCCGGGTTCCAGGTCGACCAGCGGGCGGAAGAAGCTCCGGTCCTCGCTGCGCAGGTACCGCGGCCCGGCCAGGTGCAGCCAGTCCACCGTGCGGCCGGAGTTCGCGACCGCGAAGTTCGCCATCCGCACCAGCAGCCCCATGTCGCGCGCCTCGTACATAGGCCACTCCGGGAACGTCCCGTAGCACAGGTGGTAGCCGACCAGGACGTCCTCCGGGATCAGCCGGGTCAGCCGGGTGACCGGCCCGGCGAACCGCTGCCACGCGCCTTCCGAGGTCCACGCGAGCACGCCCTCCAGGTCCTGCGTCTCGTAGGCCAGGTCCCACTGGATGGCCAGGTCCGCGGGCGGGATGGCCGCGGTCAGCCGCGCCAGCTCACGGGCCACCAGGTCCTCGAACGCCCGCTCCGCGACCGGGTAGTCGGCGGCGAAGTCGGCCTTGAACCCGTTCAGCGCGCTGGACGGGAACGGGAGCCCGACCTGGAACCGCAGGCCAGCGGGAATCACCCCGTCGGCGCACAGCGCGCTGAACGCCCGGTAGCCGGCGATCGCGTCGTCGATGCGCGGCCAGGAATCCCAGTGCAGTTCGGTGACACCGGGCCGGACGCCGAACACCGGGGTCTCGTACGCGTGGCGCGGGATCCCGGTCGGAGACTCCGTCTCCTGCACGACCACGACGTCCGGGTTGGGCCGGACCAGCCGCTCCCGCTCGTAGCCGACCCACGCCCTCCGGGGCCCCGTCTCGCCGTCCGGCAGCGCGAACACCAGGTCACCGAAGAACCCGGCCGCCAGGCGCAGCGCCATTTCGGCCGAGTCGGCCGGCAGGCTCCCGACCAGCAGCAGCTCACTGTTCACCCGCGGCGCCATGGCCGCCTCCTTTCTCGCGACGCTATCCGCCACCATCCTGCCGGTCCCGGCACCTCGTCCGGGCGGCGTCCTCGCGGAACCGGTGCTGCGCTTCTTCATACGGTCACCACACGGGCGCCAAGCCGCCTGCACCGGAGTCCGGTCTCATGGGGTTGCCGTGGCGGCGCCGCAGAAGGAACGCGGACCGGTCCGCTACGGCCCCGGTCACCCTCGGCCGGCCTCCGCCAGGCTGATCCGAGGGTGGCCGGCCCCGGCGGCCAGGTGGCAGGCTCCGTCAGCCACCTGGCCATCTCCGGGTCAGCACCTGGCCATCCGGCGCCGGGAACCATGGCCAGAAATGGCCCGTATGGAGCTGTCGACAAACAAAGTAGTGGTCATACTTTCGAATCCAGGCGATGGCGAGGGATTCTAGAAGTTCAAACCGGTGCTTTGTTCTCCGGCGAGTCCTATGCGGCCAAAACTGGCCACTGAGATCATGAAAGAGCCCGGGCCCGCGCGGCAGGCTCAGGTAAAGATCATCAGGTCGCGGAGCCTGGCGGCCCGGCTAGCGGCGAGGCGTGCCGGAGACGATGGCGTCCGGGCCGGGAGCCTGGCGCCGCCGCGCCCAGCCGCGGACCCCGCGTGCGACGGCACGATCGAGTTCCGACGGCGGCACAGCGGTCACCGGGCAGCTGGCATGGGCCAGGCAGTATCTGCTGACCGCGCCGCGGCGCAGGCGGCTGACCGCACCGCGGCGCCCCGTCCCGATGACCAGCGCGTCACCGGCCCGGCTGGCCATTCCGACCAGGACCGGGCCCGGGTTTCCCCGGAGGGTCAGCGACTCGGTCACGATGTCCGGCGGGAACCCGCCGAACGCCATTTCCAGGGAGTGCCAGAGCCGCTGCCAGGCGGCGTCCTTCCATTCCTCGACCAGATGGTCGACCGGGAACGGGCAGACCGCCAGTTCGGGACCGGAGGGGAGCCAGGCGTGCACGGGGACGAAGGCGGCATCGCAGGCGCGCGCCATCTCAGCGGCGTAGCGTAGCGCGGGCAGGTTACCCGGGCTGCCACTGACGCCGGCGATGATCCTGCGGATACGGGGCATGGCCGGCTCCTTCCGCCGGGCCGACCCAGCCCGGCTGCCAGGCTCTCAGGACAGGACACACCGGTGCAGCGCCGGTGAAAGGCGTGTGTGCGTGGTGTGGAGCCGTTACGCGTGAGTAGAGCGCGGGCGTCCTACCGGGCCGAACGAAGCGGGTTTCCCGCCCCGGCCCCCCTGTCTCCGGTCAGCTGGCGGACGCGCAGGGCCAGCTGCAGCTCGAAGCGCCGGTCCGGATCGCGTAGCTGCTCGCCGAACAGCTCCTGGATCTGCCGCAGCCGGTACCTGACCGTCTGCGGGTGGACGTGGATCCGCTGCGCCACCTCGGCGGCATTCTCGCCGAGCTGCAGCCAGGCCAGCAGTGTCTCGGCGATCCGGTCCCGCTGGCCGGGGCGAAGCCGGGCCAGCGGCGCGAGGCGGCTGCTGCGCAGCGCGCTGGCCAGGTCCTCGTCGGCCAGGATGAGCAGCGTGGACAGGTGCTCGTCGCAGCGCACCGGGCCGCCGCCGACCGCGATGACCCCGGCCCGGGCCAGGGCCAGCGCATGCCGCGCCCAGCGCAGCGACAGGGCGGCGCGGGCGAGCGGGACCGTGGGGCCGATGGCGGCGGGCCGGCCCCGCAGCACCCGGCCGATGGCTGCCTGCCGCCCCGGCCCGTCCGGATCCGGCACCAGCAGGCACGGATCCGGGCGCGTCCAGTCGGCGAGTACATCGGGCGGCAGCGGCAGCGCGTCCTGCTGCCGCCACTCGCCCAGGGCCGCCACGGCCACCTGGGCGGGCAGCACCCACCCGGCCGCGCGGGCCAAGCCGGTCACGAGCTCGGCGGCGGGCGGCGGCTCGGACAAGATCACGCCGAGCAGCCGCCGTGACCGGCGCTGCCGCTCCCCCGCCGCCTGCACGCGGGCCTCCGCGTAGCCCTGGGCGCAGGCCGCGGCCAGCTCGTCCAGGTACGCGAAAATCGCCTCGCCGACCCGGCTGAGCTCCTGCCGGTCCAGCCCGGCGTCGGCCTCGCACAGCCAGCGCCAGGCCACCCGCGCGCCCAGGCGCAGCGCGTCCTGCAGCGCGTCGAGGGTACGGCCCTCGCGGGCTGCCGTGCCGCCGATGGCGCGGAACTCCGCCGTGATGGCCCGCGTGGAGCGGGCCCCCGGGACCGGCTGGGCGATGTGCGCGATGAACTGGGCCACGGCGCCGGTCACCGCGTCGGCGAGCCGCTGCTGATAGTCCGGGCGGTCCCGGCTCGCGTATTCCGGGACTCCGCGCCCGATGACCTCGATCATCTCCGGGATGGCGCCGCCGAGCCTGGCCCGGACCACAGCCGCGGTCTCGGCGGAAAACGCCGGCCTGCCGACCGGTGCGGTCTCCTCGCGGGAGACCTCCGCAAGCTCTCGCACTCTCATTCACCGCCCGGACGCCAGCTCCGCCCCGCGACATGATTGGCCAATACGTTACCAGTAAGTAACTTCAGGTGTCACGCGGGCGGGCCCGAGATGTGGCGGGGTGGTGTCACGCGGGTGCGGGGCTGGACACGTGAAGAGGTGGTATCACGCGGGCGGGCTCGACACGTGGCGGATGGTGTCACGCGGGCGCGGAGCTGGACACGTGGCGGGTTCCGTCACGCGCGCGGGCCGAGCATCGCCTGCGTGGCCCGGACGGCCACCTCGGTGATGCCGCCGATGTCGCCGCCGTCCTCGACGGTCGTGGCGATCAGCTCGCGCAGGCCGCCGAGCAGCATGATCATGAGCTGGCGAGGCGGTGGGGCGACCCCGGCGGCCCGCAGTTCCGGGGTGTCGGTGAGGTCCTGGATCAGCACGATGAAGGCTTCCAGCCACTCGCGCTGCAAGTGGCGGGCGTCGGAGCCGAGGGAGGGGAGGTCCCGGATCCAGCTCAGCGTGAGGGCCAGGTCGGACTGCGCCACCGCGATCCACGCCTCGATGGCCTGGCGCACCTGAGCATCCCAGGGCGCGAGCGGGTCGACCGCGGCCGCGATCTGGCGCACCATGGCCGCGTTGGCCTCCCGCAGCAGGGCGATGTAACAGGCCTGCTTGCTGGGGAAGTGCTCGTAGAACGTGCGGCGCGAGGTGCGGGCGTGGCGCACCACGTCGGCGACCGTCGAGTCGCGGAAACCGCACTCCCGGACGGCCGCGGCCATGCCCGCTAGCAGCCGCTGGCGGAACTCGGCGGTCGCGGCCGCGTTCTCCGGGCTCACCACCCCGTGGTGCGCGGTACTGGTCGTCGTCACGCTGTCCCTCCTGGCTTGCACATTACGGTACCCTGGCGTACCGTCAATCCGGTACGCGCGCGTACCGTAAATCGGAAGGGCCATTGACCGGAGGGCGCGAATGAGCACGGCGGCATCGAGCGCCGGGGCCACCAGCTCTGGCGCTATGAGCCCTGGCGCTATGAGCCCCGGTGCCGCTAACCCCGGTGCCGCTAACCCCGGTACCACCAGCCCTGGCGTCATGAGCCCTGGGGCCATGAGCGCGGTGACACGGCCGGGCGGCCCGTCTGCCCCGCGCCTGGTGCAGGGCGTCCTGGCCCTCGCCGCCCCGCTGCGGACGATGCGCCGGCTGCGCGAGCGCTACGGCTCCGCGTTCACCGTCAACGTCCCGGTCATCGGGAAAGCCGTCGTCATCAGCGACCCGGCCGAGGTCAAGCAGCTGTTCACGACCAGCCAGGAGATCGCCGACAACCTCGATTTCAACCTGGGGCGGGTGCTCGGCCCCAACTCCTTCTTCGCGCTGAGAGGTGACGCGCACCTCAGGCAGCGCAAGCTCCTGGTGCCGCCGTTCCACGGCCGCCGACTCCGCGGGTACGAGGCCATCGTGGAGGAAGAGGCGGCCCGCGAGATGGCCACCTGGCCTGAGGGTCGCGAGTTCGCGACGCTGGACTCGATGATGCGCATCACGCTCAACGCGATCCTGCGGGCGGTGTTCGGCGCGGACGGCGCCGAACTGGCCGAACTGCGGGACCTGCTCCCGGCGTATGTGAAGCTTGGCTCGCGGCTCGCCAGCCTGCCGATCCCGCGAGCCGACTTCGGCCGATGGAGCCCGTGGGGCCGCGCGTACGCCTACCGGCGCGAGTACGACGCGATCGTCGACCGGCTGATCGCGGCGGCCCGGCCCGAGCTCGGCGAGCGCGGCGACGTTCTCGCGCTGATGCTGCAGAGCAGGTACGACGATGGTGCAGGGATGAGCCGCGACGAGATCGCGGATCAGCTGCTCACCCTGCTGACCGCCGGGCACGAGACCACGGCGACCACGCTGGCGTGGGCCATCGAGCGGTTGCGCCGACACCCGGTCGTGCTGCGCCGACTCGCCGATGAGGCCGATGCCGGCGGGTCGCAGCTGCGCGAGGCGACGATCCTCGAGGTCCAGCGGGTGCGCCCGGTCATCGACATGACGGCCCGTCAGGTACGCGCGCCTAGCATGCAGCTGGGCCGGTGGACGCTGCCGAAGGGGCAGGTCGTGCTGGTGAGCATCTACCTGATCCATACCGACGCGGCGCTGTTCCCTGACCCGGGCCGGTTCCACCCGGACCGCTTCGCGGGCAGCAGGCCGGACACGCACCAGTGGATCCCGTTCGGCGGCGGCGTCCGGCGATGCATCGGCGCCGCCTTCGCCCACATGGAGATGAACGTGGTATTGCGCACGCTGCTCCGCGACTTCACGCTGGAGCCGACGAGTGAGCACGGCGAGCGCTGGCACTCGCGGGGCATCGCCTGGTGTCCCGCCAAGGGCGGCCGGGCCATGGTGCGCCGCCGGGCCCGGCCCGCCCCCGCCGACCTCATCCGCCCCGCCTCGGTAAGGAGTGTCCATGGCCAGGAAGCTTAGGTCCATCGCGGGCCGGCCGGCGATGATCACCGGCGCGGCCTCGGGCATCGGGCGGAGCCTCGCCCGGCGGCTGTCGCGTTCGGGCTCGCCGGTGGCCATCGCCGACATCGACGAAGCCGGCCTGAAGGACACCGCGAGGTCCCTGCCGGGGCCGGTCCTGGTCCGGGTGCTCGACGTGCGGGACGCCGCGGACCAGCACCGTTTCGCGGCGGAGGTGCGCGAGTGGCTCACCGCTCCGCTGGCCGCGGTGTTCAATAACGCCGGGGTGGCGGTCGCCTCGCCGGTGCTCGACGCCGACCCCGGCGATGACGAGTGGCTGCGGCAGATCAACTTCGACGGGGTGGTCAACGGCACGCGTGCCTTCCTGCCCATCCTGGTCGAGCAGGACGACGGGGTCATCGTGAACACCTCGAGCGTGTTCGGCCTGGTGGGCATGCCCTATCAGAGCGCCTACTGCGCGTCGAAGTTCGCCGTGCGCGGCTTCACCGACGCGCTGCGGCAGGAACTGCGCGGCACCGGCGTCCGCGCGGTGACCGTCCACCCGGGCGGCATCAAGACCAACATCGCCCGCAACGCGCGCATCCGGAAGGACCCCGAAGGCCGCGGCCGCACCCGCGAGCAGATGGCGGCCGAGTTCGAGGCGATCACCATGACCACGCCGGACAAGGCGGCCGAGATCATCTGCCGCGGCGTCGACCGGGGCAAGGCCCGCATCCTGGTCGGCCCCGACGCCTACGTCTTCGACGCCCTGGCCCGCGTCGCCCCCACCCACTACTACGACGTAATGGCAGTACTGGAGAACCGGCTCCGGGCCCGGCAGGCTGGTGCCCGATGACCGAGCATGTCGACGTTCTCATCGTGGGGGCGGGGCTGTCCGGGATCGGCGCCGCCCATCACCTGCAGGCCGCGTTCCCGGGCAAGACCTACGACATCCTCGAGGCCCGCGACGCCATCGGCGGCACCTGGGACCTGTTCCGCTACCCGGGCGTGCGGTCGGACTCGGACATGTACACGCTCGGCTACCGGTTCCGGCCGTGGACCGAGGCCAAGGCGATCGCGGACGGCCCGGCGATCCTCGGCTACGTCCGCGCCACCGCGGCCGAGGCCGGGATCGAGCGGCACATCCGCTTCGGGTACCGGGTGACCCGGGCCTCCTGGTCGAGCGAGCAGGCGCGCTGGACCGTGGAGACCGAACGGCCCGGCGGCGAGACGACGGCGCTGACCTGCGGCTTCCTGCTGATGTGCAGCGGCTACTACCGCTACGACCAGGGCTACCTGCCGTCATTTCCCGGCATCGCGGACTACCGCGGCCACCTCGTGCACCCGCAGCACTGGCCGGAGGACCTGGACTACGCGGGCAAGAAGGTCGTGGTGATCGGCAGCGGGGCGACCGCGGTGACGCTGGTCCCGGCCATGGCGCAGACCGCGGCGCACGTGACGATGCTGCAGCGCTCCCCCACCTACATCCTGGCCATGCCGGCCGAGGACGGCATCGCCACCCGGCTGCGCGCGCTGCTCGGCACGCAGCGCGGGTACACCGCCACGCGGTGGAAGAACGTCGCGCTGACCACGCTGATCTACAAGCTCAGCCGCCGCAGGCCCGACATGATCCGCGGCTGGATCCGCCAGATGGCGGTCAAGCAGCTGCCGGACGGGTACGACGTCGACACCCACTTCAAGCCGGCCTACAACCCGTGGGACCAGCGGCTGTGCCTGGTACCCGACGGCGACCTGTTCAAGGCCATCCGCGACGGGCACGCCTCGGTGGTCACCGACCGCATCGCCAGCTTCACCGAAGGAGGGCTGCGGCTGGAGTCCGGCGCCGAGCTGGCGGCCGACATCGTGGTGACCGCGACCGGCTTGCAGCTGCTGGCGTTCGGCGGCACCGAGCTGGCCGTGGACGGACGGCCGGTCCGGCTGCCCGAGACGATGGCCTACAAGGGCATGATGCTGAGCGGCGTGCCGAACTTCGCGTTCACCATCGGCTACACCAACGCCTCGTGGACGCTGAAGGCGGACCTGGTGAGCGAGTTCACCTGCCGGCTGCTGAAGCACATGGACGCCCGCGGCTACGACACGTGCGTCCCGGTCAACGACGACCCCAGCGTCACCGAGCAGCCGCTGCTCGACTTCCAGGCCGGCTACGTGCTGCGGGCCATCGACCAGTTCCCGCGGGCCGGCTCGCGGGCGCCGTGGCGGCTGGGCATGAGCTACGCCCACGACGTGGTCACCCTGCGGCACGGCAAGATAGACGACGGCTCGATGCGCTTCTCGCGCCTGGACGGGCCGGCGGCGCGGCCGGCGGCGGGGCTGGCCACTGGCCGTTCCGCGTGATGGCCGCGAGGGCCGGGCTGCCGCCGCCGGGAGGCGGGGATGCGGACAGCCTGGATCCCCGTCTGGCTGGTGAGCGGGGAACGGGCGGCGGGGCACGCGCCCTCCTCGTTCGGGAGTAATTTGTCGGCGAGTGACAAAGCTGCCGCTCGAATCGTTGCCCGGGGGCATAGGAACGCGCCGCGGCAGGACGTGTACTCCGAGCATGCCCCGTATTCGCCCCCTCAGGTTCCGCCTGGCCGCCGTCGTGCTGGCGGCCGGCGCCGCGCTGTTCGCCGGGCAGCTGCCCGCCCAGGCCCGGACGCTCCCGGTCGACTGGGACTTCGCGCTCGGCGCGCTGGCCGGCTTCGCCTTCCCGCAGACGCCGCCGCCCGGCGCGGACAACTTCGGCTGCAAGCCGCCGGCCGCGCACCCGGAGCCGGTCATCCTGGTCAACGGCACGTTCGGCAACCAGGACGACAACTGGCAGGCCGCCTCGCCGCTGCTGGCCAACCACGGCTACTGCGTCTTCAGCTTCAACTACGGCGGGCCCTCGGCGTCGTCGGTCATCCAGGGCACCGGGGACATCGCCGCCTCGGCGGGGCAGCTGGCCTCGTTCGTGAGCAGGGTGCTCGCGGCGACCGGCGCGGCCAGGGCCGACCTGGTGGGCCACTCCCAGGGCGGCATGATGCCGCGGTACTACCTGAAGTTCCTCGGCGGCGCCGCTTACGTGGACAAGATGGTCGCGCTGGCGCCGAGCAACCACGGCACCACCCTGGACGGGCTGACCGCCCTGGTCAACGCCTTCGGCGCGGCTGGTTTGGTGAACAGCGCGCTGAACCCGCTGTGCACCGCGTGCGTCGAGCAGGAGGCGGGCTCGGCGTTCCTGGACAGCCTGAACGCGGGCGGCGAGACCGTGGCCGGGGTGAGCTACACGGT
>Ga0335081_10013186_pt1 | contig 13371 bp, 7 predicted proteins | sample Lox_Sample_35_FD_206713 | JGI IMG/M metagenome (GOLD analysis project Ga0335081, IMG submission 206713) | Soil microbial communities from Loxahatchee National Wildlife Refuge, Florida, United States - Lox_Sample_3.5 | ecosystem: Environmental > Terrestrial > Soil > Wetlands | place: USA: Florida...
TGCGAAGCGGCGGTTTGGAAACGCGACGCGGGTTCGGGAGACGTGCCGCGAGTTGTGGACATTTGCCGCCATGGAGACGCTGCGGCAGGACGCGCGGTATGCGGTTCGCGCGTTGGCGAAGACGCCGGCGTTCAGCATGGTGGCGATTGTTTCGCTGGCCCTGGGCATCGGAGCGAACACGGCACTGTTCAGCCTGGCGGATGTGATGCTGCTGCGGGCATTGCCGGTGAAGAATCCGCAGGAACTGGTGGAGTTCGTCAGAGCTCACCCCGATGGCAGCCGGATGACGAATCTCCCCTATTCCGTTTTCGAGTACTTCCGGCGCGAGGGAAGCCTGGTGGCGGATGTCTTCGCGATCAAGGGATCGGACGCCGCTTTGCAATCGGGCGGAATCGCGGAGAGCGCGCGAGTGCACGAGGTTTCGGGCTCTTTCTTTCCGGCGCTGGCCGTTCCGGCTCTGATGGGACGGACGATCGGTCCGGAGGATGACCGCCCGGGCGCGGCGAACCACGCGGCGGTGATGAGCTACGGATTCTGGAGCCGGCGATTTGGAAGAGATCCGTCGATCGTCGGCGGCACGGTGCGGCTATCCGGCGAGCGGTTCACGGTCAGCGGGGTTATGCCGCCGGAGTTTTTTGGCGTGGATCGCAGGCGGGTCCCGGATGTGTGGGTTCCTCTATCGTTGGACCAGAATCCGGGCGAGGTATGGGTGCTGGGGCGGCTGCGAGCCGGCGTCACGCCGCAGCGCGCCCGCTCACAGCTCGAACCGGTGTTCGCGCAGGCGCTGGAATCGATGCGGGACGAATTCCAACGCTCGCCGGAGCGGGAGCGCAAGGCATTCCTGGCGCAAAGGCTGCTGGTGAACCGCGCGACCGAGGGCACATCGGGGATGAGGTGGACTTACTGGGATTACTCCGGCACGCTGAAGATCCTGATCGGCCTCACGGGATTGGTGCTCCTGATCGCGTGCGCCAACCTGGCGAACCTGCTGATGGCTCGTTCCGCCGCGCGCACGCATGAAATCGGAATCCGGCTGGCGATGGGCGCGGGGCGATGGCGGCTGGTTCGCCAACTGATGACCGAGAACCTGCTTCTCTCGCTGGTGGGCGGCGCGATGGGGCTGGCGGTGGCGGCGTGGGGACACGAGCTGATGCTGGGATACCTGGTGCGCGACCGGTTGAGCGTGGCGCTGGATTTCCGGCTGGACCAGCGATTACTGGGCTTCGGGGTGGCGCTGTCGGTTGCGACCGGGTTGTTGTTCGGACTGATGCCGGCGATTCGCGCCACACGCGCGGACATCATCAGCTCGATCCACGGCGCCGGGCGGCACACGGCGCGGTTCAACGTGCCATTCGCCAAAGGGCTTCTGACGGTTCAGATCGGACTCTCGATGGTCCTGCTGCTAGGCGCGGGGCTGTTCGCGCGCAGTTTGAGAAACCTGGGCGCCGCGGAGCTTGGTTTCGCGCGCGAGAATCTGCTGCTGATGGATGTTGCGCCTTCGGGCAAGACGCCGCAGGCCGCGCAGGAGTTTTGGACGGAGCTGATGCGGCGCCTGCCGGCAGTGCCGCTGGTGCGAGGCGCCGCGCTGGCCGGGGACGCGGTGTTTGGAAATGGCGGCTGGAACCAGACCGTATGGGTCGAGAACCCGGGACAAGCGGCGCGCAATGTGACGGTAGCGTTCAACCTGGTGAGCCCCGGATTCTTTGCGACCGCGGGCATTCCTGTTCTTACGGGCCGTGAATTCGGGGAGCAAGATCGCGAGAGGGCGCCGCTGGTGGCTGTGGTCAACCGGACCTTCGCGCGGCGGTTCTTCCCCGGCGAAGACCCGGTTGGGAAACGGTTCGGCGGCGACCGGGCTTCGAGCGGCCGGTATGGAATTGTCGGCGTGGTGGGCGACGCCAAGTATGGCTCGGTGCGCGAGCGGACGCGGGCGATGGTGTTTCGCCCGCTGGGGCAGGAGCCGCCGCTGGACTCCGCGGTGCTGCACGTGCGGGCGGCGTCCGACCCCACAGCGCTGGCGGCTTCCATCCGGCGCGAGATCCAGGCGATAGACCGCGAGGCGCTGCTGACCGACGCCAGAACGCTGCCCCAGGTGATACGAGACGACCTGCGGCGGGATCGCATGTTCGCGACGCTGGCGAGTTTCTTTGCCCTGCTGGCGCTGGCATTGGGCGCGATCGGCATTTACGGAATCGTGGCCTACCGTGTGGCGCGCCGGACGGCGGAGATCGGGGTGCGCATCGCGCTCGGGGCGCAAAAGGGCGATGTGCTTTGGCTGGTCATGCGGGAGACGCTGGTGCTGCTTGCGGCCGGCGCTTTACTGGGCGTGCCGGCCGGGCTGACGGCCGCGCGGCTGATCAAGAGCCTGCTGTTCGGGTTGGACCCGGCGGACCCGGTGACGGTTGGCGGCGCGATGTTGGTGCTGTTCGGCGCGGGCACGCTGGCGGGGTTCCTGCCGGCGCGGCGGGCGGCGGCGGTGGAGCCGACGGCGGCGTTGAGGAGCGAGTAAGGGGCGGCGTGGCAATTCCGCGGGCGGCCTGGGTTCGAGCCGGCCGGCGCCGGGCAGAGGCCCGGTGGCAGCTTTGAAAGACTGCCCCGGGAGTTTTTGCATTTGCGCGGGCAGTGGCAAACGGTGCCGCCTGCCACTTACACCGCCCTTCTGTCCCAGGTGGCCTCTGAGCGAACGTCCGTGAGTGGGGGGCCGATCGGCATCGATACCCTGCTTAAATAAAAGTAGAGGGGCCATGGGAACTCGCTGGATCGCTGTGTGCCGGGTGGGGCTGGCTGCCGTTGCGCTTTCGTTCTTCACCCGCTGGAGCGCTGCAGCTCAACCCGTCTCCTTCCACGAGATCGCTCCCATCCTTTGGGAAAAATGCGCTCCCTGCCACCGGCCGGGCGAAGCAGCGCCCTTTCCACTGCTCACCTATCAGGACGTCGCGAAGCGCGCCCAACTGATCGCCACCGTCACACGCAGCCGCTACATGCCGCCGTGGCTGCCGGAGCACGGCTACGGCGACTTCTCCGGCGAGCTCAGGCTTTCCGCGGAACAAATCAGCTCCATCGCCGATTGGGCGGCGCACGGCGCTCCAGAGGGCCCACCGGTGCAGCCGCCGGCCTTCATCGAAGGCTGGCAGTTGGGGCCGCCGGACCTCGTTCTCGACGCGCCCTCGGTGTTCACTGTGCCGGCCTCCGGCCCTGATTTGTACTGGAACTTCGTCTACACGCCCGCGCTCGCGGAAACGCGCTATGTCCGCGCCGTCGAGATCCGGCCTGGCAATCGCCGTCTCGTGCACCACGCCAATCTGCTGCTGGATCGGCTCGCTTCGTCGCCGGTGTCCGGCTTTCCGGGCATGGATATCACCATCATGCGCAGCCCGTTCGACCCCGACGGCCACCTGCTGTTCTGGAAACCGGGAAGCTTCCCGCATGTCGAACAGGAAGGATGGGCGTGGCGTCTCGATCCGGGAAATCGGCTCGTGCTCAACGCTCACCTGCACCCGTCCGGCAAGGCGGAGGAGATCCGGCCCTCACTAGGCCTCTACTTCACCGACAAGCCGCAGACGCAATTTCCCCTTCTGGTCCAGCTTGAAAATGACCGCGCTCTCGATATCCCGCCCGGCGCAAGGCATTTCGCGGTCACCGATGGCTTCCCATTGCCCATGCCCGTCGAAGTCCTGGCCGTATATCCACACGCTCATTACCTGGGCAAAACCTTCGAAGCTTACGCCACGCTGCCAGGCGGCGAGCGCCGTTGGTTGATCCGCATCCCGGACTGGGACCCGAACTGGCAAGCCGTCTACTACTATCGCGAGCCGCTGAATCTGCCGCAGGGCGCGGTCATCACCATGCGCTGGACCTACGACAACTCGACGGCCAACGTGCGCAATCCTCACCAGCCGCCGCAGCGCGTGCGCGCCGGCAATCAGTCTACCGACGAAATGGCGCACCTTTGGCTCCAGGTGAAGCCGCTCGGTCCCGGGGACCGCCGCCGCGAATTGCAGGAGGCGGTTATGCAGCACCGGCTGCGCCAGGATCCAACTGACTTCGAGGCTCAATTCAACCTGGGCGCCATCATGCTCTCGCGCCTCAACGCGCAGGGAGCGGTTGCGATGCTGCGCGGGGCGGTTCAAGCCGCGCCGGACCGGCCCGACGCGCACAATATGCTAGGCCTGTCGCTGGCTCTGACCGGCCGCACCGCCGAGTCGATCGGGGAATACGCGCGGGCGCTCCTGCTGCGCCCCGACTATCCAAGCGCCCGCTTCAACCTCGCGAACGCGCTAGTCAAGGCCGGGCACTTGGAAGAAGCGATCGAGAATTACCGCCAAGTCCTCGCGTCCAACCCGGCGGACGCGAATGTGAAGGAGCGCTTAGCAGAAGCCGAACGCCTGTTACAAGACCGCCACTAGCACTGTGACCGCGAGATCAATTGGGAAAGCCCGAACGCTCGCTCACGCGCGGCTCCGTTCCGAGCCACGACTGTGAGGGAGTGGTTTGATCGGCCGCGAACGAAACCATGCGGTCGTCGTACTAGTAGGGCAGGCGAGCGAACGTCGCCCGCTTTCACCTCCCAGGCGGCCTGATACTCAGGCTCTGCCTGGCCAAAGACGAATTTGGGAACCGCCTTCGCAACTCCTTCATCGCCTCGCCGCTCTCGGTCCACCGTCCCAGCTTTCCGAGGCAGTCACCCTTGTAATACAGCGCTTCGGCGGCATGCTGTTTGTTGTCGGCGTACTTCTCCAACACCACGTCGAAGGCCGTCACGGCATCCTGCCACTCGTGATTGGAGTAATGAATCGACCCGACCTGGTACTGCGCATCCGCGGCCTGCGGCGTGTTGGGGTACATCTGCAGGTACAACGTGTACTCGCTCAACGCCACGTCCAGGTGCCCGCCCATGCGGTCGCGCTCGGCGTTGGCGAACAGGTCGATGGCTGAAATATCCGGTCTTGCCGCCGCGGCAGCCGGCTGCGCCGCCGGCGGTGGCTGCAGTGCCTTTACGGCATTGCCCAGGTCGGTCATTTGGGTCGAAAGTTTGCTCATCGCCGCGGCCAGGTCAGTCAGCGCACCTTTCACTGTGCTGAGATCGCTGGAGAGGCCCTGCAATTGGGCGCTCAGTCCCGCCACGGCCGCGTTGGTTTGGGTCTGCTGGTCGCGTTGATCCTGCACGGTCTTTTGCAGGCGGTCGGCGATGCCCGACATGGTCTTGTTCACCTGGTCGGCAATCTGATTCCCCTGGTCTCCCTGTTTCTGGCTCAGCACCGCCAGTTTGTCCTCGAGCGATCTCTGGAAGGACTTGATTTGGTCCGCCAGCCCCGCAATCTCGCGTTGCAGTTCTACGATGTCTTTGTTCACGTCCGCGGCAAAGAGCGCGGGCGCCGCCAGCAGCGTGCAAATCAATAAACGCCGGATCATCCGAATGCCTCCTTCGGCCGTGAACAGCCCTCCATTTCATCCTACAGGGCCAGCGCCGTTGTGAACCAAGCCGTTTTGAGCCAAAATAGGGAACAGCACCAGAGAGATTACCGATGGATCATACCGACCAGGGCAGCGGCCAGGGTTCCGCGCGCGCCCGCGAAGACATGCTGGGAATACTCCATAAGAGTCAGAAACTGGTCACGGCTCTGCTCGAATCGGCCTCGCAGGCGATCGTCAGCATAGACCGCGCCGGCAGAATCGTGCTGGCGAACCAACGCACCGAGGAAATGTTCGGTTACGACCGAGACGAGTTGCTGGGAGCGCGCATCGAAATGCTGCTCCCGGAATCCAAGCGCGCCGTGCATAGCAAGGACCGCGACGAATTCTTCGCGCGGCCCAGGGCCAGGCCCATGGGCATCGGCATGGATCTTTCCGGGCGCCGAAAGGACGGCACGGAAGTGCCCGTCGAGGTCAGCCTCAGCTACGTGGAAATCGAAGAAGGCGTGTTCGCCATCGCCTTCGTCAGCGACATCAGCCAGCGCAAACGTCTGGAAGAGCAGTTGATGCACGCGCAAAAAATGGAAGCCGTGGGCCGATTGGCGGGCGGCGTGGCGCACGACTTCAACAACATGCTCACCGTCATCTCCGGCTACAACCGCATGATCCTCGATGAGCTTTCGGCTTTGGACCCGTTGCGCGGCTACGCCGAAGAGATCCTCAAGGCGGCGGATCGCGCCGGAGCGCTCACCAACCAACTCCTGGCTTTCAGCCGCCGCCAGATCATGCAGCCGCGCGTGATCAACCTGAACTCGGTAATCACGCAAACCGAAAAAATGCTGCGGCGCCTGATCGGTGAGGATGTCGAGCTGCAGTTCAGCCTCGACGCCGACATCGGCAACATCAAAGCCGACCCCGGCCACGTGGAGCAAGCCATCGTCAATCTGGCCGTCAATGCCCGTGACGCTATGCCATTAGGCGGGCGGCTTACGATCGAGACCGCCAACGTGTTCCTGGATGAGACGTACGCCAAAACGCATATGGGCGTGAAGCCGGGCTCGTTTGTGATGGTCGCGGTAAGCGATACCGGCCACGGCATGGACGCGGAGACCCGCCGGCGCATCTTCGAGCCCTTCTTCACCACCAAGGAAAAGGGCAAAGGCACCGGCCTGGGTCTCGCGACTGTCTACGGCATTGTGAAACAGACCGGCGGCGATATCTGGGTCTACAGCGAGCCGGGCCAGGGCACCACTTTCAAACTGTATTTCCCTCGCGTAGCCGAGCAGGTTACCGAATCATCCGACGGCAGCGGCGCTCCGGAGAAACAGAGTGGCGGCGAGACCATCCTGGTGGTCGAGGACGAAAAATCGGTTCGCGATCTCACCGTGCGCATCCTGCGCCAGCTTGGGTACACCATCCTCACCGCCGCCAGCGGAGCGGAAGCCCTGGAAATCAGCCAGGCGCACACCGGGACGATCCACTTGCTGCTTACCGACGTAGTGATGCCCAACATGAGCGGGCGCCAACTGGCCGACGCCCTCACGCAGAACCGGCCCGATACCAAGGTTCTCTTCCTGTCCGGCTATACCGAAAACACTGTGGTGCACCATGGCGTGCTGGACGCGGGAGTGGATTTCCTGCCGAAGCCGTTCACCCGGGAAAACCTGGCGCAGAAGCTGCGTGATGTTCTGGCGAAAGAGTAGGGATCGCCCGCGCGGTCAGCTCGGGTATTTTCCAAACAGCTTCCGGCAGAATCCGTGCGCGCGGTGGAACCATTGCGTGTCCGGAAAGAACATGAACGGACACTCGCCTGCCACCACCGACATGCCGCGCGCCTCGCAGAATGTGAGCGCATCCGGGCTGACCGCCCCTGTACCTCCGGCGCGGTAAAGCCAGATCTGCCGGATGCCGGCGTCTGCGCACTCCCGAACCACGTTGTTGGTCACGGCCGGCTTGGTCATCAGCAGGGCGCCTTCCACAGGAGGCGTGATGTCTTGCACGCTGGCATGACACGGAATGCCTTCCACCTCCGTCACCGCCGGGTTCACCGGCACGACGTCGTAGTTGCGTCGGCGCAGTTCGTCGAAAACGCTCCGGGTGAAGTCCCTGGGGTTGCGTGAAACACCGACCACGGCGAGCCGTTTCCGATGCAGAAAATCGTCAATCTGATGGAGCGTAGTCATACTGGTTCCCATTATCGGATGCTGGAGTCTGAAACGCCAGCTTGACACATCTCTTTGTGAGGAGGCGTCCGCCCTGATTGATAATCGGTCCAAAGGTCGACACCTGCCCTACGATGAGAGCATGGCTGCGTTTCAGAAGAGTCTGCATTTGTCGACCAAGGGCCGCTGCGATGTGGTGGACATCACGGGGCGCGTGGCTCGCGCCGTGTCGGAGAGCGGAATCGAGACGGGTATCGTCAATATCTCGGGCGTGGGCTCAACGCTGGGGATCACCACTCTCGAATTCGAGCCGGGCTGCGTCGCCGACCTGCAGCGCGCGCTGGAGAAAGTCGCTCCCACCAACACCGACTACGCGCACAACGCACGGTGGGGCGACGAGAACGGCTACTCGCACTTACGCAGCGCGCTGATCGGCACTGCCAAGAGCTATCCGGTAGTGGCGCGGAAGATCGGCATTGGGACGTGGCAACAGATTGTTCTGTGCGATTTCGACGACCGGCCGCGCGAGCGCGAAGTGATCGTCACGGTGGTGGGCTGAACAAGCAGCCGCCGCCCGACAGGCGCCGGCGAGCCGGCACGCGGCAGGCACGAGGGCCCAATGCCTCGCGGCGTGCACGGAGGTATGTTGAGACAGGGTGATCCAGGACTTCACCTACGCGGTACGGACGCTGCGCAAGCGTCCGGCATTCGCGGCGACGGCGGCCGTCACGCTGGCTTTGGGGATTGGCGCCGCCACCGCGATCTTCAGCGTAACCGACGCTGTCCTGCTGCGGCCGCTTCCTTATCCGAGCGCGGATCGCCTGGTTTTGGTGTTCTGGGAGGACCAACCGGCGAACTCCGGGAACTTTCTCTATTCGAACGCCGATTTCTTCGACCTGCGCGCGGGCGCCCGGACCATCTTCGACGACATCGGTGGCGTCGCCACCTTCCGTGCGTTCGTGCCCCGCGAGGATGGAGCCGCGGAACAGATCGGCAAAGCGATGGTGACTGCGAACTTTTTCCGGCTGATGGGGGCCAGAGTCGCGGTTGGCCGCGATTTTACCGAAGCGGACGCCGTTCCTCAGCCAGCGCAGCCGGAAATACTGATTCCGCCCGGCAGCGCAGCGATTCTCAGCTACGAGTATTGGCAGCGGCGCTATGGCGGAAGCACAGCGATCCTTGGCCAGGAAATGGCCGCCTCCGGCCAGCGCGGTCCTCGCATCATCGGCGTGCTCGAACCCGGCTTCAAGCTGTTTCTTCCGCCGGGCGCGGGCACTTTATCCGTTCCCGATTTTTGGGTCGCCAACAATATCGGCTATGATGCCGCGCATCGCAACCTGATGACCGTGGGAGCTATCGCTCGATTGAAGAGCGGCCTGACTCTGCGCCAGGCGCAGGACCGGCTGGATGCGCTGCGGCCGGAGCTGCGCAGGAATTCCTTCGATCCCGCCGCGCGCCTGCGGCTCGAGCCGATGCGCCAGTACCTGGTGGAGGGAGTCCGTCCGGCAATTCTGGCGCTGATGGGTTCGGTGATTTTTCTCCTGCTCATCGCGTGCGCGAACGTGGCCAACCTGCTGCTGGTGCGGGCGTCGTTGCGCGAGCGCGAGCTGGCTGTGCGCGCCGCGCTCGGCAGCGGATGGGGGCGCCTGGTCCGGCAGTTGCTGGCGGAGGCCCTCATTCTTTCGGGGTTGGGCACGCTGCTCGGAGTTGCCTGCGCCTGGTTCGGAATCCGCGGACTTATTGGGATCGCACCGGCGAACGTGCCGCGCATCGAGTCCACGGCGGTCGATTGGCGCGTTCTTGCATTTGCAGCCGCAACCGGTGTTCTAGCGGTGGCGATTTTCGGCATCATGCCGGCGATGCGCGCCGCGAGACCCGACGTGATTCAGGTGCTACGTGGCGGACGCACCTCCGGAGTGCATGCCGGCCGCTGGCTGCGGAACGCGGTCGTGGTTGCCGAAGTAGCGCTGTCATTCGTTTTGCTGATCGGATCGGGACTGATGTTCCGGAGCTTCCTGGAGCTGCGCCGCATCGATCCTGGCTACGAGCCCCACGGGCTGCTGACTTTTTATCTGACACGCGACTGGCAATTGACCCGGCAGCAGGGCCGCCTGGAGCTGCTTCGTGAGATCCAGGCCCGCCTGCGTGCCGTCGCCGGTGTGGAGAACGTATCCGCGGCTCTGGTGCTGCCACGCGGCGGCAGCTCCCGGCCCAACAACCCGCCGCCCGCACCGCCGCAGACGGCGCTGGCAAGCGCGGAAGGCGCGGATTTTCAGCAGGTCCTACCCAGCTACTTCGAAACGATGCGCACGGCGCTGCTGGCGGGCCGCACTTTCACAGAAGCTGATAACGCGCCGGGCAGGAACTTGGCGGTGATCGACGAGCTTCTCGCGGCGAAGGCGTTCCCTAATGAACCCGCGGTCGGCAAGCGGATCCTTCTGCCGGATCCGGCCGCGCGGTGGGCGGAAGTAATCGGCGTGGTGGCGCATCAGCGTCTCCACTCCTTGAGCGATCCGGGCCGCGAAACCATCTACCTGACCGACGGATTCTGGGGCATCGGCGTGTCGCGCTACTGGCTGGTGCGGGTGGCCGGCGATCCCGCGAAGTATGCCGCGGCAGTGCGAGCTGCGATCGCCCAAGTGGACCGGCAGATGGTGATTTCGAGGATGCAGCCGATGCAGGCGATTCTCAAGCAGGACCAGGCTGAGACTCGCCTTTCCCTTCTGCTTCTGGGGATATTTGCACAGATCGCGTGCCTGCTGGCCGCAGTGGGGGTCTATGGCGTGGTTGCCAGCGTGGTTCGGAGCCGCACCGCGGAGATTGGCGTGCGGATGGCACTGGGCGCGGCTCCCGCGAGCATTTTCAGGCTGGTAGTGGGCCAGGGACTCCGCCTCAGCGTGGCAGGTCTGGGGATGGGTTTAGCGATTGCACTCGGGCTGACGCGGGTGATGACGGCCATGCTGGTGGAAGTCAGGGCGACCGACCCGGCTACATTTGTTGCGATGACCGGTCTGTTCCTTCTGATTGCCGTCGCGGCATCTTGGGCACCGGCCGCGCGCGCGGCAGGACTGGATGCTAACGTGGCACTCCGAGAAGAATAGCGTTGGCTGCGTCCGCGCCACCCGGAATCAGTTCTTGACCGGGATCGAAATCCTGGTTTGGGTTTTCATGCCGGCGATCGTGGCCTGCACAAGTTGATCGCCATCCGCAAGCGTGGGGACCAGCACGTTAATCTGGTACTCTCCCGGCGCCACGATGCTGGCGGATTGCACGGTCGCCGGCGCGCCTCCGATAGTGACCTGCAATTGCGTGAGATCCGTCAACGGCGCGGCGGTGGTCACCTTCTGACCAGCCGGCACTGCCGGGTTGGTAGGTCCGAAGCCCGTGCCGTAAAGCTGGACGTACTCCCCTGGGGTGGCGGGACGCGAAGTGAATCCCGTGTAGTAGCCAGTTGGCAGGACCAGGACGCCGTCGGTATTGTGCCGCGCCGCCACGTAGATTGAAGCGGTGGAAGAAATGCCGCCGGCTTGCGGCATGGGGAAGAACGCGGGCGCGTATTGTTGCAAGTTGGCCAGGTTCTGGTCCGATCCGTAGCCGTTGGTGACGATCACGGAGACCAGGCCCGCCGCCGTGTCGGTGGGCGCCTGCACATTGATCTGCGTCGGGCTGATGTAGTAAACAGCCGCTGGCTTGTTATTGATCGTTACGCTCACGCCGTCGAGGGACAGAGGCAATTGGTTACTGGTGGGCGAGATATCGGCGGTCCAGTCGCGCGTCGTGGCCGACAGGTTGGCCCCGAAGATGGAAATCCAGGAACCGCTTTCGACGCTCGTGATCACTTGTCCAGCGAAGCCGCTGATGAGTTGCCCGTTCTCGATTCCGTAAGCACTGCCGCTTTCGACCAGCGAAATTTCGACGGGTGGCTGCCCCACCCGAAGCTGAAGACTCTGGCTGGCCTGGCCGCCGACAGTGACCATTATGGGGTAGTCTTTCTCCGTCTGGCCGGCGGGCGGCGCCAAGCCGGCAGGAACGGTGAAGATGACCTCGTCGTTGCCGGGTATGCTGCCGACGGCGTTATTGCCCGGTTCCAGGCCGGCATACTGAGTGGTTACGGTCAGGGTCCCGATCGTCAAGGTGACGGAGGCAACGGCGGGCGCCAGCGTGGTAGGTCCGGGGGCGCCATCCGCCACTACGGGATTGGTGACCCCGAAACCGGTCCCGTACAACACGACTGTGTCGCCCACGTGCACCGGGCCGGAGTAGCCCGATGGAGCGTAATAGTACGCGGTGCCGGTGCCGAGCCCGTTGGCGCTCTGAAGACCGGGCGCGGTAGGCGCCACGTTGATGTTCACCACCGAAGACTGCAACAGCGTCCCGCCGACCAGGTGCGTAACCTGGAGAGTTGCCGACGTGCCGGTAATTCCGAACGGCACCTGGAACTCAACCTGGGATTTGTTCGTGCTGTCCGACTCGGCGTAGACAATCGGCGCCGCTTTGCCATTCACCAGCACCGTGGTGTTGTTGCAGGAGGTGGGAAGCGAGCCGTTGCTCAACTGGCAGTTCCGGAAGATATTGGTGTCCGAGAGGTACGAGCCGTTGATGACCGTCACCATTCCGGGCGCAATCACCCCTCCCGCCTGCGATGAGGCGTTCACCACCGTGGCGCTGGTGAAGGTGGGAGTCTGTGCTTGCGCGGAGAGGCCACAACCAAGAACTAAGATCGTTAATGCAACAAGAGAATTTCGCAACCGTAGCTCCATTTCAGAGAATTATAGCGTTATCCGTTCCAGTGTAGCGAAGCTTACACCGCTTGTAACTGCGCGACCACTTCCAGATGAAAGGTCTGCGGAAACAAATCCACCATCGCCATCCGCTCCACGCGATAGCCGGCCGCAGCCATTCCCGCCAGGTCCCGCGCCAACGTCGCGGGGTCGCACGCCACCATCGCAACGCGTGGCGGCCGCAACTCGCAGAGCCGCCGGACCACCGCCGCGCCCAGGCCCGCGCGCGGCGGGTCGAGCAAGACGAAATCCGGAGCCTCCGCCACCCCTTGCAAGAATTCTTCCACGGTGCGCTGCTCTGCGCGCACGTTGGCGAGGCCGGCCCGCTCGGCGTTGAATTGCAGATCCCGCACCGCGCCGGGCCCCGATTCCACGGCGGTAACCTGGCGGAATTTCCGCGCCAATGCCGGGGCAAAAAGTCCCACCCCTGCGTACAAATCGAACGCCGTGTCGCCCTCGATGTCCCCTGCCGCCGTGCCCACCAATTGGTCCAGCAAGAACCGGTTTGCCTGGAAAAACGATTTACGGCTCACGCGGAACCGCCCGGCGTAATCCAGGGCGCCCTCCACCAAACCCGGAATCCGCTCCCCGCACCAGTCGAAGAACCGCCGCGCCACCGGCCGGTCCGTCTCGATCACGTTCAACTGAATCTGCTGCTCGTCGGTGAAGAGTTCCAACGACCGCAGCATGCGCGGCCACCTGGAGTCCCGCAGCATGCCGTTCAGCGTCTGAATGGTTTCGTTAATTTTCGGTGACGCGATGGGGCACTCGCCGATTCCGCATGTCTTGTGCGACCGCGCTTCACGGTAGCCGATCTTTCCGCTTTCCACGTGCAACTGCACGCGATTGCGATATCCCCACGGCTCGCCGGCCACCACCACGATTTCCGCGGGCGGCTCCATTTTCCCCACACGGCGCAGTTCTTCGGCAAGGATGGCGCGCTTGGCGCCGAGCTGATACTCGTAAGCCGCGTGCTGATAGTGGCAGCCGCCGCAGCGCGCGAAGACCGGGCAGCG
>Ga0335081_10013189_pt1 | contig 13369 bp, 10 predicted proteins | sample Lox_Sample_35_FD_206713 | JGI IMG/M metagenome (GOLD analysis project Ga0335081, IMG submission 206713) | Soil microbial communities from Loxahatchee National Wildlife Refuge, Florida, United States - Lox_Sample_3.5 | ecosystem: Environmental > Terrestrial > Soil > Wetlands | place: USA...
GCTCGAAGTCGACGCCGTCGCGCAGTTCCATGAACTCGTGGGTGTAGCGCGCATAACAATACTTGCAGGCGAATTCGCAGCCGCGATACGGATTGATGGTCCAGGTGAAGGGCATACGGCTGCCGGTGCAACGATTGAGCAAGGAGCGGACCGGGAGGGTGAAGTATTCGACCTCATGGCCTAGTCTGATGGATTCGCCATTGGCCGCCAGACGGGCGATTCCGACGAGCGGTTTCTTCTCGACCTGGGGAAGCAGGGGAAAGGAGGCCATATTGATTCGCCTTTTGTTCGCCTATGATAAGGCGATAGGGTTCCTCAGTCAAGTGCAGAAAATTGCGCACTGAACAGCCTGGCCAAAAGTTTGTGATGGGATACAGTTATTCACTTTGACATTCGGATATAATCCCACTCCATCGCGGGGCTGGCTGTTCCACACCACTCGCACATCGCCGCTTCACTCTGAGCCGAAACTTGAATCACACGTTCTCGCAGAGGACGCGAGACGTGAACCGAGTCCATTTCGCCAGGGCGTGAGTTCTCTGACTTCTCCCTTTGATTGCCTGAGCTCTCCAGGCACTCCAACTTATGCTTCAGTTCGATTCGAAAGGAGAACTTTATGCAACGTAGAAGCACGGGCGTGATTCAGCGCAGGGGGATAATCTCGGTCTCGCTCTTGTTACTCCTACTGGGGGCTGCGCTGCCGGGGCGCGCCGATGACATCCGGTTCCTTTTGCACACCGGCGCGGGATGGATCGATCAGGACCTCACCACGCTGACGGGGGCCATCCAGGCGCGGACCGATACCGGCGTCACGGCGTTCTATGACGATCCCAGCCATAAGCTGCACGTTTTCTACCAGACCACGGATCAACATGTGCACCAGCTGTTTTTCAACAATACGAGCTGGGTCGATCAGGATCTGACAACTCTGGCAGGCGGGCCTTTGGCGCTGGGCTCGGGCGGAATCTCTGCGTTTGCGATAGGCAAGCAGCAGCACGTCTTCTACCTGGGGAACGACTTGAATGTTCACCACCTTCACTACGATGGGACAAAGTGGTCCGACCATAATCCCACAGCGCTTGCTCATGGTCCTGTGACCGACTTCAGCACGCTGTTGGCGTATCCCACCGCGAATGGCCACTTTCACGTGTTCTATCTGGCGAACAATTCCAACGATCTCCACGAACTGAACTACAATGGCAGCGCCTGGACCGATCTGAGCCTTAAGACGGTTGTGAATCAGGAGCCCGCGGATCGTGGCTGGGTCGCGGGGTTTCCCGTGGGGAATCAGCAGAACTTCTTCTATCCTGCCTTCAGTCCCAAGGATAAGGTCCATCTGGCTCGTCTTCTCTTCAACGGCACCAAGTGGATAAGTCAGGATCTTTCAGCAAAAGTCCACGGCCTGCCGCTCAGCCTTGCCAGCGGAATCACGGCGTTTCCGTTCACAAACACTCAGCTGGAGGTGTATTGCGTTACGAACGACCTTGAGGTCCACCAGTTCACGTTGGCGAACGGCGCCTGGACGGACCAGGATCTCAACAATAATCAACCTGACGGTGCCATCAACCAGATGGTGGCTTTCAAGACTCCCAATAACCACTTTCATCTCTTCTACCCACCCAACGACATGTACCAGCTCGAGTTTAATGGTACGAGCTGGAGCGATCAGGATCTGACCACCTTGTCAGGCGGGGGAATACCCAACGGGCAAGGGGGCATGGCGGGATTCGCGATCGGCGGTGTGCCGTATGTGTTTTACGTAGCCGAGTGATGCTCTGCCCGCGTCGGCCGGGGCCTGGCGCGGCGCTGTTGCCCGCAAAAAGCTTGGCTCAAAGCAATCGCAGTCGGAAGAGGATGAGCCATGCTGAGGCTAATATCAGCGCAGCGCCGCCGGCGATATAGAAAAGGGACTTCCAGCCCAGACGGCCGAGGATGTCACGCTGGGTCCGGAACGAGATGAAGAAGGGCTGGTCCGGTCGCCCTTTCATAACGACCATCGCCGGCGATAGATCGAATTCACGCGCGGTCGTGATGCGTTCGGCGCGGTTGGCGGCGGCGGAGCCGACCCGGGGCAGGTCGACGGGAATGGCGGCGCGCCTCTGGAGATCGGCGGCTGCGCTGCTCATGAACGCCGAATCAGGGTCAGGCGATTGGTTTGATCCCGATCCGGTAGGAAATTCGACGCCGGGATTCTCACGCACCGTGCCGAATATGAAGAGATGGTCTTTCGGCTGGATGCAGTACTCTACCAGCTTTGCGGGGCGCTCGCAGGAGAGACCGCGGCGCCCGAGAAAGTGCCGGACTGAGCCGGCGACCATTCCCAGAGAAGACGGGCTCGTGAGTTCTTCCGAAAATGTCTCATGAAGCTCAAGCTCGGCGCCGCGCGGATCAATGAGCAGCTGGCCCGTTCCGTCGTCCAGAAAGAAGGGCACACACAGGCTTTCCTCGCCCACTTTCTTCCAGCTAGTTTTCTCTTCGGATCCCGACCCTTCCCAGGCGACGGCACGGTAGTAGTAGCAGTCCAGCTCAGAGAGCGGTGAGATGAGCGTGTAGGGTGCGACGGCGGTGCCGCTCACCTCCACCGGTCCCAGCGAAACTCCGCGAACCGAAGAGGTCGGCGTGTCCAGAATGCGCTCGCGACACTGCAGCACGCGGAAACCGCGATAGAAGATAACGCTGCCAGCTACGATGCCGACGAGCGCCCAGAGCGACGGCTCGGCGATCAGTGCGATCGGATTCACAGTGGCGGTCACGAGCACTGGCTATTGCGAAGGAGATTCCTTCGTCCCAGCTTTTTCTCCGGGCTCACCGGGCGGAGGTGGAATCGTGATGTCGACAGGCGTGACCGCTCCCAGCGAGGACAGCGGCTTATCGAACTCGCTGGTATTTCCGACCACGAGCACGGCGAGCTGATCCTTGTGCACGTACTTTGAAGCAACGCGCGCCACATCAGCCGCCGTCACCTTTTCAATCCCCGCCCGATAGCGTTCCAGGAAATCTGGCGGGTATCCGTAGAACTCGTAGGCCATGCGCTCGCGCAGGACTTTTTCCGGCGTATCGAAGTTGAAGATGAAGGAATTCAAGATTCCGTCCTTGGCGCGCTTGATCTCCTCGTTGTTGATCGGATTCTTCTGCAGGTCGTCGATGTCCTCATAGAGCGCTTGAATCGCTTCTACCGTGCTCTCACTCTTGGTTCCCATGGCCATGCGGGTAATGCCGACATGGTCGAAGGATGTGCCCACGCCGCCGCCCACTCCATAGGCCAAGCCGCGCTTGGTGCGAATGTCCTGGAAGAGGCGGGAGGAGAAACCTCCGCCGAAGGCTTCGTTGAAGACTTCGACCGCGTAGTAGTCGGGATTGTCGCGGCGGATGCCCAGCGTGACCATCCGGATATTGCTCTGGTTCACGTCTTTCTTTTCCACCAGGTAATAGCCGGGCTTGGCGGGATGAAATGGAATGTCATCTTTCTTCGGTGCGGGGCCCTTGGCCCAAGCTCCGAAAGCTTCACGCAGCCTGGCTTCCATGGCGGAGGAATCGAAGTCGCCGGTCACCCCGATGATGATCTGGTTAGGGTAGAAGTGTTCCTTGTGCCAGTTGAAGAGATCCTGCTGCGTGATGGCAGCGATGGTGGCGTACTCGGGCACCCGGGTATAGGGATTGTTGGAGCCGTAAGCCAGCTTCAGAGCCTCGCGGGAGACGATTTCGGAGACGTCATCATTGCGGCGCGAGATCGAATCGAACTCGCCTTTCTGCGAGAGGTCGAGCTTGTCGGCGCGGAAAGCTGGTTCTTTCAGCAGATCGACGAATACCTTGAAGACGTCGTCGAGGTCGGCCTTCAGGCATGACCAGCCGACGGTGGTGGAGTCAGTGCCGCCGCCGGTTTCGACTTTGGCGGCGCGCGCTTCGAGGAAATCATCCAGTTCGTCGCCGGTCTTCGTCTTCGTGCCTCCGGTGCGCCAGACCTCGCCGTAGACGTCAACCAATCCGGTTTTGGCGGCGGGCTCATCGCGCGAACCGCCGCGGATGCGCGCGGTGCCGCTGATCAAGGGCAGTTCGTGATCTTCCTGCAGGAAAATCACCAGGCCGTTGGGCAAGGCGATACGCTTGGGCTCCTGCGGCTTAAAGGCCGGAAGGGCTGGAATCTTGATCTGCTGCCATTCCGCAGTCTGGGCTGCGGAAGGCAGAACGAGGAAAAGCGCCACCAGGTTTAGGGCCAGAAGCGCGAGGCGGGAAGTGGGCCGTTTCATTGCGCACCTCCCTGCGAAGCGGCGATGGCAGGCTTCGAAGTCTCAATGATGCCGACGGTGCGATTTTCCGGGACGAAAGTTGCGTTGGCGACGCGCCGGATATCCGCCTTGGTCACCTGGTCGATGCGGTCGACCGATCGGAACAGTTCACGCCAGTCATCATAGCGGGCCTGATAGGTTGCGATCTGGATCGCGAGACCCTGGTTGTCGGCCAGTCCGCGCAACAGATCGGCCTTGGCGCGTGTCTTGATCATCTTGAGTTCTTCGTCGCTGATGTCTTCCTTCTTCAGCCTTTCAATTTCGACGTGGATGGCCTCCTCCATTTCCTTGGGAGTGTGGCCGGGAAGAGGGAAGGCATAGAAGGCGAAGAGGTGAGGATATTTGTTGCCGGGCAGACCGGAAAAGCCGGCGGAGAACGCGGCAATTTTCTTGTCGCGAACCAGGGCGCGGTAGAGGCGCGAGGTCCGGCCATTCGAAATGAGGTCGGCGATGGCGTCATAGACGGCGTCGTCTTTGCTGCGATAGTCGGGCCGGTGATAGCCCTCGAGATACAGGGGCTGCGCTTGTTCATGCAGCACCACGCGGCGCTCGGAATTTTGGGGCGGCTCGGTGGTAGTGCGCTCGTCGGGTGTGGGAGCGGACGGAATGCGGCCGAAATATTTTTCAATGACCGGCATGGTCTCGGTGGTTTTGACATCTCCTACGACCGCGACGACCATGTTCGAGGGAATGTAGTACTTGTGGAAGAAATGTTCGGCGTCGGTGGCAGAAAAAGTATTCAGGTCCGACATCCACCCAATGGTGGGCCGGTGATATTCGTTCGCCTGAAAAGCCGCGGTCACGAACTGCTCGAGTAAACGCCCGACGGGATTGCTGTCGGTCCGCATGCGGCGCTCTTCAATCACGACGTTGCGCTCTTTGTAGAATTCCCGCATGACGGGATGGATAAACCGCTCCGACTCCAGGTAGGCCCATAGCTCAAGGCGGTTCGACGGGAAGGAGTAGTGATAGGCGGTCTCGTCGTCGTTGGTGAAGGCGTTCATACCCTCGCCACCTTCTTCCTCGACGATCTGGCCGAACTCGTTGGGCTTGACATACTGGTCCGCGGCTTTGATCGCGTCCTGCCAGGCTTTCTGAAGTTCTTTGAGCTTCTGGTCGTCTCTTCCTTGCGGCTTGTCGCGCTCCGCTAGGTAGGCGGCGTAGGCAGTTTCGACCTTTTCCAGAGCGGTTTTCTCCGCCGGGTAGTTCGTGGTCCCAATTTTGTCGGTACCCTTGAAGGCCATGTGCTCGAACATGTGTGCCAGGCCGGTCTTGCCAAGCGGGTCCTGAGCTGAGCCGGCATCCACATGGGTGAAGAAGGAAAAGACCGGCGCCTCCGGCCGCTCGCAGATGACGACGGTCAGGCCGTTGTCCAGCTTTTTGACCGTAGTCCGCTTTTCGAAGGAAGCGAGATCCTGGGCGGCCACCAGGACCGAGCAAATCACGAGAAAGAGAACGAGTGCAGAAGAACTTCGGAAGATGCGCGGGCTCATTGGACCTCCACGGGCGATGGGAAACAATAGTAGAAGAATTTTGAAGGTACGTGGCGGGAAGGGAAGTTGTCAAACCGCAGACTTTAGCACTTCATGCGCAATGCCCGGCGGCGCAACTATACTAAGCGTCTTTACATCTCACTAGCCCCACGATCGGCGGGGAGCGGGCAGGCGAGGAATCGTGGACACTGGACAAGTCGTGGACATTGAGGGCAGGCACCTGAAGCTTTCGAATCTGGACAAGGTCCTTTATCCGGCGACAGGTTTTAGCAAAGGCCAGGTGATCGACTACTACGCGCGCATTGCGCCTGCGCTGCTGCCACACCTTTCGGGACGCGCGCTGACCATGAAGCGCTATCCCGGAGGAGTGGACGAAGAATACTTTTACGAAAAGAATGCGCCCAAGCACCGGCCCGACTGGGTGAAGACGGCTCCGGTATGGAGCCGGCACAATAAGCGCAACATCAACTTCATCCAGGCGGAAGACCTGCCGACGCTGGTTTGGCTGGCGAATCTGGCATCGCTCGAACTGCATCCGTCACTGGCGCTGGCAAAGAATGTGCAGTGTCCGACGATGATCGTTATCGATCTCGATCCCGGCCCGCCGGCGAACATCGTGCAATGCGCGCAAGTCGGAGTGTGGGTGCGCGAGATCTTCAGCCACTTCGGGCTGCAGAGTTTTCCCAAGACCTCCGGCTCCAAGGGACTGCAGATCTACGTACCCCTGAACACTCCGACCACGTACGAAAAGACGAAGCCGTTTGCGCATGCGGTGGCGCGATTGCTCGAGCATGAGCACGCGGGCCTGGTGGTCTCCGAGATGAAGAAAGAAATTCGCACCAACAAGGTTTTCGTCGATTGGAGTCAGAACGACGAACACAAGACCACGGTGTCGGTGTACTCGCTGCGAGCGCGCGAACATCCGACTGTGTCGACGCCGGTGAAGTGGGATGAGGTCGAGGCCCTGCTGAAGAAAAAAGATCCGAGGACGCTGGTGTTTGAGGCTCCCGAGGTGCTGAAGCGCGTCGAAAAAATGGGAGACCTGTTCGAGCCCGTTCTGAAGCTCAGTCAGAAGCTACCCGATTTGACGAGTTTGGCTAGCGCCTCGGCAGAGGAAAACGAGGCGCAGGTTGAGGACGTAGAAGCCGAGGGGACGGCCGAAAAGAGGCCGCACGCGAGCGTGAGAAAAACCGCAGCAGGGCCGAAACCGGCATCAAAGCCGCGAGCAGGGAAAAAGGCGGCGGGGAAAAGCCGCAGACCTAGCCGATAAGCTCATGCGTGGGGTAGGCTAGAAAGAGTGGGGCGAATCATGACAGAAAAGACAGAACTTCAGTGCGATGGCTGCGGGGCAACGTTTCGGGGATTTCTGGAGGAGATGGCCGAGAAAAACGAGAAAGTGCTCTGTCCGAAATGCAGGGTGACCTGTCCGCCGCTTGGTGAAGAGGGCGAGCCGCATAAGTCCGTCCAATAATCTGTGATACAACGTCTTTCCTGAGGAACAGGCGGAATGGTGCAATTCTTTGCCGGGACGTCGGGCTGGGCGTATCCAAGCTGGAAGCCCGATTTCTATCCCGAGAAGCTGGCGCAGAAGAATTTTCTGAAGCACTACGCCACCCAGCTGAACACGGTTGAGGTGAACTTCAGTTTTCGGCAGCTTCTGAAGGAAACCACCGTGCAGAAGTGGATGGCGGAATCGCCCGATGGATTTCGCTTCGGCGTAAAAGCCCATCAGGTTATCACCCACATTAAGCGGCTGAAAGACTCCGAGGAATTCGTCAAGCGCTTTCTGGGCACGATCGAACCTTTGGCGCAGGCGCGAAAATTGGGTCCCGTTCTTTTTCAGCTTCCCCCCAACCTGAAGGCGAATCCGGAGGTGCTGCAGAATTTCCTGTGCAGCCTGCCTCGCGGTTTGTGCGCGGCCTTCGAATTCCGCCACGACTCCTGGCTGACCGACGAGACGTATACGGCGCTGCGCGATCGCGGCATCGCGCTGTGCGTGGCGGAGAACGAAGACCGGACGACGCCCGATGTCGTGACCGCTCCTTATTGTTATTACCGCTTTCGCAAGCCCAACTACACGCCCGAGGAGCGGGCCGCGATGGTGGGCCGCATACAAGAGCACCTGGGGGCCGGGCGCGACGTGTTTGCCTACTTCAAGCACGAAGAAACTCCGGAAGGCGCGCTGTACGCGGTGGAAATGCTGAAGGCGATCCGGGGGCAATAGCGGCCTGCGGCTTCGGTGCATCCTCCTCAACACTTCTCACAACGTCCGAGAATGCGGATACTCAAGACCGTGCCATCCGAGGCCAACGCCGCCATCCTTTCCTCTTTTCTCGACTATCTGAAGATCGAGAAGGGGCTGGCCCGGCTCACGATCAACGCTTATACCACCGATATTCGCCAGTTTGCCGAATTTGCCGAAAAGCGCAAACGTGTCTTGACCGCTGCTCGCCGCAACGACGTGCGCGACTTCATCCAACAGCTTTTCTCCCACCAGGTGGACGGACGGTCGGTGGGACGCAAGCTGTCCGCGCTGCGCCACCTGTACCGCTATCTACTGCTCGACAAGAAGATCGATCACGATCCCACGCTCAACATCGACTCTCCGAAGCAGTGGAAGGTGCTGCCGAAATCTCTGGCGCGCGACGAAATGGAGACCATTCTCGCCGGCCGGCGTCCGCTTCGCGAGAATCAAATCGCGGTCGCGATGGCGGCACGGGATCACGCCATGCTGGAAGTGTTTTATGCGGGTGCCTTGCGCGTTTCGGAACTGGTCGGGGTGAAGCTCGAGGACTTGAAACTCGATCTCGGCTATCTGCTGGTGCGGGGCAAAGGCGACAAGGAACGGATTGTGCCGCTGGGAAGATCGGCGCAGGACTCGTTGACCGAGTATTTGCGCGAGGGGCGTGGAATCCTGGCTGCGGGCAGGACTGCACCCTATCTTTTTATTGCGCGAGGGGCGCGAAAGCTGAGCCGGCAGCGCGTGTGGCAGATGGTGCAGGCGGCATCATTGGCAACCGGACGGAAGGTGTCGCCGCACATGCTGCGGCACTCGTGCGCGACGCATATGGTGGAGAACGGCGCCGACCTGCGCACAGTGCAGACAATTCTTGGCCACGCTGACATTTCGACCACGCAGGTGTACACGCACCTGGCGCTGGACCGTCTGAAGAACGTCTATCAGAGGCATCACCCTAGAGCGAAGGCGAGATGACAATCCAAAGCCAACCCGCATCGGTCGGGACGAAACCAAAGCTCACGGCTGTGCAGAGGTGCGTACTGCGATTCCTGCGCACGCTGCGCGAGCGGAACGCCTCTGCGCACACGATCAAGGCCTACGCAGGGGATCTGGAGAGTTTCGCTGAGTATGTGGGGTCGCGCGATTGGCAGAGCATCAATCACATCGCCATTCGCGGTTTCCTGTCGCACCTCTATGCGAGGGGACTGGGGAAGACATCCGTGGCGCGGGCGCTGGCGGCGGTGCGATCCCTTTACCGTTGGCTGGCCCAGGAAGGGGTCGTCGAGCAGAACCCGGCGGCGCTGGTGTCGACGCCGAAGCTGCCTAAGAACTTGCCGCGCGTGCCTACCATCGAAGAGATGAACTCGGTGTTGGACGGGCAGATGCCGGAGACTGCGGCCTTCCCCGAGCGCGACCTGCTTATGCTGGAACTTCTCTACGGCTGCGGCATTCGCAACTCGGAGCTGACCGGCATCAATCTGGACGACATTCGCAGCAGCAGCGAAGCCATCCTGATCCGCGGCAAAGGGAAGAAGGAGCGCTATGTCCCCTTCGGAGATTCGGTGAGAGCCGCGCTGGCAGCCTATCTTCCAGTGCGCCAGCAACTCGTCGCGGCGAAACGGAAGCAGACATCGGCGCTGCTGATCAATCAGCGGGGCGGGCGACTGACGACGCGCAGCGTGGGACGCATCGTGAAGAAGATCGCCGTGGCCAAGGGGCTCTCGCCCGATGTTCACCCCCACACGCTGCGCCATGCTTTCGGCACTCACATGCTGGAAGAAGGAGCGGATTTGCGCGCGATCCAGGAAATGCTGGGCCACGAGCGGTTGTCGACGACACAGCGCTATACGCAGCTTTCGATGAAGCACGTGCTGAGCGTGTACGACCAGACGCATCCACGGGCAAAGTAAGGAACCACAACACGAACAAGAAACCACAACACGAACAAAAAACCACAACACAGAGGACGCAGAGACGCGGAGGATTTTAAAAAACCGCTGCCGCGCCGAAACTCAGAAATAGTGCAATGAAATCCTGCCCGGGCAAGGCATGCTGTATCAAGGCTACGAGGCTCGCGAGGCCCAAGGACCTAATGGTCCGCGAGGTCGGTGTCGTCTGCGCTGGACTTTCCTCCCAGGTCCTTCCACATCTCTACCACTCTCGCCTTTAGCTTTGCGGTCAGTTGTTCGTAAGCCCGTTCCGACGCTTCTGACTCGGGCGGCGGATAGATGGGATCGCCAAACACCATCTTTACCGGCTTGAATCCCTGGAATCTCTTGGCGCGGGGCCACGCTTCGTAGAAACCTTCGATGGCCACCGGAACGATCGGTACCTGCAGATGAATCGATAAGATGGCTGCGCCTTTCTTGAATATCTTGGGTGGACCGTCGATGCTCCGTTCCCCTTCTGGATAGAGGATCAAAACCTTGCCATGCCGCAAGCCGAAGGCGCCGGCCCGCATGGCTGGAATCAGGTTCCCATCCGGATCGACGACTATGACGCGAATGACTCGTGCCAGCCAGCGCATGAAACCGGAGCCAAAAATGTCGCTGGTGCCGACTGCGAACAGCCGGCGAAACACCGACCAGGGAAGCAATCCGGCGAGTATTGGCGGATCGAGGTAGCTCTGATGGTTGGACGAAATGATGTAAGAGCCGCGAGTCGGAACGCGCTCCAGGCCCTCGAACTTGAGATGGAAGCGGTCGAGCGCGATCACCTGGATCAGCCGCGAGAGAAGGAACAAGAACATGGCGCTGAAGGGACGAGGCTGCACGAGCGCCAACACTTCGGGATCGGTCGGTTCCTCGGCGAGGATCGCCTTCCAGCCTGCGAACTGCGGATGCGAACCGGGACCGCCGGCCCCACTGGCGGCGCTCTGCAAAACTGAATCCACCAGTTCGCGAACCGTGTAGATCTCCGCGAGTTGTGATTCGGGCACGTCGCCGCCGAGCGCTTTTTCCAACGCACTGAGGATCTCGACCCGTTGCATCGAGTCCAAGCCGAGATCCAGTTCAAGGTTGTCGGAGGGGTGAATCTCTCCGGTGGTGTTCTTCGCGGTTTCTCGAATAATGCCCAGCGCCTGCTGAACCCTGGGCTGCTCGAGCCACGAAAGGTCCTGAGCGCTGGCGGTGCGCCTGGCTCCGAGTTCAGCAGCAGCCGACGGTCCTTGGGCCTGGTTCGAGCGCACCCGCTTTTCAATCTCATAGCGTTTGAGCTTGCGGGTCGTGGTGCGCGGCAGGTCGTCCTGCCAGATCTCGTAGCTCACGATGCGCTTCGTGGAAGGCAGCTTGGTGGAAAGGCTCTCAATATCGTAGCGGATGACTTCTTTGGCGTTCACGATCTTCCGCTGCCGCAGGGCTTCGAAGTTCGGCACGAGGATGGCGTGGAGATGTTCTGAGGACGGATCACCTGGCCTGCTTTCGAGACCCATGACGCAGATTTCCTTGATAAAGGGCGAGCCCAGATAGTGTGCTTCGATCTCCTCGGGATAAATGTTCTTTCCGTTGCTGAGAACGATCAGCTCTTTTTTGCGGCCGGTGATGAAAAGGTTGCCTAAGTCATCGAGATAACCGAGGTCGCCGGTCAGGAGCCAGCCGTCCTGGAAAATGGCGGCGGTGGCATCGGGCCGATGCCAGTAACCCTTCATGACGATGGCACCGCGGATAGCGATCTCGCCAACGGGCGGGCCGCCGTTTTCCTGGGGCTGTAGGTCGACGATCTTGCCTTCGACCCCCGGCAAGGCTGGTCCTACCGAACCAATCACGACTTTGCCCGGCGGATTCAGGAAGGCCGCGGCGGCCGTTTCCGTCAGACCGTAAGCGTTGAGCACGTCGATGCCGAAGGCCTGAAAGTCACTGGCGACAGCGGCGTCGAAGCGCGAGCCTCCGGTGATGAGGTAGCGCATCTTCGTGCCGAAGGTGTCGTGAATCTTCCGAAAAAATAGAGAGCCGGCGTTCAGCCCGAACTTGCGTAAGGCGCGGTTCAGATTCATCAGCAGGCGCACCAGCAGAGAGGCGATCTTGCCTCGCGCCGCCACTTCCTTGAATATGCGCTCGTGGATCAGGTAGAAAAACTGCGGCACGACGGCGAAGGCGGTGATTCCGCGTTCGCGCAGCGCGCGCATGAGTTCCGAGGTGTTCAGCGTTTCCAGGTAGACGACGCGGGCGCCTTTTGCCAAAGGCAGAAGCAGGTTGGCCATCTGCGCCAGCACGTGGAACATGGGGAGCACGCCCAGCACGGCATCCTGCGGGCCGATATCGAGTCTGCCGAAGACGGCGGCAACCTCGCCCATCAGGTTGGCGTGCGTAAGCATCACGCCCTTGGGATCGGCGGTCGTGCCCGAGGTGTAGAGGATTCCGGCAATATCGCCAGGAGAAGCCGTAGCTGGCTGGAAGGTGCCACTGCCCTGTGCGAAGATCTGATCGAGATTCGGAACGGTAAGTGAGGTGGCGGCTGCGTCCGGCGGTTCGGGAGGATGAAGCTCGGAAGAGGGGGCTGCTATTTTTTCCGCCCGCATTTTTTCGGTGCGTGCGACTTTTTCCGTCAGGGTGACTTCTTCGGTGAGAACAAGTGGAATGTTCAGTCCCGCAACCGCCTCGCGCGCCAGCGAAAAGTGCTTGGCGTCGGCAAACAGCAACGAACTTCCGCTGTCTTTCAGAAGTTTGGTGACTTGGCCGGCCTGCAGCGCGGTATCCAGGGGGACGGTGGTGCATCCCGCCGCGATGATTCCCAGATATGCGGCCACCCAGCGGGGATGGTTGTCGGCGAGGATCGCCAGGCGTGCCCCCGGCTCGAATTTATTCGCGAGGATCCACTGCCCGACCGATTCCGCCATCCGCCTTAGCTCGGCGTACGTATAGCTTTCGAGGCGATCGCGGCGCTGCATCTCAAGCGCGATGTGGTTGGGCCAGCGCTCGGCGCAGTCGAGAAATAGGTCGTAAAAGGTCTGCATGATCCGGGACCGGGGAAATATACCTGAAACCACACTCTATCCGCAGTGCACCTTGTGCGGCGCCACCGGCGAAGCCTTGGCGGAGTTTGTAGTTAATGCTCCTTCGGAGACTGCTCACCGCGACTTACGGCCAGTGCGGGCATCTAATGTGCTAGGCTTTTAGAAACGTTTTCAGGGTAGGGTCGATAGTCCGGCCGAGGAATTTCAATTTGATCAATGCGTTAATCGCCAAGGTTTTCGGGACCAAGAACGAGCGCGAAGTCAAGCGACTGATGCCGCAGGTCGAGGCCATAAATGCGCTCGAGCCGCAGGTGCAAAAGCTCAGCGACGATGAGCTGCGGGCCAAGACGGAAGAGTTCCGCGCGCGCATCAAGGAACGGCTGGCCCCTGTGCAAAGTGA
>Ga0335081_10013192_pt1 | contig 13368 bp, 7 predicted proteins | sample Lox_Sample_35_FD_206713 | JGI IMG/M metagenome (GOLD analysis project Ga0335081, IMG submission 206713) | Soil microbial communities from Loxahatchee National Wildlife Refuge, Florida, United States - Lox_Sample_3.5 | ecosystem: Environmental > Terrestrial > Soil > Wetlands | place: USA: Florida...
CAACGGATATTTCTATGTGCTGGATCGCGCCACCGGCGAGCACTTACTCACGGGTACGTTCTCCGAAGCAGCCAATTGGGCGAAGGAGATCAACGGCAAAGGACAGCCGGTGCGCAACCCGGAAAAAGACTCCACGGTTCCCGGTTCGCTCACCTCACCCAATAACGGCGGCGCCACCAACTGGCCGCCGCCTGCTTACTCACCCGACACCGGCCTGTTCTATGTGCCCACTAACGAAGCTTACTCGATGTACTATCTGACCGAAACCGACCCGCGCGGCGCCATGGGCCTGGGCGGCAAGGAAGAGGACGGGCTTGGGACGCTCGGTTCCTGTCTCACCGCCATCGACTATAAGACCGGCAAGGTGGCATGGCGCCACCGTTATCCCGGTACCAGCGGCAGCATCGGATCCGGTATGCTGACCACCGCCGGCAAGCTGTTATTCGCCGGCGATCTTGGCGGCAACCTGGTGGCCTACAATCCTGCCGACGGCAAAATCCTCTGGCACTCGCATATTGGCCAGGTTTCCAACGCTCCGGAAACCTATCAGCTCGATGGCCACCAATACATCCTGGCCGCCGCCGGCGATTCGCTCTACGCGTTCACGCTGTACTAATCGGTTATCTCTTCAATCTGTTTTCCACGTCCGCCCGAAACTTATCGATGAATCCCAGCACGTAGTCGGCAATCGCCATCTCCGGATTCTCCACCAGAGGCGTCAAATCCATGGCGAAGTTCATCGCGCTCTCCTGGTCCGTTCCGTGCGATGCAAAGTAAGTGGCGTGGGCCAGGCGCCGGCCGGCGGTGGCCAGGTCGTAGCGTTTGCCGCCCGTCACCTGCGAATCGAACACGCCCACCAGCGCCGCCGCGATGTTGCTGCGCGCGCTCGTCGCCAGCGCCTGCTTGTCCTCGTCCGGCAGCCAGTCCAGGTCGCGCCACACTTCGCAGCCGTAAACCTTCCGTGGCTTCGTCACACCCCGCACGGCTCGCAACGCGGCAATGGCACGCAGCGCCACGCCGATGTGCGTATCGTGTTTGTCCGCCAGGTTGTGCAGATAGACCACCTCCGGCCTGGCCGCCAGCAGAATGGCCTTCAAATCGTCCACCACGGCGGTCTCGGCGGCGTTCTTCACCTGCGCGCTCGAGTATCCAAGCTGAATCTGGCAGCCGTAGTCGCCCACATATGCCGCCTTGCGCTGCTCCACCAGCCGCACTTTCTGCATCTGTTCGTCGGTATAGGCGCCGTAAATTCCGCTGCGCGGGCTGCCGGCGCCGTTGGTTACCACCACTCCAGTGAACCAGCGGTCCTGGAGTCCGAAGCATTCGGCGATGCCGTGGTAAGCCATGATCTCGATATCGTCCTGGTGCGCCGCGATGCACAAATGCGTGGTGCGCCCGATCGCCTCGCCGGGTTCCACGCCGTCCGGCACGAAGAAGTCCGCCTGCTGATTATGAAATTTCATGAGGGCTCTCCTAGACCTGAATTGCCGGCAGGCTGGCCGCCGCAATCGCCTGCCCGTGCCGCTTTTCCTGCTCGCCTGGAATGCGGAACCGGATGCACTCGGCCAACTCCGGAAATTCCTGTTTGAGCACTGCCTCTGCCACCGCCAGAATACGATCCCCGCCTTCGCCCGTCATCACCCGCCCCAGTACTAAGAGGTTGCGGACCTCGTAAAAGTCGGCCCAATGCGCGATGGTGTAGCCGAAGTAAACGCCGATGGTTTCGTAGATCCGCATGGCGCGCGGATCGCCTTTGGCCGCCAGCTTCTGCACCTCCGCCAGTTTTTCCGGCAACGGCATCCTTTCCGGTAGTTCGATCCCGGCCGGTCCGGCCAGTCGACCCACCGCCTGCTGCGAAAAATAGCGAGCGCCCACGCCGGCATCGCCCGACCATTCATCCACCGCCGCGCCCTCGCGGTAGTCCACCGGCGCGAACGCCAGCTCGTTCAGCCAGCCGGTGATCGCCCCCTGCGGTGTCACGTATCCGGCGGCAAGGCTGCTGCCCATCGCCACACCCAGTACGGCATTGTCGCCCATAGCCATCGACCCGGCCAGAGCCGTCACTTCGCCGTCGTTCACCACGTCAAACGGCACACCGCCCCACGCCTCCCGCAATTCGCGGAACAAGCCGCGCACGCGGCTCTCGAACAGCGCCGGTGGCACCGCGCGATAGAGCGACCCCACCCGCACCTCATTGTTTACATATACGCCCGCCGCGCTGCCGCCGATGGCGTCCACCCGCGGCAGGTGGGCCGCCGCGCGCCGCAGCGAATCGTGGATGCCGTCGAAATGGTATTGCGGGTCGCTTTCCACGCTGGGATTCCACCGCACCTCTTCGCTGAAGAGCAAGTCTCCATGAGCCACCGCGGCGCATTTGCGGTCGCTCGCGCCCAAATCGAAGCCGATGCGGTATCCGTCCAGATGCCGGCCCAGCCGCGCCGCCGTTTCGCGCTCCACCGGTGTCTGGTCGAACGGAGCGCTCTCTACGGTAAAAGGCTGCCCGTACACCTGCCCGCCCATGAAGCGGTAGTCGAACGCGCGCGCCCCCGCGGGCGCATACACCGAGCGCAGCTCTTGGGCGATGGCCGCGTTTCCTCCCACCGTCACGCGATAGCCGCCCTTCTGCCACAGCAGAAATTTCAGCAGCCGCTCCATATACCGCCGATTGGCGGCCGCGTGCGCGCCCTCAGGCGGCAGAACCGCGGTGTGAAAAGTGGAGACCGAGCCATCGCTCCTTTCGAGCGCAATCGCCAGCGGCTGCCCTCCGCCCGCCTCGCGCACCGCGGCGCGATAAGCGCGGTTCCACAATGCCGGGGAGACGAACTCGGGATCAAGTGGTGGATGGAACTTCGCTTCGAACCTCATGAGAAACCTATGGTAACGCCGGTGGTCTTGCCGCCGGCGTGGATCGGCGGAAATTAGTGCCGGCGGCAAGACCCGGCGCTACCATAGGCTCTATGTGGCTGGGAATCGATATCGGCACGGGAGGCTCGCGCGCCCTCCTGGTGGACAGCCGCGGCGCGGTCCGCGCCGGCTACACCGCTCCTCATGAAGAGATGACCATGGCCCGTCCCCTCTGGGCCGAGCAGCGTCCTGAGAATTGGTGGGACGCCGCCGTGGCAGCCATTCGCGGCTCGCTTGCACAAGCCGGCGTCTCCGGCAGCGATATCAAAGGCATCGGCCTTTCCGGCCAGATGCACGGGCTGGTGATCCTCGATCCCGAAGATCGCGTCATCCGCCCTTCGCTCATCTGGTGCGATCAGCGCTCGCAGGCGCAGGTGGATGCCGTCAACGCCAAACTCGGCCGCGAGAATATCCTGCGCTACATCGCCAATCCCGTCCTCACCGGCTTTACCCTGCCAAAACTGCTGTGGGTGCGTGATTGCGAGCCGCGCCGTTTCGAGCGTGTGCGCAAAATGCTTCTGCCCAAGGATTACGTTCGCTTCCGCCTTACGGGCGAATACGCCTCGGAGGTTTCCGACGCGTCTGGCACCGCCGTGTTCGACGTGGTCAACCGGCGTTGGTCCTACGAAATGATGGACGGCCTTGGGCTCGACCGCTCGATTCTGCCGCGCTGCTATGAATCGAGCGAAATCACCGGCACTATTACGCCCGCCGTGGCCACTCTCACGGGGCTGGCCGTGGGTACGCCGGTGGTGGGCGGCGGCGGCGACCAGGCAGCCAGCGCCGTAGGCAACGGCATCGTGGAGCCGGGCATCGTCTCCTGCACCATCGGTACCTCCGGTGTGGTCTTCGCGCATATGGAAGACGTGGCCTACGACCCCGCCGGCCGCGTCCACACTTTCTGCCACGCCGTGCGCGGCAAGTGGCACGTCATGGGCGTCACCCAGGGCGCCGGCCTCAGCCTGCAATGGTTGCGCAACAAGCTTGTGCCCGGCGCTTCCTACGATTCCCTCACCGCAGAAGCCGCGCAATCCCCGCGCGGCGCCCAAGGCCTGTTCTGGCTGCCTTACCTCATGGGCGAGCGCACGCCCCACCTCGATGCCACCGCGCGCGGCGGTTGGATTGGCCTCACCGCCAGCCACACCCGCGCCGACCTGATTCGCGCCGTCATCGAAGGCGTTTCGTACAGCCAGCGCGATTGCCTCGACATCATCCAATCCCTCGGCGTAGCGGTAAATTCCGTGCGCGCCTCGGGCGGCGGCGCAAAAAGCGAATTCTGGCGCGGTCTGCTGGCGGCAATTCTCGGCAAGCGCGTGGTCACCCTCGAGACGCAGGAAGGCTCGGCCTATGGCGCTGCTTTGCTCGCCCTCGCCGGAACCGGCGAGTATGCCGGCGTACCCGAGGTCTGCCGCGCCGCCATTCGGGAAACCGCTTCCGTGAGCCCCCTCGATGCCGATGTGGCTTTCTACCGCGCGGCTCACCGCGTTTATCAATCGCTCTATCCGGCGCTCAAGCCGGTCTACGCGCAGATCGCCGCGCTGTAGCCGGTCGCCTTTACTGCTTCACCGTCGGATACTTGATCCCGAGCTGCTCCAGATACGTGTCGTATTTCGCCGGATTGTAATAGTACTGCTTCATGCGGTCGCGATAGATTTCCATCGTCTTCTGGTTCATCCAGATGGCCGGTTTATCGTCAGCCCGCAGAAAACTCTTGTACTTCACTTCCTTGGTCTGTTCGCCGAAATAATCCCACGCCGCTTTCACCAGCTCCGGATGCAGCAGAATATCCAGCATCGTCATGGCTTGCACTTTGGCGCCGGCGATCACGCCCTTGTGCGCGATAGGCGTCGCCATGGTAATCGCGTTCGCCCAGTTGTGCCCCGGGCCGCCCGAAATATTGGAAGGGAACCGCAGCGTTATGGTGGGCACGTTCCACGAAACGTCGCCGATGTCGTCGGACCCGCCGCCCGTCGGCCCCACCCCCATGCCCTCCTCGCCGCCGTTATCCTGCTGCACGCGCGGCGCGCGCAATTCCGGAATCTTCGTGGACAGCCCGCGCACCGGCGCTTTCAACTCCGTCTGTACCGCCTTGGCCAGCTTCTGATCGTCTTCCGACCACTCGGGCAGCCCCACCTGCTTGATGTTGGCGTACATGGCCTCGGCAATCGGTTTATTGAAATAGCCCGGCCAGGCGCTGCCCAGCAGGCGCGACGTATAGGTGGTGTCGGTCATCAGCGTGGCCGCTTTCGCCATGTTGTCGCCGATCCGCCACATGTCCATGATGTGCTCGTAATCGGCTTCGCGGAAGTAATACCACACGGCCGCCGTGGGCGGAACCACGTTGGGCTGGTCGCCGCCATTGGTGATGACGCGGTGCGAGCGCTGCGCCAGGCGCAGGTGCTCGCGTCGAAAATCCCAGCCCACGTCCATCACCTCCACCGCGTCCAGTGCGCTGCGCCCGCGCCAGGGCGCTCCCGCGGCATGCGCGCTTTCTCCTTTGAACATGTACTCCACCGAAACCAGCCCGTTCTGGTTCAGCGACGGCCCGTAGGAGACCGTCAGATTGCTGGCCACGTGGCAGAACAGCACCACGTCCACGTCTTTGAACAGGCCCGCGCGCACATAATACGCTTTGGTGCCGACCAGCTCCTCGGCCACGCCCGGCCACAGCCGGATGGTGCCTTTCAGGTGCTCCCGCTCCATCACTTTCTTCACCGCCAGCGCCGCGATGATGTTCAGCGGAACGCCCGAATTGTGCCCCTCCCCGTGTCCCGGCGCTCCTTCGATCAGCGGCTCGTGCCACGCCACCGCCGGCTTCTGCGAGGCTTGCGGAATATCGTCGATATCCGACCCCAGCGAAATCACCGGTTTGCCTTGGCCCCAACTCGCCACCCAGGCGGTGGGAATGCCGGCCACGCCGCGCTCGATTTTGAATCCGGCGCTCTCCAGCATGCCGGTCAGATATTTGGACGTCTCCACCTCCTGGAAGCCGAGCTCCCCGAAGCTGAATACCGAGTCCACCATCACCTGGGCCTGCTTCTTCATGCCGTCGATCTGTCCTTTCAGATCGGCTTTCATGGAGGCTTCCTTTTCCGCCGACACCTGGGTCTGCGCCAGCGCCGCGGCGGTAGCGAGTAACGCGAGAGCGAACTTTTTCATATGAGGGATAGTCTACGACAACCAGCGGGCAATGGGAGTGGCCGCGCTGTTATTCTGAGATAAAGGACCGACCGGTGTCATTTTCCCCAAAGGCGGTTTGCCTGCTGAGCGGCGGCCTCGATTCCGCCACCTGTCTGGCCCTGGCGCGGCGCGACGGCTTTGCCTGCTACGCGCTCACCTTCGATTATGGCCAGCGCCACCGCTTCGAACTGGAAGCCGCGCGCCGCGTGGCTGCGGCTCTGGGAGCCGAGCGGCACGTGCTCACACGGATCGGGCTCGATGCCTTCGGCGGATCGGCTCTCACCGCCGATATCGCCGTGCCCAAGGCGCGTTCTCTGGCCGAAATGAGCGAAGGTATTCCCGTCACTTACGTGCCGGCGCGCAATACCATCTTTCTATCGTTCGCGGTCGCCTGGGCGGAAGTGCTGGAGAGCGCCAACATCTTTATCGGTGTGAACGCGCTCGACTACTCCGGCTATCCCGATTGCCGTCCGGAATATATCGAAGCTTACGAGCGCATGGCCAACCTCGCCACCAAAGCCGGCGTCGAAGGCCGCACGCAATTGAAGATTCACACACCGCTGCTGCGGCTCACCAAGGCGCAGATCGTCAGCCTGGCGCAGCATTTGAAAGTGCCGTTCGGTTTGACTCATAGTTGTTACGACCCTGGCCCCGATGGCCGTCCGTGCGGCGCCTGCGATGCCTGTCTGCTGCGGCGCAAGGGTTTCGAAGAGGCCGGAATTGAAGATCGCTGAGCTGTTCTATTCGCTGCAAGGTGAGGGCGCCCTGGTAGGCGTGCCCTCGGTCTTCATCCGCGCCAGTGGCTGCAACCTGCGCTGCGCCTGGTGCGATACGCCATACACCTCCTGGCAGCCGGAAGGCGTGGAAATGGAGCTCGACCGCATCCTGGACGAAGTAAAGGCGCATCCCGCCCGCCACGCCGTGGTGACCGGCGGCGAGCCCATGATCGCGCCCGAAATCGTGCCCCTCACCGAGCGTCTCGGCGCCCTCGGCCTGCACGTAACCGTCGAAACCGCGGGCACCGTTTTCCAGCCGGTCTTTTGCGACCTGATGTCCATCAGCCCCAAGCTGGCCAACTCAGTACCCGACGGACGCTGGGCGGCGCAGCATGACCGCGTGCGAATCCAGCAGGATGTGCTGTGCGAGTTGATGAGCCGATATGCGTATCAATTGAAGTTCGTGGTGGAGCGCCCGCAAGACCTCGATGAAATTCGCGGTTTAATCGAGAGGTTGCGCGCCGCCCGCGACCGCGTGATATTGATGCCCGAGGGCGTCGAAGCCGAGCGGCTCCACGAACGCTCCCTCTGGCTGGCCGAGATCTGCAAGGACGAAGGTTTCCGCTTCAGCCCGCGCCTGCACGTGGATTTGTGGGGGAACCGGCGCGGAGTATAAGGTCCGCGCGAGTATCGGTGTATCATTGATACTCGCATGTCGCCCCGGCCCATCTCGCATTACCAGATCCTCGACAAGCTTGGGGAAGGCGGCATGGGCGTGGTGTGGAAAGCACGCGACAGCAGGCTGAATCGCCTCGTCGCCATCAAGACACTGCGTGCCGACAAAATGGCCGACGCGGACCGCAAGCGCCGCTTCATCCAGGAGGCCCAGGCCGCCTCCGCCCTGAACCATCCCAACATCGTCACCATCCACGACATCGCCTCTGAGAACGGTACCGATTTCATCGTGATGGAGTACGTGGAGGGCAAGACTCTCGGGCAGCTCATTCCGCGGCGGGGCATGCGGCTGGACGAGATTTTGCGACATGCCATCCAGATTGCCGAAGCGCTGGCCAAGGCGCACGCGGCCGGCATCGTGCATCGCGACCTGAAGCCCGGCAATATCATGGTCACACCCGAAGGCCGCGTCAAGCTTCTGGATTTCGGCCTGGCCAAACTGACCGAGCCGGCCGAGCCAGGCGAGGACGAACGAACCCACACCATGGCGCCGCAATCGGAGGAAGGCTCCATCGTCGGCACCGCCGCCTACATGTCGCCGGAACAGGCCGAGAGCAAGCCGGTGGATGCGCGCTCCGACATTTTCAGTTTCGGCGCCGTGTTGTACGAAATGGCCACCGGACAACGGGCGTTTCAAGGCGATTCCAAGCTCTCCACGCTAAGCGCCGTGCTGCGCGAAAATCCCAAGCCGCCCAGCCAGGTGGTTTCCGAAATTCCGCGCGAGCTCGATCGCATCGTCAGCCGTTGTTTGCGCAAGGACCCGGCGCGCCGTTTCCAAGCCACGCCGGATTTGAAAGTAGCGCTGGAAGAGCTGAAGGAGGAGAGCGATTCCGGAACGGCCGAAATGCCGGGAACGCCCTCACCTCGGAAGAAGCGCTTGTTCCTGCCGGCTATGGCTGCTGGCACCGTTTTAGCTGCCGGCGCCGTCTGGTTCTTTCTCCATCCGGCCGACAAAACCCTGCCGCCGCCGCATTCCGTCCCGCTCACTACCTATCCCGGAACCGAAAACTATCCCACTTTCTCTCCCGATGGCAGTCAGATCGCCTTCACATGGAACGGCGAAAAGCGGGACAACGCCGATATCTACGTCAAACTGGTAGATGGTGGTCCGCCGCTACGGCTGACCACCAATCCCGCGCCCGACTACGGAGCAGCCTGGTCGCCGGACGGGCGGCAGATCGCATTTCAGCGCGGCAGGATAGGAGTTTATTCGATTTCCCCGCTCGGCGGCCCGGAACGAAAGCTCGCCGATGGAGACGGCAACGGTTTGGCGTGGACGCCTGATGGCCAGTCGCTGCTGATCAGCCTGGCGAGAAATGAACGCGAGCTTCACAGCATCTGCCAGCTTTCCATGCGAACCGGGGAGATGCGACAGCTTACCTCCCCGCCTCCGCAAGGCCAGCCCGGCGCCGGAGATCTGTTTCCGGCAGTGTCGCCGGACGGCCAGACCCTGGCGTTTTACCGTTACAACGGCAGCAATGGCGACATCTATGCGCAGCCCTTGCACGGAGGTAACGCCCTTCGCGTAACCAAGGTCAAGCAGGTGTACCTGTGGGGTGTGGCTTGGGCCAATAATCGGGAAATCCTGTTCTGCAACGGCGTCTTTGGGACTGGGGGCCTGTGGAGGATCCCAGCCGATGGGCGCTCCGAGCCGGAACACGTAGCGGGCGCTTTGGATGGAGCGATCTTTCCGGCCGTCTTTCATCCCGCTAAGGGTTCCGCGCGCCTGGCATATGGGCTGGTCACGAACGATTCCAACATCTGGCGCATGGAAGTCGCCGTTGACGCCGGCGCCCGCGTCCGAACCGTCGCCGAACCGGCTGCGGTCATCGCTTCGACGCGCGCCGATATCACCCCGCAACTCTCACCGGACGGCAGCCGGCTGGCTTTCAGCTCCGACCGCGACGGCTACCGCGAGATTTGGGCCAGCGCCGCAGACGGCTCCGGCCAGGCTCAGTTGACGACGTTGAAGAGCACTCGGTGCAGTTCGCCCAAATGGTCGCCCGACGGACGGCAAATCGTCTTCGATTCACTCGCGTCCGGCAACAACGATATCTGGATCGTGGGGTCGGAAGGCGGTCCGCCCAAGCGCGCCACCACCGAGCCTTCCGACGATGCGCGGCCGGTCTGGTCGCGCGACGGGCGATGGATCTATTTTCGGTCCGACCGCTCCGGCGCGCGCCAGATCTGGAAAATTCCGGCGGCGGAGCCATTTAAGCCGGCCGTCCAGGTCACGCGCAACGGAGGCTTCGACGCCCTCGATTCCGTGGACGGCAAGACCCTCTACTACACCAAGGAAAGCCGCGGGCTGTGGAGCCTGAACCTGGAGTCCGGCGAAGAAACGGACCTGGGCCTGCCGGTCGTTGCCGGCAACTGGGCGGTAGCGGCGGATGCCATCTGGTTCCTCGACACCTCGCACCGTGCTCCCGACCGCATGGTGCCGCTCCAGTGGTTCAGCTTTCGCACGCGCAAGCTGGTACAAGCCGCGCTGCTCTCTCGGGTATCGGGCGGAAACACCCCGCAGTTTTCCGTAACTCCGGATGGCCGCTGGGTCGCCTGGACACAGCTCGACCACCAGGATGCGGACCTGATGATGATCGATAACTTCCGCTAGCTTCCACGACTGTGCTGTTCGCCCATGGTGCCTGTCCAGGTTACCTTTAAGGAAGGGCTTGCCCAATGGCCCGACATAGGATATTGTGCTGGAAGCAATTGACTGTCCCGGCTCTAAGCCGGCACCGGAAACTCGCGCCGGGAATAAATGGGAGGAGCTGCATGGATAATGCACCGCGCTGGGGACCCTTTGGCGGAAATCAACTCGCTGCGCTGTTCGATTGCTTGCGGCGGCGCATTCTCGATGCTCGGTGAGGCCTCATGCGATTGTCGCGGTCCAAAGCGATCCTGTGGGCGGCCGGAATCGGTCTTCTGGTTATTCTGGGAGCCTACCTGGCAGTAAACCGCTTTGGGCGGCGTGTTGACGACCGGGTTTACGTCATCGGCTGGCAGAGCGTGCCCCCGTTTCAACAGAAGGCGGAAGACGGTTCGCCGACCGGACTGGCAATCAACCTGGTCCGCGACGCGGCCGAGCGGCGTGGAATCCGGCTGAAGTGGGTATGGCATCCGGGTAGTTCCGAGGATGCGCTGCGCAACCGCGAGGTGGACCTCTGGCCATTGATCACTATCACGCCGGAGAGGGTTCGCCAGAAGGCCATCCACATCAGTAGCCCGTATCTCCGCCACGATTATGCTCTGCTGGTTTCGTCCGGCAGTAAGTATTCGCGGGTTCAGGACCTCGCGTCGGCCTCCATCAGTTATATCGGCTTGCCCATCGGAGAGAAGCTGATACATAGTGTATTACCGAACGCTCGCCTGGTCACCGTAAGTTCCCAGGCAGAAGCGGCCGACAATGTATGTGCGCGTCGCACCGACGCCGCCTTCCTGGACGAATTTACCGCGGATGCCATCCTGCTCAGCGGCAACTCCTGCCCGCAGCCCAGGCGCACCATCGTGATGCCGACGCTGCGAACCACGTTGGGCGTTGGCTCGACGCGTGAAGCAAGTGCCGTGGCGGACGAAATCCGTCGCGGGATCGATGCCTCGATGCTGGAAGGAGATCTGGCGAAGATACTGACCAACGGAGGGTATTTCTCGGACCGGAACATGGAGTATTTCAGAGCGCTGCTGAATGCCCAGCGGCGTGAGCGATGGCTGATCCTCACGGTTGCGGTCTTCGCCTGCCTCCTGGGCTTTACAGTGCTATCGGCCGATCGTATCCGCCGCCAGCGCAACCGGATCAAGTTGACCGAGACTGCCTTGCGGCGCAGCGAGCAGAAACTGCGGCTGCTGGCCAACAACCTCAGCGATATGGTGCTGGCTTACGACATGGCCCGCAACCTCGTGTTTGGGAACCCCGCCGTCGAACAACTCACGGGCTATTCCGTGGAAGCCCTGCAAAACGAGAAGTCCATTTTCTGGGTTCACCCGGACGACCGTTCCCGCATGCTCGCGCATTGGGAAAGGCTGTTCCAGGGTGGCGCCTACCGCGACGAAGAATACAGGATCGTTGCCAAGGATGGCCGGACCAGGTGGGCGTCGGCGACTTGGGGACCGATCTACGACGAGACCGGGCGCCAGGTCGGAGTTCAGGGAAGCGAGCGCGACATCACCGAAAAGAAGCTGGCGGAACAGGCGCTGCGCGAGTCGGAGCGCAGGTTCCGCGAGCTTTTGGAAGGCGTGCAACTGGTTGCCCTCATCACCGACCTCAATGGCACCATCAGTTTTTGCAACGACTACACCCTATCGCTCACGGGATGGAGCAGGGAAGAAGTGGTCGGACGCCCGGCCCGGGAGTTGCTCGATACGGAATCTTCGCTCCGCGTGACCGACGAGATAGCCCCCACCCTGCCGCTGGCCCGGACGCAGCCGTTCTTCGAAGGCACAATTCTCGAAAAGAATGGACGCCGCCGCTGGATTCAGTGGAGCAGAACGCTGCTCCGCGACTCCGTTGGCAGGGCCGCCGGTTTCGCCAGTTTGGGTGAGGATGTCACCGAACTCCGAACCCTTCGAACCGAGGCGGCGCAGCGCGAAAGCGAAGAACAATTCCGTAACATCGCCGATAGCTCTCCGGTGATGATGTGGGTTACAGGCCCTGATAAGGGCTGTACCTTCGTCAATAAAGGCTGGCTCGCCTTCACCGGTCATACTCTGGAACAGGAACTGGGCAATGGCTGGCAGGCCAACGTTCATCCGGATGATCTCCAGGACTGCCTTGCCACCTACACGGCCGCATTCGAAGCACGCCGCAATGTTCAGTTGGAATACCGTAAGCGGCGGGCCGATGGAGAATACCGCTGGGTATTGGGAATCGGCATGCCGCGTTTCGGACCGGACGGTGAGTTCGCCGGATACATCGGTAACTGTAACGACATTACGGACCTGAAGCACAGTTGGGTCGAAGATGCCGCGCGCCAGAAGCTGGAAAGCGTGGGAAGGCTCGCCGGCGGGATCGCGCACGATTTCAACAACCTTTTGGGCGGCGTGCTCGCCCAGGCCGATCTCGCGCTCACCGAGCTCGCCGCGGGCGCCAATCCGCAGGAACAGTTGAACAACATTCGCGGCGTGGCGATTCGCGGCGCCGGCATCGTCCGCCAGTTGCTGATCTATTCCGGGCAGGAGAGCGCCGTCTCGGTGCCGGTCGATGTTTCCAGCCTGATCGAAGACATGCTCGACCTGCTGAAGGTGGTGGTGTCGAAGCACGCGGCAGTCACAACCGATCTCGCCCACGGCCTGCCTGCTGTCGATGCCAACCCCGCCCAACTCCGGCAGGTGGTGTTGAATATTGTCACGAATGCTTCGGAGGCCATTGGGGAGCGCGACGGCCTCATCCATATCCGCACAGTCGATGCGGCAACGGCTGCGGCGGCTCTGAGAAACGGCGCGGATCGCTGTGTGGAGTTGCAGATCTCGGACACGGGCTGCGGCATTGATGCCGATGCCCAGCCTAAGATCTTCGATCCGTTCTTCACCACCAAGGCCGCCGGCCACGGCCTCGGGCTCGCGGTAGTTCAAAGAATCGTGCAGGGGCTTGGCGGCTCCATCCAGCTCGATGCCGAGCCCGGCCGCAACACCACGTTCCGCATTCTCCTGCCGGCCGCGGACCATGTGGCTTTACCCGAGCGCGAAGCGAGCGCGCCTCCCGCGTCCGTCCAACTCGGTCGGCCCGCGGTTGTTTTGCTCGTCGAGGATGAAGCCGTCCTCCGCCTCGCCGTTGCCAGAGTGCTGCGCAAGAACGGTTTTGGGGTGATCGAGGCCGCGGATGGAACCCAGGCGCTGG
>Ga0335081_10013193_pt1 | contig 13367 bp, 15 predicted proteins | sample Lox_Sample_35_FD_206713 | JGI IMG/M metagenome (GOLD analysis project Ga0335081, IMG submission 206713) | Soil microbial communities from Loxahatchee National Wildlife Refuge, Florida, United States - Lox_Sample_3.5 | ecosystem: Environmental > Terrestrial > Soil > Wetlands | place: USA...
CTCGACGATACGGAAATTTTCGTCGTTATAGAAGCGATCGGAATAGCGCTGGTAGGACATGCGCGAGCCCGGTGGCACCGGTGCGTCGGCGCGGTATTTCCCGGTCAGCATGCCGCTGGCGAGCGGGAAATAAGGGATCAACGACAGACGATGCGCTTCGATCGCCGGAATAAGCTCGGCCTCAATGCCGCGCGACAGCAGATTGTATTGATCCTGCGCGACGATAAACGGATGGAGGCCATTGTCGCGCGCGAGGCGGTGCGCCTCGGCGATCTGCGCGGCGGTCATGTTCGAGCAGCCGATATAGCGCACCTTGCCCTGCGCGATCAGCTTCTCGAGCGCGCGCATCGTTTCCTCAAGCGGCGTCGCCGGGTCGGGCCGATGGTAGTAGTAAAGGTCGATCCAATCGGTTCTCAGGCGCTTCAGACTCGCCTCGATGGCGCTGGCGACGTAGCGTGCGGAGCCGCCCTTGAGCTTGCCCTCGTCGTCCATGGCGACGCCGAACTTGCTGACCAGAACGATGTCTTTGCGCCGAGCGCCGAGTGCCTCGCCGAGAATCGTCTCCGAGCCGCCGCGCTGGCCGTAGACGTCGGCGGTGTCGAAAAAACTGATGCCGGCATCGAGCGCGGCGGCGACGATCTCGCGCGCCTCTGCGCGATCGGTGCGGATGCCGAAATTGTTGCAGCCGAGCCCGAGCGCGGAGACGCGCAGATCCGTCGTGCCGAGGCGGCGTTCAAGCATGCGCAACCTCGCCGAACAGGGCCGCGGCATAGCCGCCGAGGATCAGATCGCGTGCGGCAGGATCGATCGCCGCCGCGCGCACGCGGGCGACGCAATCGAGATTGCCCATGTCGAACGGATAGTCGCTGCCGAGCAGCACGCGGTCGGCGCCGGCTTCGCCGACGAGAAATTTGAGCACGGACTTCGAATGCAGGATGGTGTCGTAGTAGAGCCGGCTGATCGAGGCCGCCGGTCCGTTCGGCAGCTTGACCTTGGCTTCCGGTCGCACGTCATAGGCATGCTGAAAGCGGCCCGCCTGGTAAGGCACGAAGCCGCCGCCATGCGACAGGCAGATTTTCAGTTTTGGATGCCGCTCCAGCACGCCGCCGAAGACAAGACTTGCCGCCGCCACAGTCGTATCGAACGGCAGCCAGACGAAGTTCTTCATGTAGTAGGCGTTGAGCCGATCGCCGGCGGCGCCGCCGTGCGGATGGATGAAGAGGAAGGCGCCGAGTTCTTCGGCCGCCGTCCAGAACACCTCGAGCGCAGGATCGTCGAGATTGCGGCCGTTGATATTGGTGCCGATCATCGCCCCGCGCAGCGCGAGCTTGACCATGCCGCGGCGCAGCTCGGTCGCCGCCAGCTCCGGCGCCTGCAGCGGCACGCTGCCAAGCCCGATGAAGCGATCCGGCATTCGTTTGACGAGACCGGCAATCTCCTCGTTCTGGATCGCGGCGCAGGCCAGCGCGAGCGCCGGCTCCTGATGGTAGAAGAACGTGAACACGGTCGGCGACAAGACTTGGACATCGACACCGTTGGCGTCCATGTCGCGCAGTCGCAGCCCTAAGTCCCAGATTTCGCTTGGCATCGGATCCTGCACCACGCGGCCGTCGATTTCGAGGATGGCCTTTGGCGTGCCGACGTTTTTCAGCACCGGCGCCACCTTCGGCGACTCTTTGCCAAGGAGACGCATCGCCTCTTCGGTGAGAATGTGGGTGTGCGAGTCGACGGTGCGGCTTTTTGACATTGACGGTCCTGGTTATACGGCCATCGCCGCCGCGCCGCGCGCAGGTTCGGCGCAGATGTCGGCAGCGATTTTTTCGGCAAGCATAATGGTCGGGATGTTGGTATTGCCGCGGGTGATCGACGGCATGATCGAGGCGTCGACCACGCGCAAGCCGGCGACGCCGCGCACGCGGCCTTGGTTGTCGACAACTGCCTCCGCATCGTTCGCGCGCCCCATGCGGCAGGTGCCGCAGACGTGGAACGTCCCGGCCACATTGGCTCGGATATGCTCGGCGAGCGCCGCATCGTCGTTGCAAAGCGCGGCAAGATCGATGCGGGTATCGGTAAGTTGGCCGAAGACGATTTTGGCAAGCGGCGGCACCACGTCGAGCGCGCCGGCAATAATCGAGGCCTTGATGGCGTTGGCGCGGGTGAGCTGATTGAGCCGGCGGATTTTGTCGGTGAAACGCACCGGAAACACCGTCGTGCACAACGCGCGCACCGGTTCGCTCGAGGCGAGCCCGATCATGCGGCGGAAGCCATCCATCAAGCGCTTGAGATCGATATCCTCGCCGACGAAATTGAATTCGATGCGCGGCTCCCCGGCTTGTACCGATTTGAGGGTGACCCGCCCGCGCGAGTCCGGCTTGAAAATCGCCGCGTAGAAATTGGCGATCTGCGCGCCGAGCGCGCTCCACGACGATTTGCTGTGGCCGGCGATGAACATGTCACTCGGCACCGCGGCAGAAAGGCCTGAGGAATAGCGTAGACAAGTGATCGGATGCGGACGCAGCGCCGCCGGCTGGCGTGCGCCGCGGCGCAGATGCGCGCCGACAAAGACGATGGCGTGGTTCTGCAGATTGCGGCCGACGCCCGGCAGATCGGCGACAATGTCAATGTCGAGCGCGCGCAACTCCGCCGCCGGGCCGATGCCGGCGCGCAGCAGAATGGCCGGCGAATGGATGGCGCCGGCCGAGAGCAGCACTTCGCCAGCGCCAAAATTGCGGGATTCGCCGCCGACGATGACCGAAACGCCGGTCACGCGGCGCCCATCAAAAATAAGATTGGCGGCCGTTGCGCCGGTCATGATCGTCAGATTCTTGCGCGCGCGCACGGCGGCATCGAGATAGCTCATCGCCGTCGAGGCGCGGCGCGTCGGCGTGGCGCTCATCGGCAGCGAGCCGTGCCCGTCGCGAAAGTCGGCATTCATGTCGGCGATGTACGGCGCCTGGTGCGCGCGCGCATAATCGTCGACCGCGCGCGTCAGCGGCGGCCATTGCGCGCGCGGCGTGCGGCGGACCGGAATGGGCCCGCTGTCGCCGTGCAATTCGCCGCTGAAGTCGGTGTCGTGCTCGAGCTTGCGGAAATAAGGCAGGACATCGCGCCAACCCCAGCCGGCAGCGCCCTGCTCCACCCAGCCGTCGTAATCGGCGGGCGTGCCGCGCAGCGCGACCATGCCCATCACCGAGGAGCCGCCGCCCATGATGCGGCCCTGATCGAACGCGGTTTCCGGCGAATTGTCGCGCGTGCGCCAATGGCACTTGAGGCCCGGCCACATGTAGCTTTTGTTGTAATAGGACGAGGCGAAAGTATCGAGCACGTCGGCCGGCTCGTGCCCGGGCGCGGTGTCGCCGCCGGCTTCGATCAGCAGCACCGAACGCGCCGACTGCGCGGACAGGCGGTTCGCCAGCACGCAACCGGCCGAGCCGGCGCCGATGATGATCGTGTCGTACCCCGTCACTCAATACGCCTTCCTGGCGCGGCGGCTTTATTGCCGGGCGAGACCGAGAATCTTGCGCGCCTCCTTCGGCGTCGCGACGTCACGGCCGAGCCCCTGCGCGATCTTGACCATGCGCTCGACGAGCACTGCGTTGTTCTTGGCGAGCTCGCCCGGCGCGATATAGGGATTGTCCTCGTAGCCGACGCGCACGTGGCCGCCGAGCGAGACCGCAAGCGAGAGCAGGTCCCACTGCTTCTGCGGGTTCATCACGCTCACGTTCCAGATGCAGTTTTGCGGCAGATGCTCGACCATGTAGATCAGCGCTTTTTCGGTCGGTGGCGTCCACGTGCCGCCCGGCCAGCCGAGGAACAGCGTGGTGTAGGCCTTGTCCTTGAGATAGTTGCCGTGCTTGCGCACAAATTCGAGATTCCAGAAGGCGCCGGTGGTGAAGCACTCGACTTCCAGCTTGACCTTGTGCTCGTTGGCCGCCTTGCAATAGGCGAGCAGTTCCTCGACCGGATGGATCGCCATCATGCGCTTGGGCGGAAATTGCGGGTCGGGATTGAAATATTCGTCGTGGGCGTTGAAGGCGACGGCCATCATGTCGGGGCCGAGCCCCATCAGCTTGACCTTCTCCTCGATGCGCGCGCTGGCGACGCCGAACTGCATCACCGGCTCGCTGCGCGACATGATGGCGTCGTTGAGCCGCTTCCAGCCTTCCTGATTCATGCGCGAGACCTGGCGGCCGTCGGCCTGCATTGATTCTTCGAGGGTGCGGATACCGTGGATATGTGCGATTGCCGCGCCGGCCTTGATGCCGTCGAGATATTGCTGCGCCACGCCCTCGATATCTTCCTGCGGCGGGCAGTAGTGATTGATCGGATATGACGTTCTCGAATCGCAGGCGACAGTAATGATCAGCTTGTCCATGATGGGTCCGGCCTTCGCTTACGTTGCAGGTGTGACGACTAAAGCAAATGGTGGGAAATGACTTCGGCGGTGTGGCGCACCAATTCCTGGTGCTTGACTAAAGCCTCGAGGTCGCGGCCGCTGACGCCGATGGCACCGATGGGGCGGTTGTTGGCGTCGAAGATCGGCGCGGCCACGCAAGAAGAGCCGGGCGCGTGTTCGGCGCGGTCGATGGCATAGCCGCGCAGCCGCGTCTCGGTCAGCTCCTTGGCAAAGACGGTGGGATTGGTGATCGTGTTCGGCGTAAAGGCGGTGAGCGGCATGCGGGCGATGAGCGCGCGCACCTCGGTCTCAGGCTGAAAGGCGAGGATCGCTTTGCCGAGCGACGAGCAATGCGCCGGCGCGCTCTTGCCGAAACGCGAATAGATCGTCGGCAGCGCCGGCTTTTCCACGCCGGCGACATACATCACGCGATCGCGATAAAGCACGCCGAGATTGGCGCGCTCGCCGGTCTGCTGCGCCAGCGTCTGCAGATGCGGCAGCGCTTCCTTGCGCATGCGGTTGCGGTCGAGCAGGCTCGAGGCGAGCGGCAACACGGCAAAGCCCATCGATAGCCGCCCGTCGGCGGGATCTTGCGCCAGATAGCCGGCGGCCACGAGCGTCTGCACGAAGCGATAGGCCGTCGGCCGCGCGATGCCAGCGTTGATGGCGACTTCGGCCACCGTGAGCGAGCGTTCGGCATTGGCCAAAGCATTGAGCACGGCCAGCGCCTTGCGCAGGCTTTTGACCGCGGAGCGATCCTGCTCTTCGACGGCAGGCGCGGGACTGATTTGGACGGGGGTGGGACGCGACATAGACGAATGTCTACATTGTGGACAAACTGTTCAGCCAGCATCAAACAGTTTTCCGTCGCGGTCAAGCTGTCGAGCGCGTTCGGCGTATCATCCGCCGTCGGGCGTTACGGTCCACGCGTTATGTCGGCTTCGATGCGTTGGAGATGACGCACTTGGTAGGCGGCGCGATGCTCGAGCAGGCGATACACGCCGACCTTGATCGCGCTCGCCACGAGGAATGTGGCGAGCGCGTAAGCCCAGACCATCAGCGCCAGCGGCCAGCCGGTCGGTGCCATGAACAGTCCGTAAACCACCACCAGCGTGCCGATCACCTGGGTCACTTCGCAGGGCACGACCAGCTTCCAACTCGGCCACGGACGCTGCCAGAACGGCCCCTTGTTGCGGGTGAGATAGATCGTCATGTGGCCGGCGACGAGCAGCTTGAGAAAGATCAGCGCCTGGATGAGCGGCTGCGGGAGATCGAAATAGTCGCGCAGCAGCCAATACAAGCCAAAGCTGACGAAGACGCCGTAGGTGCCGAGCACCGACGCGATGGTGAGCACGCGCGCCATGTCCCAGCGCACCGGGCGATCGGCGAACGGCGCGTTGTCATAGGCGATCATCATGATCGGCAGATCGTTGAGCAGCGCCAGCAACACCACCATGATCGCGGTGACCGGATAGAAATTGAAGATGAGGATGCTCGCGGTCATGAATAGCAGCAGGCGGATCGTCTCCGCGATGCGGTAGATGGCGTAACTGTTCATACGCTCGAAGATGCGGCGCGCTTCTTCGATCGCGGTCGCGATCACCGCAAGACCCGGCGCGGTGAGCACCAGATCGGCGGCCGCGCGCGCGGCATCGGTCGCCCCGCTCACCGCAATGCCGACGTCGGCCTGCTTGAGCGCCGGCGCGTCGTTGACGCCGTCGCCGGTCATGCCGACGATGTGGCCCGCCGCTTGCAGCGCCTTGACGATTTTGAACTTGTGCTCGGGAAAGACGCGGGCGAAGCCGTCCGCCGCCTCGATGCGCGAGACATCGGGATCGCTGCCGGCGCCGGCAAAGGCGGTCTCGGCGACGACGATATTCTGCCCAAGCTTGAGCTCGCCGGCGATTTCCTTGGCGATGGCCTCGTGGTCGCCGGTGACCATCTTGATAGCGACGCCCATCCGCCGGATGGCGGCAATAGTTTGCGCGCTGTCCTCGCGCGGCGGATCGAACAGCGGCAGCAGCCCGAGGAAGCGCCATTGTCCCGGCCCGTCGCTACGCGCGACGCCCAGGGTGCGGAAACCCTTGGCGGCATCGCGATCGACGGACGCGGCAATCGCACGGCGTTCCTCGGCGTTCGGCGCGCAGAGATCGACAATCACCTGCGGCGCGCCTTTGGTGACCTTGAAGCTTTGGCCGTTCGCCGCGATGTCCGCCTCCGCACGCTTGCTCACCGGATCAAAGGGATGGAACGCCTTGACGGTGTAGCCGTCGCTGCTCTTGTCGGCGGCGGCGAGAATTGCCGCATCGATGGCATCGGGCGCGTCGCGACGCGAGGCGAGCACCGCCGCGAGAACGAGGTCGCCCTTCGTCACGCCCGGTGCCGGCTCGGGCTCGCCCAGCGTCAGCTCGTTCTTGGTCAGCGTGCCGGTCTTGTCGCTGCACAACATGTTCATGCCGGCCATCTCCTCGATGGCGACGAGCCGCGACACGATTGCCTTGAGCTTGGCGAGACGCTCGGCGCCGATCGCCATGGTGACCGAAAGCACCGCGGGCAAGGCGACCGGGATGGAGGCGACGGTGAGGATGAGCGCAAATTGTGCGGTTTCGAGCAGCGGATCGCGGCGGAAGACCGCAGCAAACGCGATGACGAGAACGAGGCCGATGGTGACCAGAATGAGAAAATTGCCGATGCGCAGCACCGCACGCTGAAAATGCGAAACGGTGCGCGCCTGTTCGACCAGGTTGGCGGTCTTGCCGAAATAGGTTTGCATGCCGGTCGCGGTGACGACGCCGGTCATCTCGCCCCGCTTGGCGATCGAGCCGGAATAGGCATCGTCGCCGGCCTTCTTGTCGACCGGCAGCGATTCGCCGGTGAGCGCGGACTGATCGACGCTGAGATAAGCGCCGTCGACCAGTTTCATGTCGGCAGGAATGACGTTGCCGAGCTTCACCAGCACGACGTCGCCGGGCACGAGCAGCGCCGCTTCGATGTCCTGCCACTTGCCGTCGCGCTTGACGCGGGCCTTGAGCGCGAGCCGTCGTTTGAGCAGCGCGATGGCGTTGTCGGCCTTGAATTCCTGCCAGAAGCCGACGCCGGCATTGATGAACAGCATGGCCAGGATGATGGCCAGATCCTCCCAATGGCCGAGCACCGCCGACAGCGCGGCGGCGATCTCGATCATCCACGGGATCGGCCCCCAGAAGAAGCGCGCCAGCCGCTCGAGCGCGCTGATATGCTTTTCGACGAGTGCGTTGGCGCCGTATTGCGCCAGCCGGCGCTCGCCTTCCGCCGTTGACAACCCTGCCAGATCGGGAGGCGCCGCCGGGCTCGTGCGCGCTGCCGCCGGCTCGTGATGGTTGTCACGATCGCCTTTCATATCCAAACTCTATGCGACGGACATGGCTTTTTGGTGGGCCCGGCTGGACTCGAACCAGCAACCAGACCGTTATGAGCGGTCGGCTCTAACCAGTTGAGCTACGGGCCCTGGCGCACCTTCTATCAACGCGCGTGGGCGGTAGGCAACGCCGCCCTCCAATCCGACCGGCATTTACGCTAGTCTCGGCCGTCCTCGTTATGCCGGAGAGCAGCCCGCATGCATGTTTTCAGCCTCGAACGCGAGCAAGAGTGGAATCCCAAGCGTCATGTCGAAAAAATCCTCGGCAAGATTGCCGACGGCGACGTGACGGTCGCCTGCTGGGAGCCGGGTCAAGTCAGCCCCTATCACTGCCACCCCGACGCCACCGAAATCTATTTCTGCGTTTCCGGCGGCGGCACCATGCGCACGCCGAAAGAAACCATCGCGGTGACGCCCGGTGCCTTCGTCGTGCATCCGCCCGGAGAAGTTCACGAATACGAAAACGGCCCGGCGCGCACCATGCTATTCCGCGTGCGCTACGGCGCCGACATGGCCTCGCGGCACTGGCAATGGCGCGGCAACGCGGCGTGGAAACAATCGGCCGAGGACGCCGCGTATTACCGCCTCCACCCGGTCGGCTAGCTACATCCGCAACAGCCGCTTGGCGTTGCCGCTCAATATCTTCGCCTTGTCCTCGTCCGACAGCGGGATGTCCTTCATCCATTCGACACCCGGCGCGTTCGCCACAAACGGCCAGTCGATGGCGAACAGGATGTGGTCGATGCCCATCTCCATCACGCAGCACAAGAGCGCCGGATTGGAGAAGAAGCCCGAGGTGGTGACGTAGAAATTCTTGCAGAAGATGTCGCGGAAGCTCATCGGCTTCTGCCCCGGCCGCTTGAGCGAGGCATCGATGCGCCAGACCAGGAATGGCAGCGTCTCGCCGAAATGGCCGAGGATGATCTTCAGGTTCGGATGCGCGTCGAACACGCCGGACAGCACCAGCCGGATCGCCTGCGTCGCCGTCTCCACCGTGTAACCCCAACCCGGCCGCACGACGAGCGGGAAGTCCTTCACGTAGTCCTGATAGTAGATTTCCGTGACCTTCGGATGCGGCAAGGAAGGATGGAAATAGATCGGCACGTCGAGCTTCTCGGCGCGCGCGTAGATCGGCCAGTATTTCTTGTGGTCGAGGAATTCGCTGTTGGTCATGCCGTGCAGCATGGCGCCCTTGAAGCCGAGCTGGGTCACCGTGCGTTCGAGCTCGTCGGCGGCCGCCTGCGGATCGACGGTCGGCAAGGCGGCGAAAGCAGCGAAACGCTGCGGATTGGCGGCGCATACCTTGGCCAGCCGGTCGTTGACGGCGCGGGTTAACTCGGCGGCGATTTCGAGCGGCAGTTTCTGCGCGGAAGGTGCGCCATGCGACAGCACTTGGATGTCGATGCCGGCCGCGTCCATCTCCTTTAGCCGCAGGCTGCCGAAATCGTAAAGTTTCTCTTCGGTCTCGTTGCTGCGTCCTGCCTCCGACCCCGTGAAATGTTTGGCGAGCTCCGGATCCCAATAATGTTCTTCAATGGCGATGACCGGAACGTTCGGCTTCTTGAACATGACGCTTCCCCCGCACGACCCAAAGCTCATTTCCTAGCAATGCGCGAGTCCACTGTCACCGCCCCGCAGTGGGCATATCCCGGCGAGCGTCCGGCAACGCGATTGATCCAGATCAAAGCAAGCACACGCGCCACCCGTAGTTTTTTCAGAGAAACGAACCGGGGAAGTTGCCATGCCGACCGAGACTGCCATCGCCATTGCCGCCATTACCGGCGTGTTTGCAGCCTTCGCCATCGTGCTCGCCTGGGCCTCTTATTACACACGCGATTATCACGCGCCGGACTCCAAGCATTTCTAGATTCTCGCGGCACCTGCCCTCTTCCGACTCCGTCCTATAATGTGCTCCACGCCAAGAACGGCGGGAGGACATGACGCATGAGCCAAACCTTAGAGGACCGCCTGCGTGCGGTCGAAGATAAGCTTGCGATCTATCATCTGGTCGCGAGCCACCCGCCTGCCGCCGACACCGGCAACGACGCCTACTATCGGAACGCCTTCGCTGCCGATGCGGTGGTCGATCTCGGCACCAAGACGGCGGCCGGCAACGACAAGATCGGCGCGGTAGTGAAGACGCCCGAGCACCAGGCGGCACTCGCGGTCGGGCTGTGTCATTTCGCCGGATTGCCGCGCGTCGAATTGCACGGCGACACGGCGGTGGCGATCTCCTATCTGCAGGTGCTCACCCCCGACCGCAGGGCGGAGCCGGTGGAGTTGTCCGGTCACGGCGCCTCCAGCGGCTATCGCATCCACCGGCTCGGCGCCAACCGCTGGGATCTCAAACGCACTCCGGAAGGTTGGAAGGTGGTGCGGCGGGCCTACCGCATGCTCGACGGCAACGAAGAGGCGCGCACGATGCTGCGCGAGGCCACGGCCGGAGCGGCGTGATGCCGCCCCGTGCGCTTAGCGGACGGCAAGCCGCTTGTGCGCGGCGTTCGCCTGCTGCTCGGCTTCGGCAAACACCTCGATCACGCCAGCGAGCATGGCGGCGATGCGCGCCGCCTGAACGCGGATGATGGGCGCGCCCGGCATGTCGGAAGCGCCCAGGGGAAAGGTCGTCATTTCGGTCAATCTCCAATCTCGTGAATGAAGGGCAAGACGGCTTGGCAGCCCACTCACCATTGCGCCGGCCTCGACAGGAAGCGGCGCTCGATCTCGCGCTCGATTTCGTCGGTGAACTTGCCGCCGCAATCGTGCAGGTAGCGCGCGATTTCACGTTCGGCCTGGCGCTGGCGGGACTCGACAAGCGCGGCGACGAAGCGGGCGAAGAAACCCTTACGCGGGCGGGCGGGCGCACTCAGCGGAACGTCACGCAGCAGGGCGGTAGGGGCATAAGCCATGGGTCAACTCCTTCAAAAAGGCCCGACGATCCCTGGCGTTTCCGAATTATTGTTCTTGTTGCAGCGCAATATACGCCCATCCCCTTTTTTCAGTAGGTCGAAGTTGGAATGCAATCCATGCATATTTAGCATGGGATTCTTCTTACGCTTGTCGCAAAGATCACACTATGGCTCGAATCTCAGCACGAATCCGGCATAAAATTCGCAGATGTGTAAAAAATAGAGCGCAATTCCGGCAAAAATAGCAAACGCGCTCAGAAATGCAGCCGATTATGCTATTCCGATGTGCATAGGTCTTTAGGATATCGTTAACCATGCGTCCCTCCCCGGCTACCACATTGGGGCGGGCATCCACGGCAGCACCGCGTGCGACTTCGTCCGCCGCCGACACTCGCCCGGGCGAGGCAGATTCACGCATCACAGGTCGGGGTGCCGACACGCGCCGGGGGAAAAAAAGCGTCGACGGTTCCAGGTATTTCGAGACGATTATTCCGGAACAGAAGCCCGCCTTCGGTCATTTCCGAAGCTGAACCATTCGGGAGGCAACCGGAGGCTTGCTAATGAAAGTCGTGATGAAAACTCTTTTGGCGGCGGCGGTGGGAACCGGCGCCTTGGCGCTGACCTCGGCAGCCGCGTCGGCGGCGATCGCGTGCACCGGCGACGTCTGCTGGCACACGCATTCGATGTACCACTATCCCCCGTCCGCGCATGTGATCATTCATCCGGACCATTGGCACTATGGACCGAAAGTCGTGATCCGCGAGCATGAGGGCCGCGGCTATTGGCACGACGGCCACTGGATGCATTGGTAAGAGCGAAGATGATGGAGGCCGCCTCGCCTGGCGGCTTCCGTCATCGACTTACGCGCCGTCAACCGCAGCGGGCGTCTCAATAGCAGCGAATGATATTGACCGACTGCTTGCCGCCGTCCGGCCGCGGCACCGTTTGCTGCTGGGTGTGACAACCCTGCGCCTGCTCATAAGTGCGCAACGCCGGCGGATAGCGATGCACCGCGTCCCACGGTACGTCATACGTATAGGTGACGTGCTCGGAGAGCGCGGCGACGCTCGGAACGCCTTCGACGCCCGGCGATGGCGGAGCGCCGTAAATCACCGCGCCATTACCCCACAGCCCCCAACCGGCATTGCGGGAGCCGCGCGCTCGAGCGATGGCGTGGCTGCCTGCCCGACCGGCGTTCGCATGGCCGCCGCCGGCATGCCCAGAAGCGGAAACTGCGGCGCCCGGGGCAGCTCCCGAAGCGGCGAAAGCGCCGCTCGCGGTCATCGCCAGCCCCACCGCCAATGCCGCGCCCAGCACGACACGCAAATTATTTATCCTGTTATTTCTCATGGCCAACCACCTCCACTGACACGCAACGCGCGTGGTCCACCGCAGCCATGATTGCGCAATTGAAAATGCGTGTACAGGGCCTCGCGGCGAAACCGGCCCTACTCCCGCAGCTTCTCCGCGAACAGCACCAGCGCGCGGCGATAAAGCTCGGCGTGATTCCACTCGCGCATCGCCTGGAAATTCGCCGTGCCTTCGCCGTAAGGCTGCCCCGCCTGCCAGCCGTTGACCTTGAGCAGGTTGGCGGTCGAGGCGAGCACGTCCGGCACCGAATGACGCAGGTCGACGCGGCCGTCGCCGTCGAAATCGACGCCGTATTTGATGTAGGACGAGGGCAGGAACTGGGTCTGCCCGATTTCGCCGGCATAGGCGCCGATGAGGTCGCGCAGCGGCAGGTCGCCGCGCGCGAGGATCTTGAGTGCCGCGATGAGCTCGCCCTGAAACAGCTCGGTGCGCCGGCAGTCATGCGCGAGGGTTGCCAGCGTGCGGATCACCGGCAGCTTGCCCATGTCGCCCGAGCCGTTGTCCGACTCCATGGTCCAGATCGCCATCAGCAATTCCTTGGGCACGCCGAAGCGGCGCTCGACGCGCGCGAAAAGCTGGGCATGGCGTGCGAGCAGCGCGCGGGCGCGTTTGAGGCGCGCCGCCGTCACGCGCGTGGCCGCGTAGCGCTCGAAGCTCATGCGGAAGGTGCCGTGCTGGCGGCGGTCGAAGGCGAGCACGGCGGGGTCGATGGTCACGCCGGCGAAAGCCTCGTCGATCACGCGCTGGGGGATGCCGGCCGCGCGCGCCTCGCCCGCCATCTGCCCGAGGAAGGCATGGAAATCGCCGCCGCATTGCGCAGCCCGGGCGGGATGGGCGAGGAGGAGAAAAGGCAGGATAAGAAGGCTGCGTCTGTTCATCGGCAAGCTTTCCTTTCCCTGATGGCCGCGCCTGCGCTAACACTAAACCGCGCAAAGGGAGGGAGGACACAGATGCCCAAGGCCTATTGGATCACCGTCTATCGCGAAATCAAGGACCCCACCAAGGTCGCCAACTATGCCAAATTGGCCCCGCCGGCCCTGGCGCCGTTCGGCGTGCGCTATCTGTGCCGCGGCGTGGCGCAGGCCACCTTCGAGGCCGGACAGAAGGAGCGCGTGGTGGTGTCGGAATTCCCGAGCCTGGCGCAAGCCGTCGCCGGCCACGATTCGCCCGGCTACCAGGCGGCGCTCAAGGCGCTGGGCGACGGCGCCGTGCGCGACATCCGCATCATCGAGGCGCTGGAATAAGCGCGCCTCAATCGAACAGCGCCACGGCGCGCGTCCAGCCGCCCGACGCGCCT
>Ga0335081_10013194_pt1 | contig 13366 bp, 7 predicted proteins | sample Lox_Sample_35_FD_206713 | JGI IMG/M metagenome (GOLD analysis project Ga0335081, IMG submission 206713) | Soil microbial communities from Loxahatchee National Wildlife Refuge, Florida, United States - Lox_Sample_3.5 | ecosystem: Environmental > Terrestrial > Soil > Wetlands | place: USA: Florida...
GGCATCGGCAATTACGGAGATTACTATACTCCCGAAGGCTTCGTGCCGGGCAATAAGGGCAATACGGATACGCCGTGGTTCGTGATTTATCCGCTGGGGACTTCATTTTCTTACGAGCGCGTGGCCGAGAACCACAAAGGCGCCGCCTGGGTGGTGCGGAACCTGGTAGACAGCGTGGCGAAGGGCGGCAATTTCATGGTCGGGATCGGTCCCGATGGCGACGGCCGGTTCCATCCTACGGCGATCAGCCAGCTTAAGGAAGCCGGCGAGTGGCTGAAGGTAAATGGCGCCGCCATTTACGCCACCCGCGCCCGCGAAGGCGATCTGTGGTCCGACGGCTCCGACATCCGGTTTACCCGTACCAAGGATAATCGCACCGTCTATGCGTTTGCCTTGAAATGGCCCGGCGAAACACTGCTGCTTCGCTCTGTCCGGCCGGTAGAAGGCTCCGCGATCCGCTTGCTGGGCACAAACACGCCGCTCCAATGGACGGCTCAAGGCTCCGGCGTGGAAATCCGGATTCCGCCCGCATTGCGGGATGAATCCCGACGCCCCTGCCGGTTTGCCTGGTGCTTTCAGATTCGGACGGAGGCTGCTTGATGGCCAGTGGCCGAGCCGGAACCGAAGATCGGCACGCGGCCATGGTTTCCAGAGCCCGATGGGTGATGATCGGTCTGGTATTCCTCGCGACCGTCATCAATTATCTCGATCGGCAGAGCCTTTCGGTAGCGGCGCCTGTCATTATCGAGCAGTTTCACCTGAGCAATGTCGAGTACTCCCGGATCATTTTCGCCTTCATGCTGGCGTATACCGCCACCAACGGCATCTCGGGTTCGATCATAGACCGGCTCGGTACGAAGCTGGGCTATGGCGTCTGCATCGCATGGTGGAGTATCGCCGCGATGTTGCATTCGTTGGCACGCGGCGCAGTCAGCTTCGGGGCGTATCGTTTCTTGTTGGGAATGGGCGAAGCCGGCAACTGGCCGGCTGGCGTCAAAGTGGTCGCGGAGTGGTTTCCTCCCAAAGAGCGCGCGCTCGCCTCGGGTATCTTTAATAGCGGTTCCGCCGTCGGCGCCGTGGTTGCGCCTCCGCTCGTGGCGTGGATCGTCCTGAAATCCGGATGGCAAAGCGCCTTTATGATGGTGGGCGCTGCAGGTCTGCTCTGGTTGCTGATTTGGGCTTTCGCCTACCACACTCCCGCCAATCCCCAAGGTGGCTTCGCCAAGGAGCCCGTTCCCTTGTGGAGCCTATGGCGCTCGCGATGGGTTTGCCAGTTCACAGCCTCGAAGATCTTCAGCGACCCCGCCTGGTATTTTTATATTTTCTGGTTTCCCCAATATTTGAAAAGCGCGCGCGGCTTCGACATCGCTGCGATCGGCAAGTTCGCGTGGATCCCCTTTCTCACGGCGGGCGCCGGCAATCTGCTGGGGGGCGCCTCGGCCGCCGCCATGCTCAACCACGGCATCGGCGTCACGCGGGCGCGGAAGATCTCCGTCATGCTGTTTGCGGCGCTCATGACCTCCGCCATTCCCGCCGTGCTCGTGCCCAACGTGTTCGTCTCGATCGGGCTGATTTCGGCCGCCACCCTCGGATACTCGGGAGCGCTGGCGAACATGCTGGCCATGCCGGCGGACCGGTTCCCCGGCAGCACCGTAGGTTCCGTGTGGGGCATCGCGAGCATGGGCGCCGGCTTCGGCGGAATGGTCTTCAGCCTGGTAACCGGGTGGGTGGTGGACCACTACTCGTACGTCCCCGTCTTCATCGGCTTCGGGATTCTGCCCCTGATTGCGGCCGCCATCGTCTGGCGCCTGCCCGAGCCGGGCAGGTCGTCATGAAAGCCTTTTGGGCCGCGCTCGCAATTCAATCTACCGCTCATCGAAAGGATTTTCCGAAAAGGATTTGCTTGACGAGTCCCGCACAGTTGACTACACTGATATTGCAGATTATTCGATGTCCGCCTCGGACCCGCGCAGCGCCGGGGATGCTCATCAGCGTACAAGATCATGTCACAGAAATCTACGGTAGCGGGCCGCTTGCATTCCAGCGACAGCCTGGCGGAACACGCGTACCACTCGATCCGCGATAGAATCCTCCGCGGTTATTATCCGCTGGGCGCCGCGCTATCCCGCCGCCAGCTCGCCAAAGAACTTCGCATGAGTTTTCTGCCGATCTCCCAGGCGTTGCAGCACCTGGAGATCGACGGTTTGGTCGAGAGCAAGCCCCGCGTGGGCACCCGCGTGCGCGTGCCCACCCGCGAGAACGTCCTGGAGCGCTACGGCTTGCGCGAGGCCCTGGAAACCCAGGCCGCCCGCCTGTGCGCCGAGCATGCCGATCAGGCGAGCAGACAGGAGCTCATGAAAATGGGCTATCACCTGGATCAGCTTTACGCTTCCATTGGCGGCGGCGACGAGGACTTCCTGTATTCGGTCCACACGTACCATATGAGGTTTCACTTGCGCGTAGCGGAAATCGGCGGCAATTCGCTGCTCCGTGGCGCCATCGAACGGGAACAGGTGCTGGTGTTCAATTGGCTGTTCGATACGGCCGCCCACCAGCGCAGCCTTCCCCCGCACTTCCACGCCGAACTGGCGGCTGCCTTGACCGGATCCACCGTCGAAGCGGCGGACGCGGCCATGCGCTCCCACATTCACTATGGTGTGGACCGGATCCTCGAAGCCATGCACACCTCGCATTCGGAGAATGGCTGGAGAGTGTTGCGGAAAACCAGCGCCGGCAACCTGCCCGGCCGAAAATCGCGCCAGGTCGTCGGCGTGAGCTAAAGCCCTGCCGGGCTGCGGCGGGTTGACTCAACTCCGATAGCGGCACAGCCTTCGCACGCGTTGATATAACAGTCCGGCCCGCCTTTTGGCGGGCCTTGCTCCCGGCCAAACGGAGATCGAAACCTTGGAATCAATCCAGCTTGACAACCTCTCGCAATCGGATTAAATTAACTGCAATATCAGCGTCGAAGCCGCCGGGCCTCAGGGAAAGGCGAGAGAAGACATGTTCAAGAGAATCCCGATCGCGGGTTGTGTCCTGCTGCTGCTGGTAGCGCCGGCCTCGCCTCAACCGATCCAACTTGACGCCGCCAATCCGCACTACTTTGTGTTTCACGGGCAACCCACCGTGCTCATCACTTCCGCCGAGCATTACGGCGCGGTCACCAACCTGGATTTTGACTACGTTGCCTACCTGGACGCGCTTAAGGCGAATGAGATGAACTACACGCGCGAGTGGCCTGGCGCGCTGCTCGAAATGGTGGGAGAGTTCTACCCAGGCAACACCATGGGCGCCAGACCGGACCGGACCATCGTGCCGTGGGCGCGCAGCCACATGCCGGGGTGTGTCTACGGCGGAAACAAGTTCGATCTCGACAAATGGAACCCGGAGTTCTTCGCCCACCTGAAGGATTTTATCCGGAAGGCGGCGGAGCGCGGCATCGTCGTCGAGATCAACTTTTTCAACTCGCAGTACACGCATCGCTGGCCGCTTTCGCCGTTGTATTACCAGAACAACATCCAGGGGGTCGGCAAATGCGATTTCAAGGATGCGCAAACGCTGAAATATCCGGACCTCGTCCGGCGGGAGAGTGAGTACGTCGCCAAAATCACGCGGGAAGTGAATGACTACGACAACGTCATTCTGGAGATCTGCGACGAACCGTCGCTGTTCACTCCTCATACGGAAGCCGGTCCCTGGGTCGGTCATCTGCTGCAGGTCGTCCACGACACGGAAGCCGAACTGCCAAAGAAACACCTCATCGCACAGATGGTGGAAGGCGGAATCGGAGGCCCCATCGATTTCTCCGGCAACGCAATGTTGTCGGTAATTGTCGGGCAGTATGTTTGGGGGCCCGAACAGGGGTCATCGGCGCAGATGGGAGGGATCAAGGGCCTGGATTACGAGTACGGCCACAACAAGCCGATTGAATTCAATGAAACCCCCTACTATCCTTTCCAGTACCGGACCGGCGATCCCATCGCGGCGTCGCGCGTCGAGGCGTGGGAGTTCATCGTAGGCGGCGGGGCCAGCTTCAATCACCTGAACGGCCGCTACACGGTTGAGAATCCCGCGGGCAATACTCCCGATAACGCGCAGATTCTCGCCGCCCTTCGCAGTCTGAAACATTTCATTTACAGCTTCGACTTCCTCAAGATGCGTCCGGACACGAACTTCGTGATTAGCGGGATTCCCCGTGGAACCTATTGCCGGGGCATCAGCCGGCCGGGCGAGCAATACGCGCTTTATCATCACCACAGCATAATCGCAGAGTCCCGGGAATACTATGTTGTGACGCCGGGAAGTTACGCGGAAACCCTGGTGCTGGATTTGCCGGGCGGCAGCTACCAGGCCGACTGGGTCGATCCCGCATCCGGCGCCTTGCTCGGCTCGGTAAAGTTCGCCCATCAAGGCGGCAACAAGACCCTTATTAGCCCGAAACACGAGATCGATATCGCATTGCGAATCAAACGCGTTCCATGAAACGGAGGTATGATGAACCGCCGATCGTTTTTGACTAGCGGGCTGGCCGCGGCCGCGATGACCGCAGGGCCAGGATGGTCCGCCTCGGGCGATGGCGCCGCGGAGTTTTACGTCGCTCCCGGCGGCCGGGACGAAAACCCCGGCAGCAAGGCCAAGCCTTTTGCCAAGCTCCAGCGCGCCAGGGAACAGGTCCGTCAGCTCGTGGCGGCCGGGCTGAAGAGCGATGTCATCGTCTGGATCCACGGCGGCACCTACACGCTGCACGACACGCTCGTCTTCGGACCACAGGATTCCGGCACGGACCAGCACTCGATCACCTACCAGGCCGTTCCCGGCGAGGAACCGGTCCTCACTTCCGGCATGGAAATCGTCGGCTGGAAGAAACCGGAGAACATGCTGAACGATCTGCCGGTTGCGGCTGAAGGCAACGTGTGGATGGCGGATGTTCCGGAATCGCTGGGCCGCTTTTGCACGCTGTACGATCAGCAAGGACATTTGCCCCGCGCACAAGGCAACGGCTTCGTGCCCGGCGATCCGCCCTCGGGCGCCGATACCGACGATCGCGAGGGACGGTTGCGCAACCTGTATTTCCCGCCGGGCGCCATCCGCAACTGGAGCAATCTCGATGATGTCGAGATCGTGATCCGCTATTCCTCGACCATGAACATTCTCGGCCTGGAGTCGGTGGACGAAACGGCCCGCGTCGCGCGCACAAGCCTGCCCGGCACGTACGCCCTGCGAAAGCTGAACCGCCAGCAGCGGAACCCATCCGCCTGGGTCGAGAATGTTCTGGAGGCTCTAGACCATCCTGGCGCGTGGGTGCTGAACACCCACACCCGCAAGCTCTACCTTTGGCCGCGCACGGAGGAGCCGAAAGGCATCCACGCGCCTGCCCTGCGCGGATTGATCCGGATCGAAGGCAATCTCGATGTAGAGGGCTCCGCCGACGCTCCGGTCCGCAACCTGGTTTTCCGCGGACTGACCTTCACCCACGCGGACCGGGATGTCTGGTCGAGCCAGGACATAGGCATCCAGCACGACTGGGAGATGATCGACAAGCCCGACGCTCTCATCCGGCTGCGCGGCGCCGAGAGGTGCACCGTCGAGAACTGCCGGTTTCGCGACAGCGGCGGCACTGCCATCCGCCTCGATCTGTACGCCCAAAAGAACCGGATCGAAGGCAATGAGATCCGCCGCATGGGGCAGGGCGGCATCATGCTGATCGGCTACGGGCCAGGCTCGAAGGACGTCAACCGGCAGAACGAGATCCTCAATAACCACATCCACGATTGCGGACTGATCTACTGGCACTCGGTCGGCGTGATGATGTGGCAGAGCGGCGAGAACCACGTCGCCAACAACTACATTCACCACATGCCGCGCCACGCCATCTCGCTGAGCGGAGTCCGCGTGCCTTACTTCGAGCAGCGCTGCGACAGCCGCGAAATCTGCGGCAGTTTGCGCTGGCAGGAAATCGGAGACCGCAAGAAGACATGGGACGAGGTGATGCCGTTTCTGCACACCAGAAAAAACATCGTCGAGTACAACGAGGTGGAGCGCGTGCTGCAGAAACTCGGCGACGGGGCGGGGATCAACGTCACCGGCGCGGGTGAAGGCAACCTCATCCGGCGCAATTATGTCCATGACATCTTCGCCAACGAATGGGTCAGCGGGTGCCTGCGCACCGACGATTGGCAGCGCGGCACCACCTGGGAAGAAAACGTCATCTATCGCTCCAACGCCGGCGCATGGGAGCATAAGGGCGGCAACAATGTCATCAACAACTACGCCATCGACGTTCTTCCCAGAGGCTATTTCCGTATCTTCCGCAATGGTCCGGGCGAGAAGATCGACGGAACCGTGATCGAGCGCAATATCTTTTACAGCCCGAAGGGCGCGGCCGTCTTTTATACTTTCGCCGTGGGCCCGGAGCAGGTGGCGAAATCGCGGATCGAGCACAACCTGTACTACGCCGGCGGCGTGGACGAGACGTCGACGCCCAAGTTCCTCGAGACCCTGCGCGCGCAGGGAGTCTCCGCCACCGACATGTATGCGGACCCGATGTTTGTGTCCTTGAAGCCCGGCGATTTTCGGCTGAAGCCGGAGTCGCCGGCATTCCGATTGGGAATCAAACAGATCGACTTGAAAGGCGTTGGACTCACCCGCGCCTTTCCGAAATGGCTGTTGTCTTAGGAGGAGGATTCATGGATCGACGATCGTTTTTAGCCATCCTGCCCGGTGTCGGGGTGGTCCTGGCACAGACCCCGCAGTCGCAGCCGGACGCGCTACCGAATCGCCCCAAGGTCCCCGGCACCCTCGGCCTGCGGGCGCGGCGGCGCATCGAGCAGCCGCCGGGGAGCGGCAAGTTTGTCCCAACCGAAGAGGTGCTGCGCTGGGAAGTGGCGCAGACGGCCATCATCATCATCGATATGTGGGACACCCATACCTGCGCTCTATCGGCGGAGCGGGTGGCCGCGATCGCGCCGCGGATGAACCAGGTGGTCGATGCCGCACGAAGCCTGGGCGTGCAGATCATTCACGCTCCCAGCGACACCATGAAATACTACGAGGGTTGGCCCCAGCGGCTGCGCATGCAGCACGCACCCCTGGCGGCATCCCCCTTCCCGGTTCGCGCCACCGAGCCAGACCGGGAAGAGCAGGGCAAAATGCCGCCGGCCTCTTGCGATGACCCCGTCATGGCCCGATGGAATGGCCCCGCACCGGCCACTACCCGCGGCAATTACCCGTGGGAGCGGGAGCACCCGGCCATCCAGATCGCCGGCTACGACGGCGTCAGCGACAGCGGGCAGGAGATCTACAACTTCTGCAAGCAGGAAGGCATCACCAACATCGCGCTCATGGGCGTCCACACCAATATCTGCATCCTCAACCGCGCCTTCGGAGTCCGCGACATGAAACGGCTTGGCTTTAACGTGGTGGTGGCGCGGGACCTCACGGATGCGATGTACGACCCGCGCAAGCGCCCGTTCGTGAGCCATGCCCGTGGCACCGAACTGATCATCGAGCACATCGAGGCCGACTGGTGTCCCACCATTCCGGGCGAAGATCTGACGCGCGTCATTTCCCGGACCGACGGTTCCGCCTGATTTACAGCGGCCGAATCCAGATATTCCGGAACCGCACCGGGTTGTTGTGCGCCCCCAGCGCCAGGGGCGCCCGGCTTCTGCCCGGCCGATAAGGCCTCGGCAGCGTGGCGTGCCCCGTCGGGCCGTAAATCTCCTGGTTGTATTGCACGAGCACGCCATTGTATAGGATCGTGACCCGGGCCGGCTCGGTCAGCTTATCTCCATCGAACCTCGGTGCGGTAAACAGGATGTCGTACACTTCCCACTGGCCCGGCGGCAGCGACGCGTTCACCAGCGGCGGCGTCTGGCCGTACACGGCCGCGGCCTGGCCGTCGGGGTAAATCTTCGTGGCGGGATCGAAGATCTGAATTTCGAAATTCCCCATCAGCAGGACGCCGTTGTTGCCGCGGTCCATGATGTTGTCGCCCACCGTCGGATTCGGCGCTTTCCACTCCAGGTGCAGTTGGTAGCTGCCGAAATCGTCGACCGTTTCGAAACGGCCCGTGGTGGCGGTCAGCTCACCGTCCTCCACCTTCCATTGGTTCGGCTTCCACTTGGAAAGATCCTTGCCGTTGAAAAGGATGATGGCATCCGATGGCGGGCGGCCGGGGCGCTCTTGCATGCTGAACGTGCCGGGATCGATCGTCTTGGGCTTCGGCCGGTCCGGATCGTGAACGCGATACCCGGACCACGGCTGGACCGGCGTGTCGCGGTAGCCGAACGTGCCGTCCTCGTTGTAAACCAGCTTGTGCTGCGCCCGCGCCGCCGGCACGAGCGTTGCGGCGCAAAGCGCGATCAGCGGGATCAACTGGAAGCTCCTCATAGTTAAGCCACGCCTTCCACTCCCCACGGCGCCCGCATCGGCTTCTTGATGAGTTTCTTTGCCGCGTCGTTGCCTACGATCGTTTCTTCTTTCGGATCCCACCGGACGGGCTGTCCGGTGAGTATACAGAGCTGAGAGAGCTGGCTGATCATGTCCGACCGGAAGGCGCTCTCGATGGGATCGACCACCGGGCTGCCGGTGCGGATCGCCCGGATCCAGTTCTGGTGGTGGCCCGCCGTCAGTTTCTGCTGGAACCCTTTCGGCAGGTTGGCCGGAACCGTCTCGAGGGCGCTGTCGGCGATGTGAATTTCGTTCGGCCCGATCTCCGAGTCCATCAGCGACGCCGGCTGCGTGACCACCTTGCCGTCGTTGCCGTAGCTGATGACCACCCAGCCTTCCGTGCCGATGAAGACGGCGCCGTTCGGCACGCCCGCGCGCGGCGGGTTGATCATCGGCTGCGGAACGTCCGTGAGGGCGCGATAGGTGCGGCTGTCCATGAAGTCCAGCACCAGGCCGTCCGCCCACGTGCATTGCACTCTCCACTCGAGCGCGCAGTCGAAAAGCCCGTCTTTCGGAAACCGACCCGAGCCCTCGTAGCGCACCGGAGGGTCCTTGCGTCCGGATGCGTCCGCCCACCGCTGCACCTGGTCGAGCAGATGCGCGGCCCAGTTGTTGATCATGCCCAGGCAATAATCCGAAATGTTGAAGATGCCGGCGCGGTCGGGCCGCAGGCAGCGGTCGTAGCAGAACGCCTTCTTTGGGGCCGGCCCGAGCCAGGCATCGTAATTCCATCCGTCCGGCACCGGCAACTCGGGTGTGGCCGAGCCGCCGGCCTGGCTCGCCGGAGAGACCACGTAAATCTTCTGGACCTTGCCGATGCGCCCGTTCAGCACCAGCTCGATGCCTTTCTTTGCCTCTGGCAAGGCGCGAAGCTCCGCGCCGTACAGGCAGACCTGCTTCGGGAACTTCTGTACGGCCTTCACCGCCGCCAGGTCCTGCTCGACGCTGATGCCCAGCGGCTTCTCGACATGCACGTGCTTGCCTGCCTTGAGGCTTCGCTGCAGCATGGCAACGTGCCAGTGGTCCGGCGCCACGTTATAGACGCCGTCGATGTCTTTCTGCGCCAGCAACTCCTGGAAATCGTCATACGTGCGGATTCCGCGGTTCGGACGATCCGGCTGCAGCAGGCCGTATTGCGTTTCGAGCTTCTCCCTGGCGCTCTTGCGGTGGTCCCGCACCACGTCCGCCAGCGCGACAATCACGACGTTGTCGAAACAGGGATATTGGAGGGTCTCAAAAACAGCCCGCTGGCCGCACCCGATGATCCCGACGGTGATGCGGTCGCTGGGCGGAGTAGCATCGCGGCCCAGGGCCGAAGCCGGGACGATGACCGGTGCCGCGAGCAGCCCCGTCAGAGCTCCGGTCCCCTCACGGAGGAAGTCTCGGCGGCTCTTCTCTAGATGTTTCTTCATTCGATACCTCCGGGCAGACCGTCCGCTAGCTGCCGCTCCGGCTGCTTGCCGCTGCCACACCGGACGGATGCGAGCGATGATTTTCCGCCGGGATCTGGCTCATCCTACTGCGATATCACTGCTACTATACTGCCGGCTGCGACCGAAATCAAGAACTTCCGAGCCGGCGGGAATGACGCCCGGAATCGGCCACCCCCGGTGCCTCGCCGCCAGCCAGCGAAGCGGTCGCGACCCCGTCCCTAGTCCCGCGTCACCATCATTCTTAAACCAGATCCGCAAATCCGTTCGATGGACGTCCGCTCCATCCACTCTGTCCTCGCGCGATGGCACAGCCGGTCACAAGCTGAAACGGGCCGAATTGTAAATCACTGCTATATCACAATCCAAGCCGGATGGCCCAAGATGCTCCTGAAGTGGCTATTGCCAAGCTGTGCGCCCGGTATTTCCCTCAGTCGCCATGGTGTGAGCTGACATGTTAATTGTGCCAGACCGGCCCGTTTGACAGTCGTGCCGGGCGCGGGCGCCGCGCTTTCCGCCCGTTTTTCGGGCTGGCGAAGGGTCTAGCCGGGTTGGGTTCCGCCCGGGGCAACAGATGCTCTGCCGCAATGGGCCGGCGGCGTGAGAGGCGGAGCGGGAAGCGTCCGTTTGCATCTCGGGCAAATCTCGAGGTTTCGGCGAATTCTGCCCCCTTCGTTTTTTGCGGTTGACTTCCCCAAATGTTTGCCGTATTCTCCAAATTGTTATATCAGTAGCTGAGAATCCGAATCCCGCTTTGCAGAAAAAGGGAAGAGCGGAGCGGCGTGTCGTACACACCTCTGCCGCCGCAGGTGGCACTGGTGAGGCGTCCTGACCAGTGACGACAAAGGTCACGTGAGCTCCAGCGGTGGGGGTACGCGGGATAGAGAGTACGGTCTGTTGCGTCCGGAGCCAGGCGGCGCGATTTCCTGTTTCTGGCGGTCTCGCCGCTCAGCCGGAGCAACGATGGGATTTGTAGCATGGCGGCCGGCCTTCCGGCTGCCGAATGGAGAGCGCCAATGAGACTACATATTTGGTCGTGCCTGATCTTTGCCCTTCTCCTTCTCGCGGAAGGGCTGTTCGGGCAGGAATATCGAGGTTCCTTGTCCGGCCGCGTGCTGGATCCGAGCGGGGCCGCCGTTCCGGGTGCGCACCTGATTCTGACTGATACCGCCACCAACGTTCGCCTCACGACAGACACCAACGGCGAGGGCAACTATACCCTCCCTTACCTGCAACCCGGGACGTATTCGTTGAGGGTCGAACACCCGGGCTTTAAGACTTTTCAGCGGAGCCCGATCGAAATCCGCATCGATGAGGCCGTGACGGTCGATGTTTCACTGGACCTCGGCAGCGGCACGGAAACCGTCAATGTCCAGGCAGAGACGCCCCTGCTGGACACAGCCAGCGCCTCGCTGGGCGAGACGGTCGATTCCAGGAGGGTTGTGGAACTGCCGATTCAACAGGGGGTTCCCTACCACCTGATCTCCCTGACTCCAGGCGTGGTCAAAACGGGAACCAACATGCTGGATGAGAACCCGTATGACGGAACGATCATCTCGTATTCGGTTGGCGGCGAAAGCGCAAGCTCGAACCTCATCACCGTCGACGGCGCGACTACCGGGCAGGTCTCCGGTGGCAATGGGCCTTCCTTCAGTCCCCCGGAGTATTCGGTGGGCGAATTTCGCGTGCTGACCTCCAGCTTCAGCGCCGAGCAGGGATTCACCCAAGGCGCAAACGTCAGCGTCAGCCTCAAATCCGGCACCAACACCATCCACGGCGGCTTAGCCTACTACGGAGGAGGAAATGGGAGCCTGATCGCCAACCAGTACCTGAACGAAGTCGCCGGCAAGCCCAAATCGCCCTCCGGGCCGTATAAGCGCAAGGAGGTCGGCGTCGGCGGCCCCGTGTACATCCCCAAGATCTACGACGGCCGGAACAAGACCTTCTGGTATTTCGGCTTCACGAACCTCGACCGGACCCAGGTCTTGACCCAATACCTGACCGTTCCCACCCTTCCCGAGCGGCAAGGCGATTTCTCCGGGCTACTGCCGTTGGGCGCCAGCTACCAGATCTACGATCCGTATTCCTGGAAGTCCAATGGGAACGGCACCTACACTTCCACGCCCCTTCCTAACAACACCATTCCGGCCTCGATCCTTGCCACACCGGCGTCCAAAATCGGGGTGGGCTTCCTGCAGTTCTGGCCGCTGCCGAACAATGTCGGCGGCCCCAGTTACAGTCCGAACGGCACCAACGATTTCTACTGCGACCAGAGCGGCCAGAGCAACCAGTATTGGGGGATGGACCTTCGCATCGATCACAACTTCGGCAGCCGCAACCGCTTCTACGGGTCGATGCACCGCTACGACCGCAACAACCAGGACTACAACATCTTCGAGAACCCGGTCAGCGGCGATTCGTGGAAGATCCACCCGCGCGGCGGCGTCATCGACGATGTCGAAGTGATCAGCCCGACCCTCGTCATGGATGTCCGCATAGGGTTCGACGACTTCGACAAGCTCGTGACCAGCCTCGGCCAGACTGCGCTCACCTGGAAATACGCGACCTACGCGCAAGGCGTCGCCGGATTCGCCCAGTTGGACAATTATATCCCTCCGTCGATCGAGCGCATGCCGTCCATCAGTCCGGCCGGCATCACGGGCGCTCCTCCCGGAGCGAACCTCACGTGGAACCAGAGCTACACCTACGAACCCTCCGTCCACTTCACCAAGACGCACGGGCCGCAGACGATGAACTTCGGCTGGGACATGCTAACGCGGCGCGACGACGCCTACCTCCCCGGGTTAGGCGCGACCGGGTCTTTCAATTTCAACGGCGCTTACATGGTCGGGCCGCTGAATACCGCGGCAGTGGCGTCGGAAGGGCAGGGGCTGGCGCAGATGGAATACGGGCTCCCCTACAGCACGGCGATCAACGTAGTGCCGAGCTCGGCCTCCCAGTCCATTTCCCACGCTCTCTATTTCCAGGATGACTGGCGCTTGAGCCGCAAGCTGACTCTGAACCTCGGCCTGCGCTGGGAATTTTGGGGTCCGACCACGGAGCGCTACAACCGCAGCACGGAGGGCTGGAACCCGACGGCGACACACTCCTATGCAGCGGCGGTTGAGGCGGCCTACCTTCAGAACCCCACTCCGGGCGTGAGCGCGCTGAACCTGGTCGGAGGGCTCACCTTCGCGGGCGCCCCCAACGGGGGCTCGCATGGCCTCTGGCAAGCCAATGACCACGACTTCATGCCCCGTTTCGGCTTGTCTTACGCGCCGGACAACAAGACGGTTCTGCACGGCGGCTACGGCATCTTCTTCGGCGCCATGGGCGATTTGTTCCAGGCGGTGAATCAGACTGGCTTCAGCCGCACTACCACCTACAACGCCACGCTGAATAATGGCCTTGACGGCTACCCCTACAACCTCGCCAATCCCTTCCCGGCTCCGCCCTTGGCGGCGCTCGGCGCCGGGTTGGGAGTC
>Ga0335081_10013195_pt1 | contig 13366 bp, 8 predicted proteins | sample Lox_Sample_35_FD_206713 | JGI IMG/M metagenome (GOLD analysis project Ga0335081, IMG submission 206713) | Soil microbial communities from Loxahatchee National Wildlife Refuge, Florida, United States - Lox_Sample_3.5 | ecosystem: Environmental > Terrestrial > Soil > Wetlands | place: USA: Florida...
AGGAACGTCGGTTGTACGGTCATAGTAAATCACCCCGCCATCTGGAGACCAGGTTGCATTGACGACGATCCCGTGGTCGCGGCTGTGCGTGAGAACAGACCAGTTGCCCGTCTCGGGTTTCATGACCGCCACCTGCGTCTGGCCGTCGACCATTGCCAAAAATGCCAGCAGGTGCCCGTCCGGAGAGAGCCGCGGTTTGAGTGCTACCGGCGGTCCTTCCAACAGCACGCCAGACCATTCGGCGGCCTCGGGCCCACGCCAAAGCCATCGGCCAGCGATTATTGAGAGTCCCATCAAGAAAAGCACGGCGAATATCATCCACCCTTGCTTCCCCCACGACCGTTCCCGCTTGACCAGCGGCGCGGCGCCGCTCTGGATACCGGACTGCGACAGAGCGAAAGCGAGGTCCTGCGCAGATTGGAACCGGTTAGCCGGATCCTTCTCCAGACAGTGCTGCACGATCTGCCGCACGCCGGTGGGTACCGTATCTGGCAGGTCAGGAGCCTCCTGCCGCAGGATGTTTTGCATTGTGTCCGCGTTCGTCTCTCCTTGGAACGGCCGCTTGCCACTCAGCAATTGATGCAGGACTACACCAAAGCTGAAGATGTCTGAGCGGTGATCTGCGGCCAAGCCGCGTACTTGCTCGGGACTCATGTAGGCCACAGTGCCCATTACCATGCCGGGTTCGGTCCGCAGGGTCAAGGTCTCGGTCGGACCATCCACCGTCGCGGGTGCAGCGTGCATTTTTGCCAGGCCAAAATCGAGAATCTTGGCGTGGCCGTTGCGAGCCAGGAGAATATTTTCGGGCTTCAAATCGCGATGTACGATGCCGGCGGCGTGAGCCGCTGCCAGACCATCGGCGACCTCCGCGCCGATTTTGATGGTATGACGCAGACCCAAGTTGGCGCTACGCAGAGGTTCGCCATCGATCAGTTCGCTGACCATGTAGAAAATGCCGTTCTCGCTTCCCACGTCGTATACAGCCACGATGTTCGGGTGGTTGAGGGCTGCGACGGCGCGGGCCTCGATTTCGAAGCGCTGCCGCCGCGAAGGGTCGTCCGCCACCTCGGCCGGGAGGATTTTCAGCGCAACGTCGCGCGCAAGGCGGCTGTCGCGGGCACGATACACTTCACCCATGCCGCCACGGCCGAGCGCGCCCAACACACTGTAGGGCCCGAGACGGTGTCCAGGAACCAGGGATGGCACGATCCTCAGATTATACGACCATAGGGAAGCCCCGATTTAGCAATGAGTCGCCTCTGCCGACAAAGGTAGATGCGGTTCAGAATGCCGGGTTCGGGACTGCGACCCCGCCCAACGTCCGAGACGACAACCAGCCAAGTAGTCTCGGAGCCATATTGCGGCCCGAAAACGTTGTCTGGCTGTGGGACAGAGTTTTGCGACATCGCTACGCAATCGCAACGGCGCACGTTGGCACAAACCGGCGCTTTGCCGCGAAACCTACTAGCCGCCGGCGACAAGATCGCCGGCGTTACCGTTCCAATTCCGCTGCCCGGGGAAACAGGATGTTGTTTTCCAGGTGAATATGCCGGTGCAGGTCGGCTTCAAGCGCGCCGAGTTCATAATAGAGCCCACGAAAAGTATTGCAGGCGTCTTCGGGCGGCGTGAGACCGTTCGTGAGCTGCCGTATCCGCTCCAGACCTTCGCCCGCGGAATCGTGCTCCATCAGCATTACGCGGATGGGGTTTTGCACCGAGCCGCAATGACTGCCGGCGAACGGCTGGCCGCTCTGCACGGCATCTTCCATTTTGCGGATCAGCGGAAACAGAATCATCTCCTCTTTCATCAGGTGCGATTCCAATTCCTCCCGCATGGCAAAGAGCGTGACTGCAAGCGGTTCGAGCACATCGCCGTGCCGCTCGCTGTGTTTCGACAGCACCTTGTCCATCATGGCCGCCATGCGCGGGAGCTGGGTCTTCATATAGCTGTGATGCGTGGAGAGAATATGACCGATCAGACTATCCAGGCTGGCCGTCTGCCAGCCTGCGTCATCGGGGGCGGCGGGCGCTTCCCGTCCAATTTCGGCGTCGATTTCCCTCAGGATGGTCGCGGCGTCGAGGCCGCGCACCTGGCATGCGTCGCTCACCGGCGACTTGCCGCCGCAACAGAAGTCAATCCGATGCCGTTCGAAAACCCGGATCGAAGCGGGAAATCGCGCCGCGATTTCGCCTACGGTCAGCTCAGCAGTGGTTGTGCTCATGCTTCCATTCTGCGCTGCCGGCAGAGGAAAGGCAGTGACTGAAGTCACCGGCGCTATCGCGGCGTGAAGGTGGAGACGGCGCCGAACCGCTTGTAGTTGCTGTAGGAAATGCGCAGGCGCTCGCGCTGTCCCCCGGTGCGGAACTGCAGGACATCGTCGGCATAGGTGAAGATGGGGAACCAATGCTTGCCGTCCACCGCCTGCCGCACGGTGGTGAAGTGCGGGAAAAGGTTCTCCGATTTCATGCTGCGAATCTGCGGCACGGCGCGCCCTTCCATGCGCACGATGTTGTATTCCTTCTTATCCACCCACACGATGCCGTCGAAGAACCGCTGGCCTTCCAGAATCTGCCGCGGGCGCACCTGTAGCACCCAGCAATCCACCCGGTCCATGGTCTCGTCTCCACGCGGCTTGGTTTCGTAGTTCCACAGCCGGTCCTCGGTGAGCACCAGCGGCTGGATGTCGCGGATATCGTGAAAATCCTCTTCCGTGAGCACAAGGTTCTTCAGCCGGTTTTCGGGCTTGCCGATCACTTCTTCGGAACGCTCGTGCGCGGGCGAAAAAATGATATCGCGAACTTCCTTGAACTGGCCGCGTGTGCCGCCCTTTTCGTCCAGCTCTTCAAGCGTGAAGGTCTGGCGATACATGTACTCGTTCCGCTCGGCTTCGGTTTCGCTTTCGCGGTGTGCCACCAGGCGGGCAAGGTTGGGCGGCGGCTCCCCATTGTCCTGCGAAAGGGCCCATAACGGGGCTGCCGAGAGCACGGATGCTAGAATGAGGCCGATGGCCAAATCGCTCGGCGGCTTCCGGGCGGCGCTGGCGGCCGGCTGGATCGCGTTGGGAGTCGTGGGTCTGTGGTTGGCGCGGGCGAAAGGCATTCCCATCTCCGCGGCGCTGCCGGTCATCGCCGCTTTCCTTTTGGAATATCCATTCTATCTGGCCCTGGGCTTTCCCGCTGTGCGGGAGCGCCTAGCGGGGCCGCGGCTCCCCGGCATTCTGCTGGGGTCGGCCATACTGCCGTACCTGGCCTGTTCGATGGGCGCGATCCCTTTTGAGTGGACCGCGCTGGCGCGGCTGGCCGCGCTCGCCCTGGCGCTCAGCCTTTGGTACGTGGTGCTGCCGGTGAACTTCGCCACCGACGCCGGCTTCCTGCTGCTGGTTGCCTTCGTCATGCTGGGGAAGTATTTCGACGGCATTTATCCCGAAGTGTTCCGCCAGAAGCTGTCGGTAGTGGGTACCCTGGGGCTCTTTCATATTTCCGCGCTGGTGCTCATATTGGAGCGCCGCGTGCCCGAAACTGGATTTGGCTTCCTGCCCGGCCGTATCGACTGGCTCGAAGGCGGGTTGCACTATCTCTACTTTCTGGTCTTGGGCGGTCCTCTCGCGCTTGGGTTGAAGGCCGTGCATTTCTCGCGCATCGCGCCCGTTTGGGTGGTGCTGGGAACCTTTCTGGCTTTCCTTTGGGTAGTGGCGCTGTGGGAGGAATTCCTGTTTCGTGGCGTTCTGCAGCCGTGGATGGAACGTTGGACGTGGAGCCGCTCGGCCGGGCTGCTCCTCACTTCCGTCGTTTTCGGCCTGGTGCACTTGTGGTTCCGGGGCTTTCCCAATTGGAGGTGGGCGATCGTCGCCACCGTTCTGGGGCTGGTTTGCGGCCACGCCCGCAATCGAACTGGCGCCATTCGGGCCGGCGTGGTGACGCACGCGCTGGTCGTCGCTACCTGGCGGGCGTTCTTCTTTTAGCCGCTCGCTAGAATAGAAGTAGTGCTCTCCTCCCTCGATCCCCTCGTGGCCGAATGGTTCGCCGCGCGTTTCGGCAGCGCCACCGAGCCGCAGTTGCGCGGCTGGCCGGAAATCCAGCGCGGGCACGACGTGCTGATTTCCGCGCCCACCGGATCGGGCAAAACGCTGGCGGCATTCCTGGTGGCCATCGATTCGCTCATCCGGCGCGCGCGCCAGGGGCCGCTTCCCGATCGAACCGAGGTGGTTTACGTTTCGCCGCTCAAGGCGCTGAGCAACGACGTTCACAAGAACCTGGAAGTCCCGCTGGCCGAAATCCGCGCGCTGGCGGTGGAGCGCGGCATCGAGCTTGCGCCCATTCGAACCGCCCTGCGCACGGGCGACACCCCGCAGTGGGAGCGCCAGCAGATGACCAAATCCCGGCCGCACATCCTGGTCACCACGCCCGAGTCGCTTTATATTCTCCTGACGGCGGCGCGTCCGCGCGAGATGCTGGGCCGCACCCGCACCCTCATCGTGGATGAGATTCATGCCGTGGCCGACGACAAACGCGGCTCGCACCTGGCCTTGACGCTGGCGCGGCTGGACCGGCTGGTGGAGCAGAACGGCTGCCACAAGCCGCAGCGCATCGGGCTTTCGGCCACGGTGAAGCCGATCGAAGAAGTGGCTGCGTTTCTCAGCGACAGCGTTCAGGTGGTGAACGTGGGGCATCGCCGCGAAATGGACCTGGCCGTGGAAGTGCCCCGCGATGAGCTCGGGCCGGTGGCCTCGAACGAGATGTGGGGCGAGATTTACGACCGCGTGGCCGCGCTTATTCGCGAGAACCGCACCACGCTGGTATTCGTGAATACACGCCGCCTGGCGGAGCGCGTGGCGCATCATCTGGCGGAGCGGCTGGGCGAGGGCGCCGTGCTGCCGCATCACGGCAGCCTGTCGCGCACTCTGCGCATGGATGCCGAGCGCCGGCTCAAGAACGGCGAACTGCGAGCGGTGGTGGCCACGGCCTCGCTCGAACTCGGAATCGATATCGGAACGGTGGACCTGGTAGTGCAGATCGGCTCGCCGCGCTCCATCGCGGTGGCGCTGCAGCGCGTCGGGCGGTCCGGCCACTGGGTGGGCGCGCTGCCCAAAGGGCGAATTTTCACCACCACGCGCGACGAGCTGGTGGAATGCGCCGCCATCGTTCGGGCGATTTGCGCCGGCGGCCTGGACCGGCTGGAAATTCCGCGCAATGCGCTCGATATTCTGGCGCAGCAGATGGTGGCCGCGTGCGCGGCGGAAGATTTCGGCGAAGACGAGCTCTTCGACCTCGTGCGCCGTGCGTGGCCCTACCGGACGCTGCCGCGGCACGATTTCGATGCCGTTCTGGAAGTTCTTTCGGAAGGCATTTCCACCGCGCGCGGCCGCAGCGGAGCCTACCTGCATCGCGACGCCGTGAACCGGCGTGTGCGCGGCCGTCGGGGCGCGCGTCTTACAGCCATCACTTCGGGCGGCGCCATTCCGGACACCGCACAATACCTGGTTGTGGAAGAACCGGAAGGCCGCACGGTGGGCACGCTGGACGAAGATTTCGCGGTGGAAAGCCTGGCCGGCGACGTGTTTCTGCTGGGCACCACTTCCTGGCGCATCCGCCGCATCGAGCAGGGCCGTGTGCGCGTCGAGAATGCGCACGGCGCCGCTCCGGGAATTCCGTTCTGGCTGGGCGAAGCTCCGGGGCGCACGGACGAACTGTCGCGCGAAGTGGCCCGCTTGCGAGACGATGTGTACAACACGGGAAGCTGCCCGCCTGAATGCGGCCTGGACCGGCTGGGCTCCGAACAGCTTGTGGAGTACGTACGCGCCGGGCGATTGGCGCTGGGCGCCATGCCAACCACCGATCGCGTTGTGGCCGAGCGCTTCTTCGATGAGGGCGGTGGCATGCAGTTAGTGATTCATGCGCCGTTCGGCGCCCGCATCAACCGCGCCTGGGGCCTGGCGCTGCGCAAGCGCTTCTGCCGTTCTTTCAATTTCGAGCTGCAGGCGGCGGCCACCGACAACGGCATCAACATTTCGCTCGGCGAGCAGCATTCGTTTCCGCTGGATATCGTATTCGAGTTTCTGCGGCCGGAAACGGTCGAGCCCGTGCTCACCCAGGCCCTGCTGGTGGCGCCCATGTTCACCGCCCGCTGGCGCTGGAATGCCACGCGCGCGCTGGCCATTCCGCGCTACTCCGGCGGCCGCAAAGTGCCGCCGCCCATCCAGCGGATGCGCGCCGACGACCTGATGGCCGCTGTCTTCCCCGACCAGGCCGCCTGCCCCGAAAACCTCGAGGGCGAGGTGCGCATTCCCGACCATCCGCTGGTCAAAGAGACAATCGACAACTGCCTCTACGAGGCCATGGATCTGAACGGATTGCGTGCCGTCCTGGAAGGAATTCGCGACGGCCGCATTGCCACCGTGGCCATGGATACGCCAGAGGCTTCGCCATTTTCGCACGAGATTCTGAACGCCAATCCCTATGCCTATCTGGACGACGCTCCGCTGGAGGAGCGGCGCGCGCGCGCCGTGCAGTTGCGCGGCACCTTACGCACCGATTTTGCGGAGGGCGCCGGCGCGTTGGATCCGGCGGCCATCGAGCAGGTAGCGGCCGAAGCGTGGCCGCCAATGCGCGATGCCGATGAGTTGCACGAAGCCCTGCTGAGTCTGGGTGTGCTGCCGGTGGAACAGGCTGCCGGTTTGTCGATGTTGATCGAAGCGAAACGCGCGGCTGTGTTGACGGTTCGTGACCAGCAGTTCGCCGTCGCGGCGGAGCGGCTCGATCTGGTGTGGCGCGTCTATCCGGATGGGCTTATCCAGCCGGAAATCGTGGCGCCGCCCTCGGGCCGCGCCATTCCCGACTCGCCCGAAGGCTGTGCGGCCCAAATTCTGCGCGGCTGGTTTGAATGCTCCGGACCTTTGTGTGCCGCCGGTCTGGAGAACCAACTCGCCATGCCGCGGGGACTGGTGGATCAGGCGCTGGGGCAACTGGAAGCCGAGGGGCAGATCCTGCGCGGCAAGTTCTCCGGCGGCGAGGAACTGGAGTGGTGCCACCGGCGGCTGCTGGCGCGCATCCACCGGCTCACCATCGGAAGGCTGCGGCGGGAAATCGAGCCTGTGACCACAACCGAGTTCTTCGCGTTTCTGCGGCGCTGGCAGCATCTTGCCGCGGGCAGCCAGTTGCACGGGGTGGATGGCACGCTGCAAATTGTCCGCCAGCTACAGGGGTGCGAGTTCGCGGCTGCCGACTGGGAAGCGGAGGTTCTGCCGCGGCGTGTGGCCGGCTACCGGCCCGAGTACCTCGACCAGCTTTGCCTGGCGGGTGAAGTCGCCTGGGGCCGCATTTCGCCGCATCCGGCATTCGAACGGGCGCCAGCTGAAGCGGGAGAAGACGGCCCACAGCGCTCTTCGCGGGTGCGTCCGACGCGTGTAGCGCCGCTGGCGATTTTCCTGCGCGATGACGCCGGGTGGCTGCTGGCCGCGCCCGAGGGGTCGCAGTGCACCCCGACGCGGGATGCTTTATCCCATCCGGCGCGCGAGGTGCTGGCGGTGCTGGAGAGCCGCGGGGCTTCGTTTTTCGCCGACCTGGCACGCGCTACCGGCCGGCTCGCCAGTGAAGTGGAAGATGCCCTCTGGGAACTGGTGACCGCCGGCTTCGCCACGGCGGATGGATTTGAAAACCTGCGCGCCCTGCTCGATCCCAAGCGTCGCCGCGGCGAAGGCAAGGCGCGTACGGCGCGCCCGCGGCACGCTCCTGGAAGATGGAGCCTGTTGAGCCATGCTGCGCCCGCTAACGGCGGGAACGCGGGAGCTTTTGCCCGCCAATTGCTCGCGCGCTGGGGCGTTTTGTTTCGCGATGCGGCCATGCGGGAGCCGCTGGCGCCGGCCTGGCGCGACCTGCTGGTGGAACTGCGCCGCATGGAACTGCGTGGCGAGATTCGCGGAGGCCGTTTCGTCGGGGCGTTCGTGGGCGAACAGTTTGCGCTGCCGGAAGCGGTCGATCTGTTGCGTGCGGTTCGTCGTGCAGGCCGCGGCGCGGAGTTGGAAGGCCCTTCTCCCGTGGGTCCCGGCCCGTGGTCGGCGCTCGAACAGCGAGCCGCGCTGGCCGCTCCCTGAAATCAGAACGTGAAGCCCAGGCTGACTTCCAGACGGCGCGGCGAAACGAAATGCGTGCCGCTGAACGTCGAGAGGAAGTTGTACAGCGCCACCTCATTCGCCAGGTTGTAAACCGCGACTTTCGCCGTCATGTGGAAGGGCTCTGTATGCAGCAGGTTGTCGCTGCCCACCGCAATATCGAAAATGTGACGCGGGGCGATGCGCGGCGGGTTCGTATCGGGGTTGAAAGTGCCCGCCGCGGGAATGATCACCCGCGAGGCGCCGTAAGGCGAGGAACAGCTCGTAATCGGACTGGCGATGGAGGCGTACTGGTTTCCGCAGTAAAAGCCGACCGCGGCCTGCTGCGCGCCGGTGAGAACCAGCACCGAGGCCAGGTCGGGCACGTTGCCGGCAACTTCGCCGCTGTCGTAACGCCAGGTGAAATCGAACCAAGGAGCGTCCTTGGACTTCTGGTAGCGGGCGTTCACCGTCTGCTCGTAGACTTCGTCGTGATCGATGCGGAATACGCTGTAATCCACCGGCGAATTAAAGATCAGGCCGCCGGTTTCCGGTCCGAAGAAGCGCGCGCGCGTATGGCCGAGCGTCCATTGTGCCTGGAATCCCTTGATGTTTGAAGTGGAGACGCGGCCGGCAACGCCATCCAGCTTCGATTTACGCCAGGAAATGGGGAACGTGATCGGGCTGTTGAACAGCACGTCGAAATCGTAGGCTGTGTCGGTGAATTTCCAGAAGTAACTGGCGTCCACAATCACATACTTTCCCAGAGTCTGCTGTACGCCGGTGTTGTATTGGTTGCGGGTTCCGGGCTTGAGCGGAACCGAAGCATAAGCGCCAAAAACATTGCTGGCGAGGCCGCCCGTGCCCGAAGCGCTTGAAAGCAGCAGGTTTTCGTTGTAAGGCGTCTCGAAGGTGCGGGAGTAGGAAGCGCGCAGCACCGTTCCGGAGCCCTTGATGAGATAAGAAGCGCCGAAGCGCGGCTCTACGCCGGTAGCTTCGCTCAGCCCATTGTATTGATCGATGCGCACGCCGCCGTTTAAGGTCAGGCTCCCGAGCGTATAGGAATCCTGTACGTAGACCGCGTATTCGTTGATATGGCCGGTATCGCGGAATTGGAACAGGCTGCCGCCGCGCGTCAGGTCGTACGGAACCAGGCCGGGTTGCAGGTTCGCATTCGGCAGCAGACCCAGCCCGGCGCACCCGGCCGGATTCGTCAGGCTGGCCGGACCGGCGGCATTACCGGCCTCATTCACACAGATGGGATTAAAAGTAAAGTCCGTGATGCCCAGACTGAAATCCTCGTACAGCCGGGTCTGCTTGATCTCGGTTCCGGCTTTGAGCGTGTGGCGGCCGATGGCCGAAGAAACGTCGGCGCGCACGCCGTAGTTCAGCAGGTGCCTGTTCTGCGCGAGAGTAGCCGGAAGATCGGCGAACGGGTCGCCACTGGGGTAGTAATTTACGAAATCGCGGCGCACCCAGGGATTGACTGTGATCAAAGTCTTGGCGCCGAAGGTGTGCTGATAGCCCGGCGCAACGTTGAAGCTGAGCACGCGCTGCCGCTGGTCCTGGTTGGGCTGATCGTACGTGTTGGGGATCTGGAACCAGTTGCGGGCGGCGAACAGATCGAGGTGCAGCACGTCTTGTCCGCCGGGCTGGTAATCGATTCGATCGAAGAATGTTTCGTTGTTGCCGATGTCGTGCATGGGGTAGAACTCCGGGCTGTCGAGAAAACGGCCGGAGCGGTCGGTATCCACCACAATAAAGTTGCCGAACTTGCTGCCGCCCCATCCGAACGACAGGTTCTCCCCGATTTCGCCGAATGAGCCATAAGTGGTGTCAAATTCGCCGAAGGGCTTTCGGCCCAGGCCGCTTTTGGTGGCGGCATCCACCACCAGGCTGGTCTTATCGCCGTACTGGGCCGAGGGCATGCCGGTGATCAACTCCATGGATTGAATGGCATTGACCGGCATCTGGGTGGAAAACGCTTTGCTCTGCTGATCGCTGATGGGCTGGCCATCAATCATGTAGGTGGTTTGGGCGTGATCGCCGAGCGGATGAAAAAAGCCGTTGGAATCGGCGACCACTCCCGGCGTGCTCAAGGTGATGGCGCTGCTTAAGCCGGATGCCGGCGAACTGAGCGGCAACTCGGCCAGCGCGTTGGCGTTCACGTCGTTGTGGGCCACGGGAACATTCTCCACAATGGCGCCGCTGGCCTGCACCTCGATCATGGTTTGGGCGCCGGCCAGTTCCAGCTTAATGTTCAGGTTCATCGGCACGGTGGTGTTAACCTGCACCTGCTGCGTAGCATGCGCGAACCCCGGGGCTTGCGTGTCCAAATGGTAGACAGTGAGAGGCACGTTGGTAAAACGAAACGCGCCCGCCTGGTCGGTGGTTGCCGTCTGTTTGAAATTCGATACGGGATTGGAAAGGGTGACGGTGGCGCCGGCGATGGCGGCGCTGGAAGGATCTGTGACTATGCCGGTCACGGTGCCGGCGCTGATATTTTGCGCGCTGGCAAGCCCACAGTTCAAATATAGAATAGCTAGACACCCCGCCGCGGCAAGGGAAACTGCTTTCATTCGGTTCTCCTGAGTTCTCTTTCGCCAAGGTTATGATCGGGCGCGGAGGGCGCCGCATCCGACCGCCAGCAAATTGCGAAGCGGAACTAGGCGGGAGGAGCGCGCGAAGAACTGGTGGCCATCAGGACATCGTGCGTGTCCTGAATTTCGGCCGGCGGGGCAAACCATGCCAGCGGCACAACCGGGGCCACGGAACCTGAGGGGGTGGTTTGCAGGAACGGGAGCGGACCCGCGTGGCACAACAGGCAACAATGCTCGGACGAATGATGCTCGCTGTGCTCCAGCGACAGCGCCGCGGATTGCGCCCACACCATCAAACAGAGAATCGAGAGGACGAGCAACGCACGTCTTCCGCAGATTTCTCTGAGTACCATCTGGGTAGTATAGCGAGAAATCGAGGCGCATTTAACCGCCGGCTGATTCGGCTGTGGTCTCATCGGCTACGTTTTCGTAAGCGTCGCGGAGCCTTGGCTCATATCCGATCGATCGCAATTCCAGGCTGGCATCCAGCCCTTTGGCCTCGATCAGCACCCAGGTAGCGTCCGGCTGGCGCCTGTACAACTCGATTTCGTGGCCCGTTTGGGAAACGATCAGCAACTCCTGCAAGGAAGGGATGGCGCGGTACAGCTTGGCCTTGGTGCCGCGGTCGTAGGACTAGGTGCTGGGAGACAGTACCTCGATCAGCAGCGTGGGATTCGTCAGGGTGTCGACGTGCTCATCCGTGAAGTGCGGCTTCTCCCATGCCACGGAGAGGTCGGGATAGGTATAGAGGCTGCTGGCCTCGACCAGGACCCGCATATTCGAGGTGAACAACTGACACTTGCGATTCCTCAGGTGCTGGCCGGTCAGCACTGTGAGATTAACGGTGATCCGGTCGGGCCGGCGGCTGGCCCCCGACATGGCGAAAATCTGTCCGTCGCGGTATTCACTTTTGTATTCAGTCTTTCGCTCAAGCTCCAGGTACTCTTCCGCGGTGAACGATTTTTTAGCTAATGTGGACATGATTCCACCCCGATCCTGGCCGTTCCCAGGATAGCAACCTGCGCGAACTCAGAGACGCGGACCCGCGTGCGGGTCCGCGATTTAGGAAGTTGGGGAGTTTTTAGACCCGGTTAACGTTCTCGGCTTGCAGACCCTTGGGACCCTGCTTCACCTCGAATTCCACCTCCGCGCCTTCATCCAGCGTACGGTAGCCGTTCGCCTGAATCGCAGAAAAATGGACGAATACATCGTCACCGCTGGCCCTTTGGATGAAACCATAGCCTTTTGCGGCATTGAACCACTTTACGACGCCTTTTTCCTTCACTTACACTTCTCCTGAATCATTGTTTGGTCGAGCTCTTGGGATTCTTGACACCGGGGACGAAAATTCCGAGGCTTACTAAGAACGAACCAGGCGCGGCTAAACAATTCGATCAAACTGCGTAAGGTATTCTCTCAGATAGCGGCTGTATGGTCAAGCACATTCACGCGAGCGAACGGAGTCTGGTAGAGGCCCTGCGGCGCCGCGCTTCTTCCGCCACCGCCCGTGCGCCCGGCTTGGCGCTCGGGATTGGGGACGATTGCGCTATTTTCCGGCCGCGCTCAGGCGAAGAGCTTTTGTTCACCACCGACATGCTCATCGAGGGGACGCACTTCCAGCGCGCCACCCATTCGGCCGCCGACGCCGGCTGGAAGGCGCTGGCTCGGGGGCTGAGCGATATTGCGGCTATGGGGGGGGAGCCGCGCCTCTGCCTGGTCTCGCTGGCGTTGGCTCGCTGGTGTGAGCCGTCCTGGGTGGATGGTTTCTTCCGCGGTCTGCTGCTGCTGGCGCGCCGCACCGGGACGGTTCTGGCCGGTGGAGACCTTTCCCATGCCGCGCGGGTGGCCTGCGACGTGGTGGTTTGCGGAGCGGCCCCGCGCGGCCGCGCCCTGCGGCGCTCCACTGCCCGCGCGGGCGATGCCGTCTATGTATCGGGCCTGCTCGGCGGTTCGGCGCTGGGTCTCGCTTCCGGCACCGGCAACGCATGGCGGCGTCATAAGCGTCCCGAGCCCCGGCTGGCTCTGGGCCGGTTCCTGCGCGAGCGCGTGCACGCCTCCGCGGCCATGGATTTAAGCGATGGAATTTCGCTCGATCTGCACCGCCTCTGCCTGGCCTCGGGGCTCAGCGCGGAAATCGAAGCGCCGCCGCGCTTCCCTGGGGCAACCCTGGAACAGGCGCTCCACGGCGGAGAAGATTACGAACTTCTCTTCACGGCGGGCCCCTCGCGGCGCGTGCCGGGCGAATTTGAAGGCGTGCCGCTGACGCAAATTGGTACCATGCGCAAAGGGCGCGCGGGCGCGGTGAGGCTGGCCGGCAAACCGCTTCCGGCGCTCGGTTACGACCACCTTCGCTTATGAACCTTCCCGACCCGGCCGTGGTGCTCGATCTGATCGAAGCATTCCGGCGCTCCAAAACCATGTTCACGGCGGTTCGTCTGGGCGTATTCGATCGTTTGCGGAAGGGGCCCGCCGGCACCTCCCAGATGGCGATTGAAATGAGCATCAATGCGGGCGCGCTGGAAAGGCTGCTGGATGGCTGCGCTGCCCTGGGGCTGCTGTCGAAAGAGGGCGGCGTGTACCGCAACCAGCCGGTGGCGGAGCATTATCTGTGCGCGGATGGGCCGCACACGCTGCGCGGCTACATCGTCTATTCGGACGACGCGCTTTACCCCATGTGGAA
>Ga0335081_10013196_pt1 | contig 13366 bp, 18 predicted proteins | sample Lox_Sample_35_FD_206713 | JGI IMG/M metagenome (GOLD analysis project Ga0335081, IMG submission 206713) | Soil microbial communities from Loxahatchee National Wildlife Refuge, Florida, United States - Lox_Sample_3.5 | ecosystem: Environmental > Terrestrial > Soil > Wetlands | place: USA...
ATTTAGAGCGGAGCGCGGGTTGTCCTCAATCCGCAGCGGGTAAAGCGGCGGGCGGGCTGCGAGTTGAGACAACTCGCGCTCCGAAGTCCTCGTTTGAAATTCAAATCAAGACACTACCCGGGAAGAGGTAGTGGCCTCTTTTGAAATCCGATTTCCATTAGCCCGTTGACGGTGCGAGAATACGGGCGTGCGAAATGCCAAACTCAAACGACCGCCGCGAGACGCCAATCAGGCGGCTTATGCGGTCATTCAACGTGCAATTAAGCTCTCCAACGACAATCTTCGTCGGAAAAAGTCACATCGCCGTTCCCCATGAAAACCGAAACACAGAAAGCTTTGGCTATCGCTTTTTTGGCGATAGGGGTGCTGGCAAATTCGTTGATGGTGGTTCATTTTTCTCTTGTATGGAGTGATTTGGAGCGGCGGGTGGCCGCTCTTGAATTCCGCGTTGCCTCCATTCCAGCCAACCAAACACAGTCGCCGCAGCCCCAGCAATCGCCGCAATAAAGGTCAGCCAGAAGTTGGGGGCGACTGACCAATGCGGTTTGAGTGCGGCCCTTGCCAAACGCAGTTGCAAGGCAGTCTGCACTTCGTGAAAAAACACGTCTGAAACCTGATAGTCACAAAGAGGGGCAATTCTGAGAAACTCCTCAAGGTCATCAGTGGTTGCTTCGGAAATCCAAGCACGAATCCCGTCACCAGTCAAAACACCGGTGGATAGAAAGTCTTTGGCTGTCCTACGCATCGCTCAGGGACCCATCTTGGAAGCCTGCCCAAGTTCCAGCCGCCAGAGATTTGTAAGAATCAGGAGGCTGAGTTTAGACTGGACATCAAGCTGGTCTTGGGTGTGGGCCAGCGTGTTCGTCTGATAGTAATAAGCCATCGAATCAAACTGCTTGGGCAATTCGGCCACCTGAGTTTTTACAGCGCCAAGTTCGTTAAACAGGATGACCTGATTGCTGGAAATCAAAACCTCGCCTTGCACGAGCGTATCAACTTTCTGCGTCAGGGAGTCAATCTTTGCGGTATCGGCACTCCTCTCGCAGCCGCAAAGCACAACGGCGCACAGAGCCAGCGGCAGGAGAATAATTTTTTTCATAAGAAAAGCGGGTGAATAAGTAGCGAAAATCAAACACCCGCCAAGGCAGCACGTCAACATTCATTTTCCCGGCTTGGAACCGCCTTCCAGCCAGACCGGGCAAACACACCCCGAAGGCAAAGGATACTTATTCGTTCCCATTGTATGAACCGATTAAGCATTGAAGAACGTGCCCGCATCGTTTCCTGTCTGGCCGAAGGCTGTTCGCTTCGCTCCACCGTCAGGCTGACTGGCTTTTCAAGGAAAGGCGTGTCGCGCGTGCTGGCCGACATCGGCAAGGCGTGCGCCGCGTATCACAACAAGGTGATGCGGAACCTGCCCTGCAAAATCATCCAGGTGGATGAAGTGTGGAGCTTCATCTACTGCAAACAGGCCAATATGCCGGACCACCTGAAAGGTGTGGACGGCATCGGCGATGCCTGGACCTGGATTGCCCTGGATGCCGACACCAAGCTGGTCCCCGCGTGGTTCGTGGGCGACCGCAGCCTGGCCAGCGCCAAGCTGTTCGTTTCCGACCTGGCGGATCGGCTGGCAAGCCGCGTGCAACTCACTACTGACGGCTACCGGCCTTATTTGGAAGCGGTTGAAGATGCGTTTGGCAGCGAGATTGACTACGCGATGCTGGTCAAGCTGTTTGGCCACCAACAGGACTTTGAGAACCGCTATTCTCCGCCCAAGTGCATCGGCGTGCGACGGCGCAGAATCAAAGGCAAGCCCGACCGGAAGTTTATTTCAACCAGCTTCGTCGAGCGCCAGAACATGACGGTTCGCATGTGCAACCGCCGGTTCACCAGACTGACCAACGCTTTCAGCAAGACGTTGGAAAACCACAAGCACGCGCTGGCCATCCACTTCACGCATTACAACTTCTGCCGCATTCACCAGACTTTACGCGTGACACCTGCAATGGAAGCCGGTATTTCAAACCACGTTTGGAGCGTTGAAGAAATCGCGGCGTTATGTTAGATAGCACTGACCAACCAGAACGGAATAAAAAAATTCCTCATAGCCGTGCTCATACCACCAGTCTGTCAGTAAGAACGCTACGGCAATTTCATTCGAGCATGAAGGCTCCGGCAACACTGTGTTTTCATCGCCTTTACTTGTCATGGTATGTAATCCTGCGAAGCTCGCAGCGGCAGTCACTCTGTAAAAAAAGTAAATTTTGTGCTCGTTTGATGGCAGGGTTAATGGCTGGCCTTTCGACCATCGCTCAACAGCTTCGTCTATTTCTTTCGCGTAAGGCTCTCCCGACTTCAGGATTTGTTTTGGAAGTTGCGTTAGGGCCTCAATGGACGCGTCACTGGTTGATGTGGAGATGTAGTCACGATGCCGAAGAACATCAAAAGGCGTTAGCTGCAATAGAATGTTCCGAATTTGACGCCAACGAGCTTGTGATGATGTGCTCACGCGGAACCGGCATTCAAACAAGCCAGCACACAGCGTCAAACCAAAAATGACAATTCAAAAGAGGCCACTACCCGGGAAGACCAAAGCTTGTCGGCGACCCCGCCCCGGCGTTAATATCGCGCCATGTCCTCATTGTCCTGGAATGCCCGCCTGAAATTGGCAGACGACGTGACTTTTCAATCGTTGGGACCCGGCGAGGAAACGGTCGTGCTGTCGCTCAACTCCGGCTATCTATACACCTGCAATGAAACCGCCGCCGCCTTTTTGCGCGGTTTGGATGGCCAGCAGCCGCTGGCGACGGTGATTGACCGGCTCCGCGACGAGTTTGAAGTTTCCCCGGAAGTGTTGAGCCGGGACATGACGGAACTGGCGGTGAAATTGCTGGAGGAGGAACTCATTGTTGAAGAACCCTGAACCCACATCTGCCGGAGGCCGGCTGATTTTGCGCGGGCACGTCTGGCTGCTGGCGACGCTGATTCCGCTGCTGGAAAAAATTCTCCCGCTCAAACTGTTGCTGCGCGTGTTGACTCCGCCGTCGGCTGTCAAACCCTATGCCGGCATGCCGCCGATGGAAATCTCCGAACTGGTCGCCCGCCGGTTGCGCGGGCCGCGAAACATGCGCCGACGGGCCTGTCTGCGGCGTGGGTTGACCTTGTTCCATTTCCTGAAGCTGGCCGGCCATCCCGCGGTCCTGCACTTCGGGGTGTTCCCGCCAAAGGTCGATCCTCGGCGCCTGCACGCGCACTGCTGGGTGACGCTCAACGATGTCGCCCTGTCACCGCCGCCCGAACAGCCGGTGGCCACCCTCCTGACCTGCGGTATCCCGCCTGAACGGGTGCCGGCCGCCGGTGGCGCGAGGAAACAGGTTGACAGTCGCCGGCCAAAGTGGGAAAAAGACGCAGTTCAGACAGTTAGATCGGGCACTTTAAATCATTCAAATGAAGAACAAATCGTATGAAAACATCCAAAAAACAAACCGAGCCGGAAAATAAGAAACGCGACTACGCCAGGCCCGAAATTAAAAAGCGCGAACGGATCAAGGAAATCACGGAAGCCCCGCTTCCCACGACCGTAATCGTGAGTTGATGCGAGCCGGAAAGAGCAAAGCCTTATGAAAACACCGAAAAGACAAACCAAGGCGGAAAGTAAGAAACGCGACTACACCAGGCCGGAAATTAAAAAGCGCGAACGGATCAAGGAAATCACAGAGTCCCCGGCTCCTATCTCCGGGGTGCCGGATTGATACGAGCCGGCAACGGCAAAACCTTATGAAGACACCTAAAAAACAAAGTCCACCGGAAAGCAAGAAACGCAACTACACCAGGCCGGAGATAAAAAAGCGCGAGCAGGTCAAGGAAGTGACGGAAGGCGACCTCATCCTTGTCACTAACGGTCCGACGTAAACACCAGCGGGCGTGCCGCAGAAGGCGTTTACCCGGCCACAGGCTTTTTATTGAGTTGCCTTTAACCGATTGGCCGGCTTTCGGAAAAAGTCAGGTAGGCGTCTTAAAATCAAGCCGGCAGATATCACTGCCCGGTGGAAACCGGGGGCGGTGGGGTTTTTGTCTCTGTTTCCGCGTCTGACCAACTATGAGCCTGGCAACAGCGCATTACGACGTGCATGGGATGCGGATGACGGTGGAAACCCAAAGCCCATCGCTGCTGGATACGATTGACACCGTGCTGGGCGCTTACGCCGGCGTTTCCAAAGGCGCAGAAGGCTTCCGGGTCACTTTGGATTATGGGGCGGTGCAACCGGAATCCGATCCGGCATTGTATGACTTTTGGAAGGGAACCCTGCCGGACGGCACTCCCATGATATGCCGCCGCGGCCCGAACCGTCGGCAGATTGAGTTACCCGGCCACGTCCGCGCCGATATTGATCTGGCCGCACGCGTTGCCAGGTTGGTGGCAATTCCCAATGCAAAGACCGGACTGCTGGAGATCTGTTTTCTGCCGCTCTTGTGCGATTGTCTCGGCCTGACCGGCCATTATTTGATTCATGCCGGCAGCTTGTGCGTTCAAATTGGCGGCCAGTGGCGGGCACTCATCGTCTCGGGCATGAGCGGCGCGGGGAAAACCACTCTGACATTGGCGCTGGCGAGGGCGGGCATGAACATGTTGGCCGACGACGTGACATTTTATGAGGCGGCAACCGCAAACCAGCCGGGGCAAATCTGGGGCATCCGGACCCGCTGCAAGGTGCATTCGCGAACGCTGGAATTGCTTCCCTGGCTGCGTGATCTACCCGCAAGCGGCGCGTCACTGAATGGCGAGCGGCTCGTTGATTCACGGCCATTGCAGCCGGCAACCACCGGCGTGACCGCGGCGCCCGGGGCGATCCTCTTCCTGAATCCGCGAAATCCCGACGCCCACCGGATTGAGCCGATGGACAAGCTGGCAGCCTTGACGCGCCTGACCCGCGAAAACGTCAGGGCGGTGGACCAACACCGCGAGGCCGTGGCCGGCCGGGCATTTGCAGCGCTGGCAGAACTGGTGCGTTCCAGCCAGACTTTCCAGGCCAGCCTTTGCCCGCGCCTGGAAGAATTGCCCGCCCGGTTGGTTTCTCTGTGCTCTCAATGTGGCTGAACCAGACCCATGCCCTGCTGCTGGCCCTGGCGGATCCTCGCGGCCCGGATGACCTTTTCGATCTTGCCCCCCCGAAACCGTCAGGACTCCGGCAATTGCTCGAGCTGGCAGACCGGCATGGCGTGCTGGCCATCGTCATGGAAAATCTCAGGCACTTGCCCGGCCGCGCGACCGGGCCCTGGCATTCATTCCAGCCAGAGCCGACGGCATGGGAGTGGGCAAAGGAACGAATGCGGCGTCGCACCGGACTGTCGTTGGTGTTGCGCCGCCAGGCACGGGAACTGACCGGTCGTCTGCACGAAGCGGGATTGCCGGCGCTCGTCGTCAAGGGCTGTGATTTTGCCGATCGCCTCTATTCGCATCCGTCGTTGCGTCCGTTTACCGATGTGGACCTGCTGGTTCCGGAACGGAGTCTGCCCGAAACCCGGCAAGTGTTCAAAGCGCTCGGTTACCAGCCGGTCCCAGTGCCCATGAAACACGCGACCGGGTACGGCGAAGAGAGTTGGCGCCACCCGAATCTGCCCGGCGGCATGGTGGAAATTCATTGGAACCTGGTGAACTCGCCATCGCTGCGGCGCGCCTTGTCCGTCACGTACGAAGACCTGCAATTGGAACCGCACGACGGGCGGCTGCGTCCCAGCGCCGCGGCTTTGCTGCTGATTGCGGCGGTGCATGGCGCGGCCAGTCACGGCCTGGACCGGCTGCAACCGCTCGGTGATGTCGTCCAGTCTGTCCGCGGGGCTGCCGGGGCGCTGGACGAAACCTGGCTGGCCCGGGCCGTTCGCCGGACTGGAACGGGACGGGCATTGGCAACGGCACTGGCGTTGGCGCACAAAGTTTACGGCGAACCTGATTGCTTGAACCTGCTGAACCGTTTGGGCATTAAGCGCCGTGCCTGGCCGGGGAGGCTGTTGCTGAGCCGTGGCGTCGTGCTGCGCGCTCATGCTCCGCGTGATTCATTCCGCCGCCAGTTGTTGCGGGAATTTCTGAAACGCAAATGAACGTTCTGCTCGTCGATCCGGCGCCACCGCCTTCAGCCTGGCCCAAAGGCGCTTTCCGTTCACGCTGGGTTCCGTCCCGGCTGGCTTGCATCGCCGCCGTGTTGAAATGCGGCGGACATCAGGTGAAAATTCATCTTTGCGAGGAAACGCTGGAGCTGAACGGTTATGACCGCGCGGCGGCGCGAGCAACGTTGCAGGCGTTGATACGCGGGTTCCATCCCGAAATGGTGGGTTTGTCGCTCGTCACCTCCAGTGTGCCCGAAGGCGCGACCATCGCTGAAGACGCCAAAACGTTGTTGGGTTCACAGACAATCGTGGTGGCCGGTGGTCCGCACCCGACTACCCTCCCGGAAGAACTGTTGAACGATTGTCCAGCCATTGACGCGGCCGTGGTGGGCGAAGGCGAATTGACCATCCTGGAACTGGCCGATCACGGCCTCTCGCCATCCGCTCAAGGCCCCGCGGGTGCCCTGGTAGAACGCGAGTGGCCCGCAAATGATAACTGACAAGTCGGACCGGGCGTCGCGGCGGAGGTTCTGGCCGAGCGAAATCTGCCGGTTACGCCTTTTTTGTGAAATCAAGACTTGCAAACCGGCATGCCCGTGGCTAGATTGCCGGCTCTTTTGAAACATTTATGGCAGTAAAAATTCGCATGAAGCGCGTCGGGGCCAGGAACGCCCCGTTTTTCCGGATTGTGGTGGCCGACAGCCGCAGCCCGCGTGATGGCAAGTTCATCGAAGAACTTGGCTCGTATCAGCCATTGAAGAAAGGCGACAACTTCACGCTCAACCTCGACCGCGCCAAATATTGGATCAGCAAAGGCGCACAGCCGAGCGACACCGTGGCCGGCTTCATCAAAAAGGCGGGCAAAGCGGCCGCGGCAGCTTGAACTTGATTTGGGGTCACGATGCAGGAGTTTCTGGAATATGTCGTCAAAGGCCTTGTGCAACACCCGGACGCAGTGAGTGTCACGCCGGTGGAGCGCGCGGGCATGACGGTTTACGAGCTTCGCCTGGACCAGTCGGATGTCGGCAAAATCATCGGTCGGCAGGGCGTGACGATCAATGCCATCCGTTCGTTGTTGCTGGCGGGCAGCGCCAAGAAAGGTTTGCGCTGTTCCGTGGAAATTGTTGAGAACGAGAAAAAATCGTAATCGTTCTCGTGCTCGTCCTCGAAAAGTTTCGATTACGAGCACGAGAACGAGGACGATCGAGTGAAAATTGACGTGCTCACGTTGTTCCCGGCGATGTTCGCCGGGCCGCTTGACGAAAGCATCGTCAAACGGGCGCGCGCCGCCGGTCTGTTGGACCTGAAAATCCACAACCTGCGCGACTGGACGCACGACCGGCACAAAACCGTGGACGACCGGCCTTTCGGCGGCGGACCGGGAATGTTGTTGAAGCCGGAACCGCTCTTTGAAGCGATTGAAAGTTTGAAGCGCGAAAAGACGCGCGTGATTTTATTGTCGCCCGCCGGGCGGCAATTCCATCAGGCCATCGCGCGCGAACTGGCGGAACAGGAAGCCTTACTGCTGGTGACGGGCCATTACGAAGGGTTTGACGAGCGCGTGCGGGAAACGCTCGCCGACGATGAGTTGTCCATCGGCGATTACGTGCTGACGAACGGCGCGCTGCCCGCGATGGTGGTCATTGACGCGGTGGTGCGGCTGCTGCCCGGGGCGCTGGGTGACGACGAAAGTTCGCACGACGAATCGTTCAGCGCGGGTTTGCTGGAATATCCGCAATACACGCGGCCGGCGGAATTTCGCGGGATGAAAGTCCCGGAGATTCTGATTTCCGGCAACCACGCCGAGATTCAAAAGTGGCGGCGCGATCAGGCGAAAGCGCGGACAAAAAAACGCCGACCGGATTTGCTGATGTGACGTGTGGCGCGTGACGAGTGACGAGAACCCGCGAATCACGTCACACGACACACGACACTCGTCACACAAAACGAATTTATGAACCAGGCATTGTTGGAAAAAATTGAAGCGGAGCAGTATCGCAAAGACAAAACCGCTTTCGCGGTGGGCGACAGCGTACGCGTGCATACCAAGGTCGTGGAAGGCGACAAGGAACGTATCCAGGTTTTCGCGGGCGTCGTCATCGGCAAACGCGGACGCGGTCTGAACGAGACGTTCACCGTCCGCCGCATCAGCTACGGCGAAGGCGTGGAGCGCGTGTTCCCGTTGCACTCGCCGCGCGTGGACAAAATCGAGGTCGAGCGCCAGGGCGAAGTGCGCCGCGCCAAGCTCACCTACCTGCGCAAGCGCCTCGGCAAAGGCGCAACCCTCGTGCGCGAGAAGGAAGAAAAGGCGGCGGCCGAACCGGCGGCGGCGAAGTAGCCGCCAAATGCTTCAAATAAGCGGACCTATTAGGCCCGCTTTTTTTACTGTCATTCCGGCGCGGACTTGCTAAACTGGAGAGGTTATGCGCCAGCTTGCCGTTCAATTCCTGGATCAAGGATTTCATCGCGTGCTGTTCGACGCCATGCCGATGCCCGTCTTCGTGGTGGACAAGAATGTGTCTATCTTCGACTACAACACCGCGGCGGCGCAGTTGTTGGGCAAGGACAAAACGCTCGTCCTCCGGCGGCGCGGGGGCGATGTTCTGAAGTGCGTGTATTCGACAGAAGGCCCAAGGGGTTGTGGTACCGCTCCGGCCTGCCGCGATTGCGCCGTACGCAAGTCGGTGCGCATGGCGGCCCGGGGCCGTCGCGTGGTTCGCCGGTTGGCGCAGATGGAGTTGATTCGGAACGGCAAAGCCGCGAAGGTGAATTTGCGGGTGAGTTGCCAGCCCTTCAACTATGGCCGCAGCTCGTTCATCCTGCTCGTGCTTGAAGGTTTGAACGACTGAGCTGGCGGGCAAAGTCCCCCGGCGAAGGCTCGGCCTTGCGTCACTTGTTCGAGCCGCGCGCCGCGGCTGCGGCCGCAAGCTGTTTCTTTACAAGCTCACCGAAAACCGTCGGCTCGTACTGCCAGTTTTTAATCAACGTTGGTCCGGCGAACGGGTGCAAATCCCACGCCGTCCAGTGGAGCTCGTGTTTTTGGGCGTACTGCATCAGCTTGTTGGCATAGGCAGGGCCATTGGTGCCGCCAAAGCCTTGTCCGCCAAAACCCCATTCACCCATGTACACCGGATATTTTCCGCTGACATTGCCGAATTTCTTGTCCCAATTCCGCTTGCTCGGATAAGGATGCGTTTCATAAATCAAGTTTGAGCCATTGATTTCATAACCCTGCAAGACGCCGCTCAAATCATATCCCCAATCCAGCCCGCTGACCGTCACCAGGTTGGTCGCCCCGGTCGCACGAACCGTGTCGTAAAGCATTTGCAAACCCGCTGCCTCGTAAACGATTTTGGCCTGATCCCGATCCCGTCTTGCCGGTTTTTCTATGGCGGTTCCACCGTCCCGCCAAATCCGAAACGACACGTCATGCGGCTCGTTGTAAAGCCCGAAAATAACGTTTGGCTGGCCTTTGTAGCGCGTCGCCATGTCCTGCCAGAAAATGATTGAATTTGTATCCGGCATATCGTGTTGGCCGAGCTTGCCGCCTTCGTTCACCCACCGGCCACAGTCCGACCAGTGCAAATCCAGATCAATATAGACGTGCGCCGCCGCGCAGGTGTCCACCACCTTGTCCACCCGGGCGCGATAAGCTGCGCCGCCGTCGGCTTGATTCGTCGTCTTGCCGAACCAGCGGTCCTGCGCCAGTGGCAGGCGGATGAGGTTCACCTTCCAATCATTGATGGCGCGGTTCACGGATTCCTCGACGTGATCGCCGTCATCGCTCCACTCGAGCGAGGCGATGTTGACGCCGCGAAGCAAAACCCGCTTGCCGGCGGCATTGAGCACCTTGTTTTTCCGGGTGTGCAGACGCATCGAGTCGAGCCGGGGATCAATCGGCCGGGTCTGGCTTGCCATCAAGTCATTGGTTGCCGGCTGGCTGCTGCCGGACAAAGGAAACAACGCGAAGAATCCCAACGCCGCCAGCGTTACCTTCAGAAAACGCAATTTTTGCATGAGGACTTTTACCAGTTGTTTCGGAAACATATCAAACGCAAATTTCAGAGACTGCCGCCCTGTGAATGTCCAACGCGCGCGCACCGAAACAAACCAGAATCACCCTCGCCACCGATTGATTCTGCTCCAGAAACTGTTTCGTCTCGCGCACGGCAATCTGCGCCGCGCGTTCCATCGGAAAACCATACGCGCCGGTGCTGATGGACGGAAACGCCACGGTCTTGATGCCGTGCTGCTCGACGAGCGCAAAACAATTTCGATAACAACTCGCCAGCAGTTCATCTTCGCCATGATTGCCGTCCTGCCAGACCGGGCCGACGGCGTGGATGACCCATTTGGCAGGGAGCTGGTAGCCGCGCGTGATTTTGGCCTGGCCGGTGGCGCAACCGTGGAGCGTGCGGCATTCTGCCAGCAACTCCGGGCCGGCGGCGCGATGAATGGCGCCGTCCACCCCGCCGCCGCCGAGCAACGTCCGGTTCGCAGCATTCACAATCGCATCCACGCGCTGCTGCGTGATATCGCCTTCAATCACGGCGATGCGACTCGAAACCGGCCTGTCGGTCATGAGAGAAAATTAAATCCTTTTCCCCCGAACTGCCACCTTGAATCCGGAAATCAAAACATGGCCGGCAGAACGCCTGCCCCCAATCGAAACCGCAGACCGTTCATAAGGAATCTTGCATTTTGAGGCCGCTGGTTGACATCCACGAAGATAACGTGGCATTGGGCTTGGAATGGCACGATTCTCTGCCGTTTTGGGAGCGCATAACAGGCTTGAAAACGATGTGCCGGAACCATCGAAGCGGCATTGGCCGCAGCAGCCCAATGAACCGGCTCTGCGCGCGGGTTTCTCACCCCGCTGTGATTTGAAAATCTTTTGGGTTTTGTTGCATTTTTTGCTTGACGCAGGTATTAGAAATCTACATTTTCATTGTTTGTCAGGTATAGGCGATGAGAAAGTCAATGCCCATCCACCGCTTGGAAGCCGAACCGTGCGAAGGGCGGGGTGAATCGTTTTCCGGCCTTTCTCAGCGCGTTCCCCTTTGCGCGTCAATTAACCCATTAACCAGCCTGAACCTGATCCAGTGTGAACCCCGAGCCGCGACATCTTGGACAACCTCCCCATTCCTTCCAATACCCCTGTCGGTGTTGCCGCCTGGGTTCAGCGGAGAAAGCGCACCGACCCAAACACTGGCCGTCAATATTCCGGCGGTTATATTGTGGCCGGGTGCCCGAATTTTCCCGACGAACGGCGCAGTGCGTCCGCAAGGTGCGGGTCCGGCTTGCGGGCCAGGCCGCCCAGGAACGGCATGAAACGTCTAAACCAACTCCACAAAGCGGGGTTCACTTTGATTGAACTGCTCGTCGTCATCGCCATCATTGCGGTTCTCGCCGCCATGATCTTGCCGGCCTTGAGCGCCGCAAAAAACAAAGCCATAACTCTCAATTGCGTGAGCAACAACAAGCAAATCGGCCTGGCCATGATGGCGTATGTCGGTGAAAACAACGACTACTTGCCGCCGTTGAATTCCAAAAATTTTGCCAGCCACACCACCAACTGGTGGTTCGTCTATCTCGGCAATGGCAGTTATATCACCAGCAGCACCATCCCGAACAATATCTGGCGCTGTCCGGCCGTGCAGGATGCGGACATTCTTCCCTCCACGGTTGCATATTACGATTCTCCTTGCGAAGGTTATGGTCCGCTGGAAGATACCGTTGACCCCGCAAACGGAGTTATTCGTTACTACCTGGATCTTTCCGGCAACGTCCAGGGCAGCCGTAACATCAACACCATACGTCGGATCAGCCAGATCTGGTTGATCGGCGACGTGGGTGTTCCTAAAAGCGGCGGCTACAAAAATCAATTTCCACCCAATGGCTATTACACGGATATCACTGTTATAAAGCCGGTCGTCGCCTTTGGCTTGTCTCTTGGCTGGACAACTGTGCCTTCCTATAAACAGCCGGCCTGCCGCCATGCTCGTCACGCCGTCTTTTCGTTCTGCGATGGGCACGTAGAAAGTTGGAAATGGGAGGATTTGGACACAGACCTCAACGATGTCTTTGCCCTGCATTCCTTTTGAAAATCCATTGGAGTGACACCGTCTGTGGGCGGTCACTTCGGTCGCCGGACGAAACCGGCCAGCCAGGCGGAGGAAACAAAGAGCCATCCACGCACTGTCGCATGATGTCACCTTCAACCACAGCGATGCGATGGGAAATGGACTCATCAGCCATAGAATTTCAAGGAAGCAACTGAAGCGTCATCGTGTGGTCCGCTGCGTCCAATTTGGTCAACTTCTGATACTGATTTACATTCAAACCGATACAAAATTCCCCTCATCCGGCCTGCGGACACCTTCTCCCCCATCGGGGGAGAAGGACAGGTTGAGGGGGCGATTCGTAGCCTTTCGAACGCACTTTGGTATGAAACTTCATGCCATTGAATTCATTGAGACCCCTGCAAAACTCAATTTTCTTCGTAACAGCCGGCGTGAGCCGGCTCATTTCTCTTTAAATTTTCGGTGGTTCAGAGCGGACTTACGTCCGCTGCTACAGTTTTTCAAAGGTTTCTCATTATCTTCACGTTCAGATCCACCTGACTGCGCGTGGTCATGCCCGGTATGGCCGCCGTGATGTAGTTCTTGGACAAAACCCAATTCAAGGCTGCGCGGTGGTCAGGCGCGTCGCCAATGGTCACTTCGCCATCGAAAATATGGGGGCTCTGCGTCTTCATCGCGATCAAGCCAATTCCTTTTTGTGAGGCCTCTTGCAGCGCCTTCGCAATGGCCGCCGGGCCGTTGTAGTTGAACGCAACCACGGCAACATCGTAATACTCCGATTGCAGCACGAACTTCAGACATTCAGGCTGCTCGAAATGGGACGAGAGGCCACAAAATCGGATTTTCCCCGCCTTCTTCCATTGCAGCATCAGATCAACCCTGTCACCGCTGGTGACCAGCGCCTGGTTCTCTTTAAACGTGGTTTGGTGATGATTCACCATGTTCCCGGACGGATCGTGCCACAGGAAAATATCAATATGATCGGTCCCCAAATCGCGGAGAGTTTGCTCAAACTGGTTGGCCAGCCAGGATTTGCTTGTCGGCCGTGGCAGGACCTCGTAAGCCACCGCCAGACAAATTGAGTCGCGCCTGCCTTCAATCGCTTTCCCGATGCATTCACAACTGTTGCCGGGGCGTCCAAAACCGTAGCTCCACGCCGTCTCGATGTGATTCATCCC
>Ga0335081_10013199_pt1 | contig 13363 bp, 14 predicted proteins | sample Lox_Sample_35_FD_206713 | JGI IMG/M metagenome (GOLD analysis project Ga0335081, IMG submission 206713) | Soil microbial communities from Loxahatchee National Wildlife Refuge, Florida, United States - Lox_Sample_3.5 | ecosystem: Environmental > Terrestrial > Soil > Wetlands | place: USA...
CGATGACGATCGAGACCGCGCAGGAAGCCGCGGCGGCGGGCGACCAGATCGTGCTCGGCGCACCCAACGTCATGCGCGGCAGAAGCCATCTGGGATGGATCAATGCGAGCGACATGATCGCGCAAGGGCTCTGCTCGGTGCTCGCCTCCGACTACTACTACCCCGCCCCGCTCATCGCGGCGTTCCGGCTGGCGGCGGCCGGCGTCGCGCCGCTGCACGCCGCGTGGGCGCTCGTGTCGGCGGCGCCGGCGCGCGCGGTCGGGCTCGACGATCGCGGCCGCATCGACATCGGGCTGCGCGCCGACCTGATCCTGGTCGATGATGCGATCGCCGATCGTCCGCGCATCGTCGCCGTGCTGGTCGCCGGGCGCATCGTGCACCTGACCGCGCCGGAGCGGCTCGCCGCGTAGTCGCGGCCAAAAAGCGCTGCATTTCAGCCGCTTGTCTAGCGAAACCGCCGACAGGGCACGGCTCGCTTCATTGGACTGTCACGCCCCGCTGTTAGCGCTGGCATGGCAGCAACCTCCATCCGCAAGGGGTCGTCAATGAAGCAGGGACACGTCTTTGCCAATGCAGCAGGCGCCGTGCTCATGGCGCTGATCGCCACGTCCACGGGAGCCGTCGCCGAGCCCGCCAAGGACTGCCCGAACGGCGGCACCGTCCGGTTCGGCGTCGAGCCGTACGACACCTCGCCCAAGCTCACGCCGATCTACGAGCACATCGGCAAGCTCGTGGGCGAAAAACTCGGCTGCGACGTGAAGGTCTATGTCGCCACCAACTACAACGCCGAGATCGAGGCGATGCGCAACGGCAAGCTCGAGATGGGCGAGTTCGGTCCGCTCGGCTATGTGCTGGCGCATCAGGTCGCCAAGGCCGAGGCGGTCGCAACCTTCGCCAATGCCGACAACAAGCCCGACACCTACTGGGCGAGCCTCGTCACCTGGCCGGACTCCGGGATCAAGGCGGTGGCGGACATCCGCGGCCATTCCTTTGCGTTCTCGGATCCTGCCTCGACGTCGGGGCATCTCTTCCCGGCCTATGGCCTACGCAAGGGCGGGCTCGATCCCGACAAGGACGTGCGCGCGATCTATGCGGGCAGCCACACGGCCTCGTTCGAGGCGCTCTACAATCACAAGGTCGATGCGGGCGAGCTCAACAGCGAGCAGCTCGAGTCGGCCAAGCAGCGCGGTCACTACAAGGACGGCGACCTCGTCTTTCTGTGGAAGTCGGACCCGATCCCGATCGATCCGATTGCCGTGCGCGGCGACCTGCCGGACGGCTTCAAGCAGCGGCTGATCGCGATCCTGCAGAATATCGATCTGTCTCAGCTCGCCGAGGCCGACCGCAAGATCATGGGCGTGCACGGCCTGCGCACCGTGCCGCAGAGCGACGCCTCGTTCAACGGCATCCGCGACCTGGTCAAGACGCTCAATATCGATCTCGCCGCGATGTAGCCCGCCGCGTCGCCGCAAGTGGAGACGCAACGGTGCTGAAGACCTGCGACCTGTCGTTGCGGTATCAGAACGGCAAGCTGGCGCTCGCCCGCTTCAACATCGCGGTGCGCCCCGGCGAGCTCGTCATCGTGCTCGGCGGCAATGGCAGCGGCAAGACGACGCTGCTGCGCTGCATCGCCCGCACGCTCGCGCCCAGCACCGGCGAGGTCTGGGTGAACGGCACCAACCTGGTTGAGCTCTCCGGCGAGCGGTTGCGGCGCGCGCGGCTCGCGCTCGCCATGATCTCGCAGCATGCGAGCCTGGTGCGGCGCCGCAGCGTGCTCGCCAATGTGGCGACCGGCGCGCTCGGCAGGCTCGGGGGCGTGTGGACCGCGCTGGGCGGCCTGCCGGCCTGCGAGCTCGCGGCCGCATACGGCCACCTCGAGGAGGTCGGGCTCGCCGAGCTCGCGCATCAGCGCGCCGGCACTCTGTCGGGCGGCCAGGCGCAGCGCGTCGCGATCGCCCGGGCGCTGGCGCAGCGGCCGCGCGTGCTCCTGGCCGACGAGCCGGTCGCCAGTCTCGATCCCGAGGCGGCCGAGGACATCATGCGGCTGCTGCGGCGGCTCGCCGCCGAGGAGAACCTGGCGGTGCTCTGCGTGCTGCACCAGGTCGAGCTCGCCTATGCGTATGCGGACCGTGTGGTCGGAATTCGCGACGGCGGGATGGTCTTCGATCTCCCTCGCGCGGAAGTCTCGCGCGAGACCGTGCGCCGCCTCTATCTCAGCGAAGCCGCATGACCGACGCCGCCGCACCGGCCCGGTTGGGCCCGCGCGATTTCGGCCGCGGCGGTACCTTCGTCGTCGTCAAGCGCGTCGGCATCGGGCTCGTCCTGCTGCTGATCCTGGCCCAGTCGCTGATCGTCGTCGAGGCGCGGCCGCAGGATCTGGTGACCGGCGTTCACGGCATGGCCGACATCATCCGGCGCGCCATGCCGCCCGATTTTCAAAAATTCGGCGGCGAGTTGTGGCCGGCGCTCGAGACGATCGACATCGCAATCTTCGGCACCGTCGGCGGCGTGGTCCTCGCGATCCCGCTCGCCGTGCTGGCGGCCGCCAATGTCAGCCCGTCGCGTCCGATCTATTTTGTGGCGCGCGGCGCGATCGGCTTCGCGCGGGCGGTGCCGGATTTGGTGTGGGCGCTGTTCTTCGTCACCGCGGTCGGGCTCGGCCCGTTTCCCGGCGGGCTCGCGCTCGCGGTCCATTCGGTCGGAATGCTGGGACGGCTGTTTGCCGAAACGATCGAGCAGATGGACATGGCGCCGATCGACGCCTTGGCGCTGACGGGCGCGAGCCGCATCCAGGTATTCAGCCACGGGGTCGTGCCGTCGGTGCTGCCGTCGCTGCTCGGCATCACGCTCTATCGGCTCGACGAGAACATCCGCTCCTCGCTGGTGCTCGGGTTCGTCGGCGCCGGCGGCATCGGGTTCCAGCTGCTCACCGCCATGAACCTGTTTCAGTATCGCGAGGTCTCGCTGCTGCTGATCATCACCTTCGCGATCGTGCAGGCGGCCGAGCGGCTCTCCGCGGTCCTGCGCGAGAAGATCTCATGAGCCGCCACGCAGCGGCTCGGCGCAAAGCACCCGGAAGCGGCCCCGTGCGTCGTCCTGCTTGAACAGCCCGAGCCGATCGACCGCGATCGGCGTCTCGCCGCATCGCGCCGCAAAGCTCTTGCTCAACAGCGCCAGCACGGCGTCGCGGCGCTCGGGAGGCAGACGGCCGGTCAGCGTCATGTGGAAGCGAAAATCGTCGAACACGTATGGGTAGCCCCAGCGGTCGAGGTTCTGCACCTGCGGCTCGCTCAGCCCGGATGCGAGGCGCCGCTCGCGCTCGTCGTCGGACATGGACGCGCGGAACGCGTCGAATTCGCTGGTGCAGCGGTTGGCGAGATCGACCAGCGCCGGGCACGGCTCGCGCGGAACGACGGCGGTGAATCCGCCGATGAGGCGCACCTGCGGCGGGAATCCGGCGATCGGGTGCGTGCGCGGCGCAAAATCGCCGAACGCCGCCATCAGCTCAGTTTCATTGCGCGCCAGCGCGAGGCGGAACGGCGCCTTCAGGGTCGCGTGGAAGCCGTAGCGGCGCGGCTCCTCGGTCAGGGTGCGCCAGGTCTCGCGGTCGACGGCGAGATTGTCGGGAAAGGGCAGCTCATCGCCGGTGTAGCAGTCGTAACCGAGCACGGCGCTGCCGAAGCGATGAAGGTCGGAGTCCGGAGCCGCGACGAAATAGATCGCGTAGCGCGCCTGCTGCTCGTGCATCGGATCTACCCGTTGGTCGAACGCGGTTGTGTAACCGGTCCATCCTAAAGCACCGTCGTCATCGTCCGCGCAAGCGGACGATCCAGCAACCACGGCAGGCGGCGGTGGTTACCGGATTGTCCGCTTGCGCGGGCAATGACGCAGCAACATTGGTGCAAGGATCCCGTTTCAATGCATGCCGAGGAGGCGCGGGAGCCAGAGGGTGAGCTCGGGGATGTAGGTGACGATCACCAGGAAGACCAGCATGGTAGCGAGCCAGGGCAGAACCGCGACCGCGAGGTCGGTGATGCGCATGCGGGCGATCATCGAGGCCACGTAGAGATTGAGCCCGACCGGCGGATGACACAGGCCGACCTCCATGTTGACGTCGATGACGATGCCGAAGTGCACCGGATCGATGCCAAGCCGGCGCGCCGCCGGGGTGAGGATCGGCGCCATGATCAGGATGATCGAGTTCGGCTCCATGAAGTTGCCGGCGGCGAGCAGCAGGAGGTTGACCAAGGCGAGAAAGCCGAACCAGCCGAGGTTCTGGGCGATGATCCAGTCGGCCAGCGCCGAGGGAATATTCTCGTTGGTGAGCACGAAGGAGAACAGCACCGCGTTGGTGATGATGTAGAGCAGCATCGCGCTGGTGTTGGCGGCGCGCAGCAGCACGCGCGGCACGTCCTTCCAGCCGATCGCCTTGTAGACGAACATCGCGATGAAGAACGAATAGACCGCCGCCATCGCGGCCGCTTCGGTCGGCGTGAACACGCCGCTGTAGATGCCGCCGATGATGATGACGACCAGCATCAGGCCCCAGATGCTGTCCCGGAAAGCGTGCCAGGTGCCGAGCCAGTCCACCTTCTCGACCCGCGGATAGTCGCGCTTCTTCGCCAGGAACCAGGTCACGACGCAAAGCATGACGGTGAGCAGCGAGCCCGGCAGGAGGCCGGCGACGAAGAGCGCGCCGATCGAGGTGTTGGTGGAGACCGCATAGACGATCTTCGGGATCGACGGCAGCATGAGGATGCCGAGCGAGCCCGCCACCGTGATGATGCCGGCGCCGAACCGCATCGGATAGCCGTGCCGCACCATCTCGGGCAGCACGATCGCGCCGATCGCCGCGACGGTGGCGACGCTCGAGCCACACACCAGCGCGAACATCGCGCATGACACGATTCCCGCGAGGCCCAGTCCGCCATGCAGGTGCCCGACCAGCGACACCGCGAAGTTGATCATGCGGCGTGCGACGCCGCCGTGGCTCAGGAAGGCGCCCGCCAGAATGAAGAACGGGATCGCCATGATCTCGAAGCTTTCGAGACCGGTGAACAGCTTCATCGACACCGCCTCGATCGGCACGTCGCTCAGCACGAACAGGAAGGTGAGCACCGTGAGGCCGAGCGCGATCGACACCGGCATGCCGGTGATCATGAAGGCGATCAGCAGGACGAAGACCGTGGTGGCGCGCACCGCCGGCGGGAGGACGATGACGCCCGCCTTGTGCGCGGCGCAGACCGCGAGGATGAGGATCGGCAGCAGGATCAGCGTCAGCCCCAGTGGGCTCGACCAGCGGCTCGATACGCTGCCGTGCGCATCGGTCGAGGGATGCAGCCCGTCGCTCTCCGCGACACCCTCGACCCGCGCCTCCTCGTGATGCGGCAGCGTGCCGGTCCAGTAGAACCACCACGCCACCTGCAGGAAGCGGAAGCACATCAGGCCGGAGCCGAGCGGGATCGCGAGATACACGAACCACATCGGCGCCTCGAGGTCGTAGGACTGCTCGCCGGTCGCGTACATCCGGACCACGAAGGTGAAGCCGAACGCCGCGATGACGGCGGTGAAGAACGCGCCGCACAGCACCGCGAACAGGATCACGCGCTTGCGATAGCGCGGATCGAGCATGTTCACGAGCACGTCGACGCCCACATGGATGCCGGTGCGCACGCCGTAGGCGGCGCCGAACTTGGCCATCCAGATGAACATGAAGATGCACAGCTCCTGCGCCCACGAGAGGTCGCGGTCGGTGAGCCAGGAATAGATGGCATGGAATACGTCGGGCAGCACCGGCACGTTGTGCGCCGTGAGCCATTTGGCGATGTCGATCGAAAGGCCGCTGCCGTAGCGGTGCAGCACCGCGACGAAGATGAGCGCGGTCGCCCCCGCCATCAGCGTGGCAATCAGCCATTCCTCGAGACGATCGAGCGCGCGCAGCACCACGATATTCCCCTCCCTACGCGCAAGCGGCCGGGAGTGCCCCTCTCCCGGCCGTTTTGTGTTTCCTCTGCCGTAGGGTGGGCAAAGCGAAGCGTGCCCACCACCGCGTGGGCACGGCGCGTTCCGCGCCTTTTGCCCACCCTACGACGGGGAGGAATCCATCAGTTCATGCTGATGTTGAGCTCCTTGTAGACGAGGTCGAGCACCTCCTGGCCGACGCGCCCCTTGGCCCACTTGTAGGTCGGCGCCATCGCCTTCTGCCAGGCGACGCGCTGCTCGTCGGTCAGGTAGTGCAAGGTGGTCTTGCCGGACTTCTTGATCTCGGCGAGCGCGTCCTCGTTCTCCTTCTTGGCGATCGAGTTGGTGTAGTCGGTCGCCTCGTCCATCGCCTTGTTGAGCTGGCCCCGAACGTCGTCCGGCAGCCCGTTCCAGAACTTGCTGTTGACGATCACGGCGTACTGCAGGTGGGCGTGGTTCGACACCGTGATGTGCTTCTGCACCTCGTGGAATTTCTGCGTCAGGTAGTTCGACGGCGTGTTTTCGCAGCCGTCGACCACGCCGGTCTGCAGCGCCTGATAGACCTCCGAGAAGGCCATGATCTGCGGGATCGAGCCGAGCTCGCGGAAATACTGGTCGGCGATCTTCGAGCCGGAGATGCGGATCTTCAGGCCCTGGAAGTCCGACGGATTGAGCAGCGGGCGGTTGGCGGAGGCCATGTGGAAGCCGTTGTCCCAATAGGCGAGGCCGGTGATGCCCTTGGCCTCGAGCTTCTTGAACAGCCACTGGCCGACCGGACCCTTCATCGCCGCCGCATAGGTCGCGTCGTCCTTGAACAGCCAGGGCAGATCGAGCGCCTCGAACTCCTTGACGCCGAGCGGGGCGAATTTCGCGGTCGAGGGCGCGAGCATCTGCACCGAGCCGAGCTGCAGCGCCTCGATCTCCTCCTTGTCCTTGTAGAGGGTCGAGTTGGGATAGACTTCGACCTTGACGCGACCGTTGGTGTACTTCTCGGCCAGCTCCTTGAACTTGAGCGCGCCTTTGCCCTTCGGCGTGTCGTCGGCGACCACGTGGCTGAACTTGATGACGATCGGCTGCTGGGCCGCGGCCGGCCCGGCCAGCATTGCCAGCGCCACGCAGGCGCCGAGCAGAATCGAGAGCTTTTTCATGGCTGCGTCTCTCCCCGCGTTATCGTTGGGTCATCGTTTTTGAGGTATCGAGCATAGGTTTATGCAATAGGTCGGGTGGCGAAAGCCAGTGGATTCAACGGTTAATGCGCGGGTTCGGCCGCCCCGCCCCCGCGACGCTTCGCCGCCGCCGCACGCCGTCCCGGCGCAACTTTGGACGCCGTCATCGTCCGCGCAAGCGCACGATCCAGGACGCCGCGGGGCCCGTCCATTGGGGCAGAGCCGGCGTCCCATTCATCTTTCGTGAGTACTGGGTTGCCCGCTTGCGCGGACAATGACGCACTGCATTTGGCCGAGCCGGATTTCGGATGCCGGGGCGCGCGGTTAATGCTTGTCTTTCTTGTCGTCGTCGCCGGAACGGACGGTCCGCCACGGGTCGACTTTCACGCTGGGCAATTTCCGGTCGCCCTTGGTGGCCGCCCGGTAGGCCTTGTCGACGGCGGCGTCTTCCTGCTTCTGCGCATCGGTGCGGCGGGTGGGCTTGCTGCTCTCTTCCTGTGCAAAGGCAGGCACGCTCAGCACGAGCATGAGCGCGGCGGCCGCGAGTGCGGCGGGGCGGATCGCGGCGCGGGTGAAGGCTTGCATGGGTGCCTCCCTGGAAGCGATGGTGATTTGGGTTTCTGCGCCTTGGTAGCACGCGCGGCGGGACGCGGGCAACGCGGCATCGTGCCGGGCGGCGCGCGCTTGACGGCCGGGAGTCGCATGAAACAATGCGGCAAAACCGTGAAACGTGGGCGCCGCCCGTACTTCCGCGGGGGGCCGCCCCGGGAGGATGTCGCGTGATCGAACCGTTCGCCGTCAGAGCCACGCGGGTCGTCGCGGTCCTGCTGCTCGCCGCGATCGCCGCGGGGGCGCCGGCCCGCGCCGAGACGCCCTATCCGGAGCGGCCCGTCATGCTGATCGTGCCCTATGCGGCGGGTGGGGTCGCCGATACCGGCATGCGCATCCTGGCGGACAAGCTCAGCAGCCGGCTCGGCCAGCAATTCGTCATCGACAACCGGCCCGGCGCCGGCGGCATCATCGCCGCCAAGGCGGCCGCGGGCGCCGCGCCCGACGGCTACACGCTGCTGATGACCGGCAACAACAATGCGATCAGCGCGGCGCTATTCCGGTCCCTGCCCTACGACGTGCTCGGCGATTTCGCCTCGGTGTCGACCGCCGCGTTCTTCGACATGCTGATCGTCACCCGCGCGGGCTCGCCGCTCAAGTCGATCAACAACGTCATCGCGGCGGCGCGCGCCAACCCGGGCAAGCTCAACATCGGCACCATCAACCCGGGCAGCACGCAGAACCTCGCGGCCGAGCTGTTTCGCACCACCGCCGGCATCGACGCGACGATCGTCCCGTTCCGCACCTCGCCCGACATGGCGGGGGCGGTGCTGCGCGGCGACGTCGACGTGGCGTTCGAGTTCTTCGCCGCGCTGCAGGGCCAGATCCTCGACGGCAAGATCACGGCGCTCGCCTCGACCGGCCCGCGGCGCACCGCCTATCTGCCCGACGTGCCGACCGTGATCGAGAACGGCCTCAAGGACTACGAGGTCACGAGCTGGAACGGCATCGCGGTGCCGGCCGCGACGCCGAAGGAGGTGGTGCAAAAGCTCGGCGCGGCGATCAACGCGGTGCTGCCGCAGCCGGACGTGCAGGAGAAGGCAAAGCGCCTCGGCATGGAGATGCGCGCGAGCACGCCGGAGGAGATGACCGAGCGCATGAAGGCCGACATCATCAAGTGGGGCGCCGTCATCGCACGGGCCGGCATCGAGAAGCGCGAGTGAGGCGGGCACGCACGCACATGCGATCAACATCGGCCGTATCCGAGGCTTGATCGAGATCAACGCCGTCCGCGGCGCAACGTGGCTCCATTGTTCCACCAACGGCGACGATGCGTCCATGCGATCCGCGCCGCGACGGCTGACGGAAGATTTTCTCAGCACCATCGTCTTTCTGGCGGTCTATGCGCCGACGGGCGCGTTGGCGCCGGCGGTCGGTGCTGCGCTCGCGGTCGGCCTTGCGCAGCTCGCCCTGATCAGGTGGCGCAGGCAGCCGATCGATGCGATGCGGGGCCTGAGCCTCGCGCTGGTCGTCGCGTTCGGCGCCGCGGCGCTTATCGCCGACGACAGCCGGTTCATGATGGCGAAGCCGAGCGTCGTCCACTTTGCGGTCGGCGCCGTCATGCTGCGGCCGGGCTGGATGATCCGCGACATGCCGCCGATCGTCACCGCCAACGTGTCGCGCACGGTCCTGGTCGCCAGCGGCTATGCCTGGGCGGCGCTGATGATCGCGCTCGGAGCGACCAATCTCTTCATTGCCCTCGTCCATGGGGGGCGCGGTCTGGGCCTGGTTCATATCGGTCGGCGCGATCGGCGCAAAGATCGTGGCGCTCGCGGCGCAGATGCTGGCGTTGCGAATTCTGGTCCGCCGCCGCCTGCGCGCCGCGAATGGCGCCATGGCACGGCGCACGCGCCCGGACGCATTGCCGAGGGCGCCGCGGGCGCTCTAGACTGCCGGTCCGGCCCGGGCGTCCGCCCGGGAAAAACAAATCGACAGGGCAGGAAACGTCATGGTCAAGAGTCTTTCGTCTTTTGCGTGCGCCGTCGTTCTCATGCTCGCCGCGGCGCCGGTCCAGGCCGCCGACGATCTCGAGGCAAGGCTCGCGAGCTGCAACGCCTGCCACGGCCAGAACGGCCAGCCGATCAACGCCCAGACGCCGATCATCTGGGGCCAGACCACCGCCTACCTCACCAAGCAGATCCACGACTTCCACAGCGAGGACCGCAACAGCCCGGTGATGTCGCCGCTCGCGCAGATGATCAAGCCCGAGGAGTGGCGCAAGGCCGCCGCCTATTTCACCGCCAAGCCGTGGCCCGCCAAGGCGGCGGATAAGGCGGCCGACAAGCCGGGCGCGACCCCGGTCGCGGCGACCGGCGCGCCGCCCAACACGGCGCTGTGCGAAAAATGTCATCAGGAGAAATTCTCCGGCGGCCTCCCGGCCCCGCGCCTCGCCGGCCAGAGCTACGAGTACCTGCTCGCCGCCATGAACAGCTTTGCCGATGGCACGCGCACCAACAGCCAGGACATGGCGACGCTGATGAAGATGATGTCGCCCGCCGACCGCGACACCATGGCGAAGTATATTGCGGGGCTGTGAGAGGGGGCGCTTCGCCGGATGGGTTAGCGCCGAAGGCGCGTAACCTACCGGCTGACTCGCAAGCCGGGACGCGGAAGGTGCAATACGATTTGCTATTCGCTATTGCGCCCGACTCACCGCGCCACTTCAACACATGACCCCTTCCCCTTGGAATCGCTGCTGTCATCCCAGATAGCTTCGTTTCGCCAAAATTCCGGGAGCCGTCGCAGCGGCCGCGCCATCCTCGACCGGCGCCAGGCTCACCGCACAAAACTCGCGGATGGCGAATTTGCGCCGCGACCGCGCCCGGCGCTCGTAACGATCGAGCACCACGAGCTCCTTCAGCGCGGCGGAATTTTTCGGGTCCGCCTGCAGCGCGGCGATCAGCGGCAGCTTTGCGTCGCGCACGCGGCGAATGTCGATGATCGGCTCGGCAATCCGGCAGGCGAGCTCGCGCTGGCGCCCCGCCGGCTCGCCGCCGATCAGCGGCGTCACGATCTTGCACGCTGCATCGTCGACCTCGCGCGAAAGCGCGGGATCACCGAGCACCGGCAAGTTCAGGCCGTGCCGATAGGCGTTGCGGGCGGCGGCCGCCTTGCCGGCCGGCGTCTTCGGCCCGGTGCTCTTTTGCGCATTGGCGCGGCTGGAAAAGGCCCGGCGGTCGCGTCTCATGCGACGGTCGCGGCGGCCGCTCGCGCCGCCCCCTCCCCGTTCTGCTGCGCCAGCGGCGGGGCCACGACCGAGTAGTCGACGTCCTCGATGGTGTCGGCTTCGTCGGCGACGCGGCGCAGGTGCTTGGCAAAATGCGCGCGGTATTGCGCGATCTCGTGCAGCGTCATGTTGCGGCGCGCCAGCGCGGCCTCGATCAGCCCGTCGAAGCGCTCGATGTCCTTGATGCGGCGGCGCTGGGTCTGCGCCAGCACATGGTTCATGCACAGCCCGGCCTTGGCGAGGATCGCATCGACCTGCGCGGTCGCCTGCGGCTCGCGCGCGGACCAGCGCTTCGAAAGCTCGTAGTAGCCTGGCACCTGCAACGTGTTCAGCACTTCCGTCACGCCCTGGTCGGCGCAGGCCGTCATCAGTGCTGCCTTGAGACGGCGGTTGCGCACCGCCTCCCAGACGTCGTCGCCGACCTCGCGGGTCCAGATCTCCTCGAGCGGATCGGACGGCCGGACGCTGGCGAAAAGGCGAGCGATCAGAGTGTCGTAGGCGGCCGTGCTGTCAGCCACGGTGAGCGAGGCCCCGTGCAGGAAGTCGAGGGTGGCGGCCGGGAGCTTGGCGGCGCGGGCGGTCGGGAGATCGGCGGATTCGGGCATGGGGCGGGCATCCTCTGGTACGGCATTTTGTTCTTGTGCAGCTTGGCAAGTGCCCGCCTCGCGCCCCGTTCGTGCCCGCTTCGCGCCCTGCCGCCCTTCGCGCCAAGTGATCGAAGACATCGACTGTGCTGAAATCCCGGGACGTGACAAAAGCGGTCGGCGCATGCCGACCGCGCGGGAGGGCAGCCATGGCGGTGCAACAAAATACGGATCACATCCAGACCACGCACATCGGCAGCCTTCCACGCCCCCACCCGCTGCTCGATCTGCTCAAGGCAAAATACGCGAGGCAGCCTTTTGACGCGGCGCAGCTCGATGCAGTGCTCGCGCAGGCGGTGGCCGACTGCGTGCGCCGCCAGGTCGAGTGCGGCATCGAGATCGTCACCGACGGCGAGTATTCGAAGCCGGGCTTCTTCACCTACATCCGCGAGCGCTTCGACGGATTCACGTCGCGCCCCGATCAGAAGCTGATCATTTTTCAGAAGGAGGTGTCGGCCTTTCCGGAATACTACGCGCAGTACTTCAAGGAGGCGATGATGGGCGGCGCCATCCTGCCGCTCGTGCCGGTCGTCTGCACCGGACCGGTGAAGTACAAGGGCGAGGCCAAGCTGCAGACCGACATCGCCAACATGAAGGCGGCCGCCAAGGCCGCCGGCGTTCCCGATCATCACGTGTTTCTGCCCGCAACCGCCCCGTCGGGCGTGGGCCTCAACGAATATTACAAGAGCGACGAGGAGTACTTTCACGCCCTCGCGGCCGAGCTCAACAAGGAATACCGCGCGATCGTCGCGGCCGGGATCCTGCTGCAGGTCGACGATCCGTTCCTGCCGGACATTTTTGTCGAGCCGGGTCTGGACGACCGACAGATGCGCCGGCGCGCCGACATCTAAGTCGAGGCGACCAACACGGCGCTCGCCGGGATCGCGCCCGAGCGGGTGCGCTTCCACACCTGCTACGGCATCAACGAGGGCCCGCGGCTTTACGAAGCGAGCCTGCCGCAGATCATCGACTACGTGCTCAAGATCAATGCGGGCTCGTTCAGCTTCGAGGCCGCCAATCCGCGCCACGAGCACGAGTACCACCTGTTCGAGCGCGTGAAGGTGCCGGACGGCAAAGTGCTGTGTCCCGGCGTCATCACCCACGCGAGCAACATCGTCGAGCATCCGGAGCTGATCGCCGAGCGGCTCATGCGCTACGCCAACCTGGTCGGGCGGGAGAACGTCATGGCCGGGGCGGATTGCGGGTTCAGCTCGCAGGCGCTCTATCGCACCGAGGTGCATCCGACCGTCGTGTGGGAGAAATTCAAGGCGATGCGGCAAGGGGCGGATATCGCGAGCAGGAGGCTGTGGGGGTAGCGCGATTGTCCGGGAGAGGAAGGGCACGCGTGGCTTGTCTCGACCTCTGGCTCGTCACGACGAATATTCCGGCCTGAGGTCGCGCGCCTGCGCCGCTGCGAACCGCATGTCTCCCGTCACCGGCATCGTCCGGGGCCAATACGCTTCGCTATTGCGCCCTACGCGCTGCATCATGTAAATGCACTTCCCCGACCCGGGACAAGCTCCCCTCTTTCTTTCGCCATTCGCGGGCCGTCAGAAGCGGCGATTCGGCGCTCGACAGAGACCGCCGCCGTCCTGCTTCGGGCATCGACACTTGCGCATCCATGCGGCTGGAGAAATTCTCGACAGCCCACGGAAATGTGCGTAAATTCGGGCTCTCGACATACAGGAGAATTGTTGTTGCCATCGATCTGGCCGGATGAGCGCGCACGATGCTTGAAGGAGCGAGTCACAGCACTT
>Ga0335081_10013200_pt1 | contig 13363 bp, 11 predicted proteins | sample Lox_Sample_35_FD_206713 | JGI IMG/M metagenome (GOLD analysis project Ga0335081, IMG submission 206713) | Soil microbial communities from Loxahatchee National Wildlife Refuge, Florida, United States - Lox_Sample_3.5 | ecosystem: Environmental > Terrestrial > Soil > Wetlands | place: USA...
CGGGGTACCCGGAGGGACTGAAGGGCGAGCAGATTCCCCTGCTGGCCCGCATCTTCGCCGTGGTGGATGCGTGGGATGCGCTCCGGTCGGACCGGGTCTACCGCCGGGCCTGGTCGGCTGAAAAGGTGATCGCGTATCTGAAGAAAAATGCGGGCACGCTCTATGACCCGCGCATTGTGGAGGTATTTCTCGGCCTGATCCAAGATTGATCAGAAGATATGAATTAAGGTGCCGCCCTTTATTTTCTTACACTCCTCTTATTGACGCTCCCGTTGCCCGCATGTTATGATTTGATGTTCATGAAAGAACTTTCTTTCGAGAGAGTTTATTGTAGAACCTATGCCTGAACTATCGGAACGACAAAAGGACCTCCTGCTCATCATCATCCGTGATTATATTGACTCCGCGCAGCCCGTGGGTTCGAAGCGGCTCGTCGAGCATTACCAGCTTGATCTCTCCTCGGCTACCATCCGCAACGAGATGTCCACCCTGACCGAGTTGGGTTATCTTCGCCAGCCGCATACCTCGGCCGGGCGCGTCCCGACGGAAGAAGGGTATCGTTTCTTTGTCGGGCAGCTGATGAACCGGGCCGAACTGCCCAAAGCCGTGCAGCATGATATCTCGCATCAATTCCATCAGGCGCCCGCCGATGTGGATCAATGGATGCACCTGGCCGCCTCGGTCCTGGCGCATCAATCGCAGGGTGCGTCGGTGGTCACCGCACCGCGCGCCGAAAGCGCCCATTTTCAACACGTTGAATTAATCTCCACGCAGGGCCGTCAGGTGCTGATGGTCCTGGTGTTGATCGGCGGCGAAGTCTCACAGCAGCTCCTGACCCTGGCTGAACCGGTGGCCCAGGAACGCCTGAGTCAAACGGCCTCGCATCTTAACGGATTTTTGGCCGGCCGCTCCCTCGACGAGATCGCGGCCCTGCCGACGCAGCCTGACGCACTCGATCAGGATATCTTGATCTTGATCGTGCAGGAGATGCGCCGGACAGCCAGGAGTCGGTCGGGCGAAGTGTATACCGATGGTCTGACCAATGTCTTATCCGAGCCTGAATTTGCCGGGTCCGATGAGGTCCGCCGTGCCCTGCGTCTCTTTGAGGAGCGTTCCACGTTGCAGGATCTGCTGGCGCGCACGACCACCCATAGCGCGGTCGGAGGCCTGCAGGTGTTGATTGGAGGCGAGGGCGGCTGGGAGGAACTGCGCCAGTGCTCCATGGTGCTGGCGCGCTACGGTGTGGCGGGATTTTCGACCGGCATGCTCGGCGTGCTGGGACCCATGCGCATGTCCTATGCGCGGACGATTCCGACGGTACGCTATGTGGCTGGTCTATTAAGCGATCTGGTCAATGATCGGATGGCAGGTGAATAGACCCATGTTCGAGCATTCTGTATCCAACCGATTTAGATCTTGAGAGTGGAAGCATGACAGAGAAAAAACATCATAAACATGCCGAGGAAGAAACCGGCGAATTCAGGGCGGAGGCCGTGGAGGAAAAACCGGAAAACCCGGACCAGGCCAACCTGGAGCTGGAAGCGCTGATGAAGCGTCTGGAAGAGGCTGAGACCAAGGTTGCAGAACATCTCGACGGCTGGCAGCGGGCGCAGGCCGACTTCATCAATTACAAGAGCCGCGTTCAGCGCGATCAGGACTTGATGAGATCTGTGATGAAGGGCGATATCATCAAGAAGTTCCTGCCGGTGCTGGATGACCTCGAACGCGCTTTGCAGAACCGTCCCTCGGATTCCGGATCCTGGATGAGCGGGATTGAATTGATCCATAAAAAACTGCAGTCCATTCTTGAATCCGAAGGAGTGACCCGGATCGAGGCGGAAGGACAGTTGTTCGACCCGAATTTCCACGAGGCAATTTCGCACGAACCGAGCGAGGCGGTCGAAAGCGGACATGTGATCGCGGTGGTGCAGAACGGTTATCTGCTGGGCGAACGCGTGATCCGGCCCGCACTGGTGAGGGTGGCGCAATAAAATCAATATCCGGCCATGCCGGGCGGCAGGAGATATCTCGGGTGAAAACGAGACCCTGCCCTGCGTCCCGCGTGGCATCTCAAGCTAAGGAGAAATCATTTCATGGCAAAAATCATTGGCATTGATCTTGGCACGACGAATTCCGTCGCGGCAGTGATGCAGGGCGGCGAGCCGATCGTGATTCCATCAGCCGAAGGCGAGCGGCTGGTGCCCTCGGTGGTGGCGGTGAACAAAAATCACGAGCGCCTGGTCGGACGCGTGGCGCGCAACCAGGCGATCATCAACGCCCAGAACACGATCTTCTCCATCAAGCGTTTTATGGGCCGCAAGTCGGATGACCCCGAAGTCGAACGGACGCGGAAGCGCGTGCCCTATGAGGTTGCCGAAGCGCCGAACGGGGATGTGCGTGTCAAGCTGGAGGGCAAGGATTACAGTCCGCCCGAAGTGTCGGCGATGATCCTGGCCAAGATCAAGGCGGATTGTGAAGCCTATCTGGGCGAGCCGATCACACAGGCGGTGATTACGGTTCCCGCCTACTTCAATGATGCCCAGCGCAATGCGACCAAGGACGCGGGCAAGATCGCGGGGCTCGAAGTTCTGCGCATCATCAACGAGCCGACGGCTTCATCGCTGGCCTATGGCCTGGATAAGAAGAAGAATGAAGTGATCGCAGTTTATGATTTGGGCGGTGGGACGTTCGATATTTCCATCCTGGATGTGGGCGACGGCGTCTTTCAGGTCCGTTCGACCAGCGGCGATACGTTCCTCGGCGGCGATGACTTCGATCAACGCATCATGGACTATCTTGCCGATCAATTCCAAAAGGATAACGGCATTGACCTGCGCGGCGACCGGCAGGCGCTGCAGCGTTTGAAGGAGGCCTCCGAGAAGGCCAAGATCGAGCTCTCGACCACGATGCAGACGGAACTCAATCTGCCCTACATCACAGCGGATGCGGGGGGGCCAAAACATCTCGTCACCACATTGACCCGCGCAAAACTGGAGCAGCTCACCGCCGATCTGGTGGATCGCACCATTGCGCCGCTCAAGCAGGCCCTGACCGATGCTGGTCTCACCGCGGGTCAGATCAATGAGGTGGTGATGGTCGGCGGCATGACGCGCATGCCTGCCGTTCAGGACCGGGTGCGTGCGTTTTTCGGCAAGGAACCGCACAAGGGTGTCAACCCCGACGAGGTGGTTGCGGTCGGTGCGGCGATTCAGGGCGGCGTGCTTGGCGGCGAGGTCAAGGATATCCTGCTGCTCGACGTCACGCCACTTACGCTGTCCATTGAAACATTGGGTTCGGTCGCCACCCCCCAGATCGAACGCAATACCACGATACCCACCCGCCGCAGTCAAACCTTTTCCACCGCCTCGGATAATCAGACCCAGGTGGAAATCCATGTCCTGCAGGGCGAACGCCCGATGGCCGCGGACAACAAATCGCTGGGCAAATTCATCCTCGACGGCATCCCGCCTGCGCCGCGCGGCATCCCGCAAATCGAAGTGACATTCGATATTGATGCGAATGGCATCCTCAAGGTCACCGCGAAGGACAAGGCCACGGGGCGGACTCAGCACATCACCATCACGGCTTCATCGGGTCTGTCGGACTCCGAAGTGGAAAAGATGCGCCAGGATGCCGAGTCGCATGCCGATGAGGACCGCAGGCGCAAGGAACTGATCGAGGTCCGCAACAACGCGGACAACACGGCCTACGCCGCGGAAAAAGCCTTAAAGGAATTCGGCGATAAAGTTCCCGCCGAGGTGAAATCTGACATCGAGAAGAAGGTTGCCGAGGCGCGCAGCAAGGCCCAGAGTGATGATGTGGCCGCCATCAAGTCCGCGACCGAGGCGCTGGGCGAAGCCGTTCAAAAAATCGGTGCGAGCGCCTATGAGCAGCCGCACGCCCCCAGCGGCGAATCGAACGAATCCGGTTCATCCAAGGCGGGACCCGATGTGGTGGACGGTGAAGTAAAGGAATAGCCTCTCATTGCGGATGCCCATCCCCGTCTGGGATCGGAGCGGACGGGGTCGGGGCACGTGATTCCCTGCAATGGCCTGTGTACTATGTCTGATCGCGATTACTACGATGTTCTTGGCGTGGGCCGGAATGCGTCGGACGATGAGATCAAAGGCGCGTTCCGCAAGCTGGCGCGCCAGTATCACCCGGATGTCAATAAAGAGCCGGATGCCGAGGAGAAATTCAAAGAGCTTAACGAAGCCTATGGCGTCCTGTCGGACGCTGACAAGCGCGCCCGTTATGACCGCTTTGGCAAAGAGGGCCTGGGCAACATGGGCGGCTTCCACGATTACACCATGGACTTCTCCGACCTCTTCGATGAGCTTTTCGGGCAATTTGGATTCTCCACGGGAGGCCGCCAGGCACGCCGGACTCCCAGGCGGGGACGCGATCTGCAGATGTCGGTCACGCTGAAATTTGAAGAGGCGGTCTTCGGAGCCGAGAAGGAGATCGAGTTCGAACGTGACGAGACCTGTTCGCGCTGTCATGGTTCCGGTGCGGAGCCGGGCACCTCGCCGACGCGTTGTGCCACCTGCGGCGGGCAGGGGGAAGTACGTCAGGTGCGGCAGACGATTTTGGGTCAGATGATGCAGACCGCGGTCTGTCCGACTTGTAACGGGCGCGGCGAAGTGATCTCCGCGCCCTGCCGCGTCTGCCGCGGCGGCGGGCTGGAACACAAGCGCGTTACCAAGACGGTTCAAATCCCCGCGGGGGTCGACGGCGGCACCCAGATCCGGTTGGCGGGCGAGGGCGGACCGGGACTGTATGGCGGACCGAATGGGAGTTTGTTCCTGGTTTTGGATGTCCGGCCCCATCCATTCTTCAAGCGCCGCGAGAACGATATCCTGCTGAATCTGGACGTCAATATTGCACAGGCCACGCTGGGCGCGGAGGTGGATGTCCCGACGCTCGATGGCGATGAGAAGTTGAAGATCCCCCCTGGCACGCAACCCGGAAAGGTTCTTCACATGAAAGGCAAGGGTGTGCCGCACCTGCGCCGCAAAGATCACCGCGGCGATGAGTTGGTGATCATCGATGTGGAAATCCCGACCAAGCTGACGAAGGACCAGCGAGAGTTGTTCGAGAAGCTGGCCGCCACCCTGGGAACAAATGTCAAGCCCAAGGAAAAGGGATTCCTGGACTGGTTGAATGAAACCCTGGGAGGCTGAGAGCCTGCGCGGCAGGCCAGGGGTCTGCCCGTTCGTTTTCTAATCGATGAGCCATGCACACTCACTCGCACATTCATTTTAACGATGCGGCCAAACAAACCATTTTGCAGCTGTCGTCAGCGCTGATTCTCACGCTGGCGTTTGTCATGGTCGAGGCTGCCGCCGGGCTCCTGGCCAACAGCCTGGCGCTGCTCACCGATGCCGCGCATAACCTCACGGACGTGATCGCGCTTGGCATCAGTTGGTACGCGGTCCATCTCGCCAGCCAGCCTTCCAATTCACGAAAAACGTACGGGTATCACCGCGCCGAGATCCTGGCGGCCCTGCTCAATTCAACCACGCTGGTGGTGATCTCGCTTGGCATTTTCTATGTGGCCTACCGGCGCCTGATCCACCCGCCTCAAATTAATTCGTCCATCCTGATCGGCGTCGGCGTTTTGGCGTTCATTGTCAATTTGGCCAGCGCCTTGTTGTTGCGGCGCGGCAGTACGGATGACCTGAATCTGCGTTCCGCTTTCGTGCATATGATCGGCGATGTCGCCTCTGCGCTGGGTGCGGTCACCGCAGGCCTCATCATTTATTTTGCCCGGGCCGATTGGCTCGATCCGGCGGTCAGCGTCTTGATCGGATTCCTGATCCTTTACAACGCCTGGGGGATCCTGCGTGAGACGGTGGACATTCTGCTGGAGGCGGCGCCGCGCGATGTGGATCTGTCCGCCATGGTGCGCGATATGATGCAAATCAAGGGCGTGATCGGCATTCACGATCTGCATGTCTGGAGCATCACCCACGGGCTGCGGACGATGTCGGCCCATGTTCTGACCGAGGATGTATCCATCCGCGCCGGCGCAGATATTCAGCGTCAGATCAACGAGATTGCCTTTCAGCGCTATCACATCGGCCATGCCACGCTTCAACTGGAATGCGTGGACTGCATCCCCGACTCGTTATATTGCGATATGAACGAAGTGCAGCGTGCCTACCCCGAATCGGCCGCTCAAAACAAATAGCGGTGCCCGTCCGCCTCCGCTTTCCACGGCTATGGATTGCTGGTGGGCGGGCCCCTCGGAATGGTCACCTGGATCGGATCATGAACTGGCTTGAAGTCTCCTTGACTGTCGATGGCGAACTGGCCGAAGCGGTCGCGGATGTATTGGCGCGCTTCGCACCCAACGGGGTGATGACCGAACAGGGCGTGAAGTTTGTCAACGACGAAGATGAAGGCACAGCCGCCGGACCGGTTACCGTGCGGGCCTACCTGTCGATGAACGAACAACTCGAAGGGACGCGGCAGAAGCTGGAGGAGGCGCTGTATTATCTTGGGACAATCCAGCCGCTGCCCGCGCCCAGTTTTACTCCGATCGCCGATCAAAACTGGATGGAAGCCTGGAAGCAGCATTACAAACCGATCCCGGTTGGCCGGCGCTTGATGATCATCCCGGCCTGGCTGGACTCGCCCGAACCGAATCGCATTCCGATCAAGATTGACCCGGGCATGGCCTTCGGAACGGGAACCCATCCGACGACCCAGCTGTGCCTGGCGTTGATGGAGAGTTTCTTCACGGGGCCGAAGCCGGGCCGGGCGCCCTTTCCGGGCGCCGCGCCCCTGCGTCTGATTGACGTAGGCTGTGGCTCGGGCATCTTATCCATTGCGGCCCTCAAGCTGGGCGCGGCCTGCGCGCTGGCGGTGGACCTCGATCCCGAATCGGTCAAAAACTCGCGCGAGAACGCCGCCACAAACGGGATTGGCGCAGAACTGATTCTCGGTCAAGGGTCGGTAAAAGAAATATTGGACGGCAGCTTCGCATTCAAGTCGGCGCGGCTGGTGGTGGCCAATATCCTGGCGCCGGTCCTGCTCCGTCTTTTGGATGGCGGGCTGGCGGACCTGGTCGAACCGGGGGGCGCGATCATCCTGGGCGGGATATTGCAAGGGCAGGCGCAAAGCGTGATGGAGGCCGCGCAGGACAAGGGCCTGGGAATGAACGCGGAGCTTCAGCTCGGGGATTGGATCGCGCTGATGATGGAACGTTAAAACATTTTGTGCTATCATACAAACAGCATGGATCGCCGTCGTTTCATCTTCTATATTCTGCTCAATGTCTTCGTCTCGGCCTGCGTGACCCTGACCATTCTCTATTGGTATGACCGCAACTACCGCGCGGCCAGTCTGCCGCCGGTGGCCGCGCCCCTCCTGGCGCAGGGGACGAACGCCATCGGAATACCAACACTTCCGCAGGGCGCGGTCAAGATCATCAGCGTGGTGGGGGCGGGGACGTTGAGCATTGAGACCGTCACGATCCAGTACAAAGGCGATGGCGAACTTGACTTGACGGCCTGGCATCTGAAGGATTCCAACGGCAACGACTATATTTTTCCACCCTTCAAGCTGTTCACGAACGGCGCGGTGCGGGTGCATACGTCGGCCGGCACGAATACCGCAGTTGATTTATACTGGGGCAACAATAAAGCCGTGTGGAGCTCGGGCGAGAATGTGGTGTTGACCGACGCCCAAGGCAATGCGCAGGATTCCTATCCCGTTCCATAACTGGTCATTGAGATGTCACAAGCCCTTTATCGCAAGTACCGCCCGCAGGGATGGGCCGAAGTCGTCGGACAGGAGCATGTCCTCCGAACGCTGCAGAACGCGATTGCCGCGGACCGCGTCGCGCATGCCTATTTGTTCGCCGGTCCGCGCGGCACAGGCAAGACGACTCTGGCGCGGTTGTTGGCGAAGGCAGTGAATTGTCTTAATGAAGATCGGGCCAAGCGTCCCTGCAACGAGTGCCAGAACTGCCGGGCCTTCAACGAGAATCGCTTTATGGACCTGATCGAAATTGACGCAGCCTCCAACACGAGCGTGGACGACGTCCGCGATCTGCGCGATAAAATCAATTTTTCACCGTCGCAAGGCCGCTACCGGATCTATATCATTGATGAGGTCCATATGCTTTCGACGGCGGCCTTCAATGCGCTTCTCAAAACTCTGGAAGAGCCGCCCCCTCATGCCATCTTTGTGCTGGCCACCACCGAGATTCACAAAATCCCTGCCACGGTACTATCGCGCTGCCAACGCCATGAATTTCGAAGGCTGCCGGTCGAGGAGATCGTCGGTCAACTCCAGGCGATCATCAAAGCCGAAGGGATTCAAGCCGATGAGGATGCGCTCGGGGCCATTGCGCGTCAGGCGGGCGGCGGTCTGCGCGACGCGATTTCATTGCTCGATCAACTTGCTTCCGCCGGAACGAAGATCACGCTTCAACTGACGCAGACCGTGCTCGGCACGGCCACGAGTCAAACCGTGCTGGATCTCATTGCATCCATCCGCGGCCGCGCCAGCGCAGACGGGCTCGACGCGATCCACGGCGCACTGGATTCCGGTGCGGATCCGCGTGCGCTGGCACGCCAAATTGTCGAATATCTGCGCGGCTTGATGCTCATCCAACTGGGCAACGGCGATCAGGTTGAAGCCACGCCGGACCTGAAAGAGCGCATGGCGCTCGATGCCAGGTCCTTTTCCACGCCCGATGTTTTGCGGCTGATGAAGTCGTTCAATAACGCGGCAGTCGATACGCGCGGCGGATGGCAGCCGTCGCTCTCCCTGGAATTGGCGCTGGCCGAAGCGTTGGAGATTCCATCTGCGGCCTCCGCCCCGGGCCCGCGACCGACCGCGGCTCCCCGGAAACAGACCAGCCCGGCCGCCGTGAATGGATCCGCCGGACCGGAGGCCGGTCAAAGCGGCATCAAAGAAGCGGTGATCGGCCTGGCGGAAATCAATCGATCCTGGAAGGATGTCCGCGCCGTGATCAAGCCCGCCCATCCGGCAGTGGAGGCTTTGCTCAATTCCTGCAAGCCGATGGAAGTGCGCGGCGATGAATTGATTTTGGGATTTCAATCGGACACGGTGCGGGCCCTGATGGATAAACCGGAGAATCTGGAAGCGACTCAAAAGGCGGTCGCGGATGTGCTGGGCGTGAGTTTGAAGATCCGGTGTGCGGTGACGAATGCCAAGGGCAAACTGCCGCCGCATGTCTCCGCCGATGGCATGGTGGCCACCGCCCTCGATCACGGCGGCGAGATTGTGGATGTGCAGGAATAGCGGGGGTCGGAAATCGGGAAACATGCGCGGGGCCGGCCCTCGATTCCCGAATCTCGATTGACGAACTGCGAGGTGAACATGGCAAAAGGATTTAACAGGGGCCCTGCAATGGCTGGCGGCGGGATGATGCAACAACTTCAACGCATGCAGCAGCAGTTGGCCGAGGCCCAGGCCAAGCTGGCGGAAGAAACTGTCACGGCAACGGCCGGCGGCGGTGCGATCAAAGTCGTGATGACCGGTGATCAAAAGTGCCGATCGGTTGAGATTTCCGCCGATCTGTTGAAAGAGGCGGACCCCGAGATGTTGCAGGATCTGATCCTGTCCGTTGTGAACATGGCACTGGACCAATCGCGCGAGCTGGCCTCGCAACGGCTGGGGCCCCTGACGGGCGGGCTGCCGTTTTAGCGTTCAAATAAAATGATCCTCCCCGAGCCGATTCAGAAACTCATCAACGCCTTTGAACGTCTGCCGGGCATTGGCCCGAAATCCGCATCGCGGCTGGCGTTCTTTCTGCTGCGCGCGCCCTCTGACGTATCCCAGGATCTGTCGGAAGCCCTGCACGGCTTGAAAGATAAAATCGCATTTTGCGAGGAATGTTTTAACATCACGGAAGCGGGCCGAACGCGTTGTGAGGTCTGCGAGAATCCGAAACGCGACTCGTCGGTGATCTGTGTGGTCGAAGAAGCCTTGGATGTGCTGGCCCTGGAACGGATCGGTGCATTTAATGGTAAATACCATGTCCTGCACGGAGTCTTGTCTCCCATCGAAGGCATTGGACCGGATGATATAAAGGTCAGGCCGTTGGTCGAACGCGTAAAAGGCGGCGGAGTGAACGAAGTTATCCTGGCGACCAATCCAAGCATGGAGGGCGATGCGACCGCGCTATATCTGCAACAGCAATTGCGTCCGTATCGAATCCAGGTGACTCGACTGGCGCGTGGGCTGCCCGTCGGCGGCGACCTTGAATATGCCGATCAAAACACGTTATTGAGGGCGCTGTCGGGAAGGCAGGAGATGGATTGAGACGATCAGTTTGTCCGCACCGATTCCGGCACCTTATCGCTGGAAAAGGTTGAGGAGGGCTCTCCACAACACGGGATTGAGCTGCCGGAACTGCGCTGAACTGATGGAGAGGGCAAGCAAATTGCTCACAATGATGGAAGCTCCGATTAAACCCAGGCCCGTCAGGAGATAAAAAGCACGGCCCGCCGGACGGGCAGCATAAGCACGGTAGCCCTGCCAAAATCCCATCAGGCTCAGGAGAAGGAGCGACGGCATAAAGTCTGCAAAAAAGCGCGTGGCCGCCCAGAAATATACAAGCAAGAGTGCAAACTCGCACAGGAAAGAACCCAACAGACCGGCGGTCAACCATTTGAATAGAAACGGATCGGCCGCGCCCATTGAACCCATTGGCTGCCGCTTTGATCCATCAGGGAGACGGATCAGCGGTATGATCGCAAAAAGGCTGAAGGGCGCGCTGAAAAGCAGCCCGGTTATCTCCTGGGAGTAATAGATCTCCGGCAGGGGAAGGTATGGGAGGGCCAGGCCCTTATTTCCATAAGCGGAACTGAGAAACGGAAAGAGATTCTTAAGTTTGGGCGGGATGAACAGATAATTGTATAGGTTCGGGAGGGCGTAGGCCATCGAAAATAGATCCTGGCGGTGCTTCTGAAGGTCCTGGGCCGCCAGCGCATAGGAGTAGCCTGTATCCCAGACAGACCCAAAGCGCGCCCAGTTATACCAGCCCAGGCTGGCCAGGCCCAGGACCAACGGCAATCCCAATGCCGCCAGGGCAGAAACCGATCCGGCCAGCCTGCGCTCCCGCCTGTACGTTCTGAAGATCCATAAAGTTGCCAGCAGGGTCATCAGGAAGACCGGGAGCACAAGCGTGATTCTCGAACCAACCGCCGCCATCCAAAGCCAGCCGGACAGAACCAGTCTCCAGTTTGAAATCGAGGCCCGATCCAGAGCGCTGAAAACACAATAGAATCCGGCCAGGAAGAAAAATTGACCGCCGGTGATCGCGGCATTATAAACTCTGGGCTCTCTGAGGATCCAGCTGAACGGCTGAATTAACCCGCTCACGAGGACACAGACCGGGACGATCCACGGAGGGATATCCTGGAAGTAACGCCGCCAGATTCGGAGAATCAGAAGGGATTGAACCAAGAGGATCCCAAAGACAAATAGAAAGACGAGATATTGATCGCCGATCTCTGCGGAAACGAAAACTTTGACAAACAGCAAAACCAGTGCCGGCGCCGGCCCAAAATAAAGATAGAACCTGCCCTGGTAGAGGGAGATATCCACCGGGTACGGAACACCGGCGCGGGCCGTGGGATCATATGGGTCGGGCAGGGCCATCAAGGCAGGATCAGGCTTGGCCTCCAGGGCGAGCTGCCCATGGCTGAAGGCGGTGGCGAGTTGGTCATAGTAGCCGGTATAGGTCCTCCACTGGATCCATAGGCCGGAGCTGATCAGCCATATGTAGGCCACCAGCACCAGCAGGCCGCTCAGAAATGTCAGGAGGGAAGCCTGCCAGAGCTTCGAAAGCTTGAGATATTTCGCGATCAAATTTGCCTCCGGCCCCAGCCGCCCCTGGGCCAAGCGTAGTTTGATTCATATCGAAGGCTATGTCTGTTTGAAAGGCTAAGCATGAACTGACCTGTGAATCGTTCCGGCTCCTTCTGTTTATCGGGAAAACAAACCGAGGAGCTGCTTCCATAGGACCGGGTTAGACTGTTGAAATTGCGCGGCATGGGCGGAGAACGCCAATAAGATTCCGATCAGGATCGATGCAGCCATCAGGGCCATTCCCGCAGCGACATATAGTTTGTGAACCGCCTCCGGTTTCCGGGCCATGAAACCGCAGCCCTGCCAAAATCCAATAATGCTGAGGATCACGAGGCAGGGGGTGAAATCTGTTTGATAATGGGGTGCCACCCAAAAGAAAGAAACAAACGGTGCGAATCCGAAGATCCAGGAGCCCAACAAACCAGCAATCAACCATTTGAATGGATAGGAGCTGCCGGCCGGCTCTGCCGGAAGCATCGCACTTTTTCCCCTCCGTGCCAGCGAAGCAACACTGAGGCCTGCGCACAGAACAAATGGTGTGCTAAAAAGCAATCCCGTCAATGGCGTATTATAGTAAACGGGGGGCAATGGAACATAGGAGAAAATGGCCGCGCCACTTCCCGGGATCGCGGCTACGAACGGGAAGATCCCGTGGAGGTGCGGGGGCGCGGCCAGATAATTGTACAGGTCTGGCAATATATAGAGGGGTGAAAAGAGCACGTGGCTATATTTTTGAAGGTTTGGCCCGGCCAACTGGTAGGACAGGCCTGTTTCAAAAATGGAATGAAAACGCGCCCAGTTGTATCGCCCCAGGACCGCCATCCCCAGCACAACCGGCCCTCCCAGCAATTCCATGGGTACGACCGCCTGGAGCAATTCTCTGTTTTGACGATATGTTTTGACGCTCAAGAATGCGATGGTGACGATCATGAAACCGACGGGCAGGATTTGAGTAAGCCTGGAACCGATGGCCAGGGCCCATAAAGTGCCTCCGGCCAAGAACAAGAGGCTTTTTCGCCCGGAGGATCGCTGTTCCAGGGCAATCACGATCAAATAGAAGCCGGCCAGAAAAAAGAATTGGCCGCTGGAGGCCGCGGCCTCATAGATCCTGGCCTGGGTTAAGATCCAGGTGACGGGAGAGATCAAGCCCGCGAATAGAATGCACATTACCAGGAGCCAGACGGAAATGCTCTGAAAAAAACGCCCCCATATCTTTAGGATCAGCATGGACTGGACCAGGAACATTCCTGAGACGCCTGCAAAAGCCAGGTACTGATCGCCAGGCTGGCCCGGGACCCAACGCTTAAAAGCCGCCAGAATCAATGCGGGAATCGGCCCAAAGTAAAGATAGTACCTGCCGTGATAGAGAGAAGCATCCTTCAAAAAGTCTATTCCCGCTCTTGCGCTCGGGTCATACGGGTCCGGAAGCGCCAGGAGGGCCGGTTTCGGCTTGGTTTCAAGAGAAAAACTTCCATGTTCAAACGCGGTGGCGAGCTGATTGTAATAATTG
>Ga0335081_10013201_pt1 | contig 13362 bp, 11 predicted proteins | sample Lox_Sample_35_FD_206713 | JGI IMG/M metagenome (GOLD analysis project Ga0335081, IMG submission 206713) | Soil microbial communities from Loxahatchee National Wildlife Refuge, Florida, United States - Lox_Sample_3.5 | ecosystem: Environmental > Terrestrial > Soil > Wetlands | place: USA...
TCGCCGATGGTGACCTTGGCGTGGGTCAGGGACCAGAACAGGTGGATGTTGAGGCATTCGTCGCGCAGGCGACCGTTGAAGGACTCGATGAAGGGGTTGCGCCACGGCTCCCCGGGTGGGATGAACGGCACTGTTGCATTAAGCGATCGAATGATCATCCGGCAGGAAGATTTATCGTCTGCCGCGCTCCGTGACAGCCAGACAGGCCTTGAGACCCCTTCCACGCCCGTGCGCCGACTGCTCAGTGAACGCCGGCAGGAAAATATACGGCCTCATAATCACGTAGACGCTCAATGCAACAGTGCCTTTGCGAATATCGCCTGGTCGCATGACGTGGACGAGGTTTTCGGCACGCGCACCGCCTTCACCTGGACCCCCTCCAGCCCCCGCAAGCGGTTCTGCAGCCAGCCATGCCGCCTGGCCTGGCACGACGCCCGCCATCGCCAGGCCACCGCCGCGCTCCGCCACGGCGACATCCACCTGCCCGGTGCTGACAACCAGCCCCGCACCGGCGACCCCCGCACCGCGAGCCACGACACCGCCGGCACACTCGCCGCCACCCCGGCCTGCCCGCACTGCCAGCAGCCCGCCGCGATCTGCGCATCCGGCTCCGGCCAGGAACAGGCTGCACGTGCATGACATACCCGATCCTGCGGCTGGGACGAGGGGGAAGAACGACCGCAGGCCAGATCATGACCGAGACGACAACCCGGACCAGGCAAGCCGGTCGGCGTGTCGTGAATAGACCACCGGGATCACCATGACCGGTCAAAACCGTGGGCTCTCCCGTGGGTCTGCCCGTGTGGTGACCATGGACGCCGCCGCCAACAGTAGGAACCAAGCAATCGACAGGACAGCACGATGAAGGAGAACAGATGGGTACCCCAGCCGAGGCGTCCGACCTGAGCCTGACTTCTTCCGGCGCGCCGCCCAACACGCAGCCGACAGACGAGGCACGTTCGCCGTCCCGGCCACGGCACGCGCCCACCGGTAGCGGAGGGAGGACCGCCGAAGCCATGGCTGCTCAAGGGAACAACATCAGCGGTACCGTCAACGGCGACGGCAGTTGGACCACCGGCTCGGTGACCCGGCACAAGACCACCCGTGGCGACATCTACCTCGACCTGACCGACAATGTGGACGGAGGTCTATGCGTCCGGTTGGTCAGCTTGCGGAACGGCAGCACCTTTGGGGGCAACTGCTGGAACGCCGGTGAGTATGGTGTCAAGACGCTGGCCACCGACGTACTAGCCGACACTGTCTTCCGAGTCGACGCCCGCAAGCGGGTTGCCGGCGGCAGCAACAACCAGTGGGGTGGCGGCCCGCCCCCGTCGCGGATCTACTACTGACCATCTATTGATAATCGCCGCGACGCCGACCAAGCGAGCGATCCTGCAAGACCATTGAAGGTAACCACGCCGGGCCGATTACGTAGGCCCTGGCTCGCGCGGCCATCTGCACCTCACGAACCGGAAGCAAACGGGTCCCCCTTCGCCCGCGAGCGCCGGACTGGGGGTTGCCCCCGGTCAGGCACCCGCAACTGCTGCTGGACGCGATCCGGGTCAACCAGACCAGTCCGCGTAACCGAGTGAGTTCCAGCCTCTCGGTACACGCACGCCAGCAGTACCTAACTTTTGAACAAGGGAACGTCTAGTCGTCGCAACCAAGGAGCGCAATGTGACTATATTGTACCCTGACGTCTCTAGCTACCAGGCGGGACTGAGGATCCAGCCCAACACCGTCGCGGTATGTGCAAAGGCGTCGGAGGGCACTACCTTCCATGACCCGTACTATGCCGACTTCCAGGCGCAGAGCGCACAACAAGGTGCCTTGTTCTTCGCCTACCACTGGTTGCACCGTGGCGAAGCCAAAGGCCAAGCCGACTTCTGTCACCAGATCGTGGGAAGCACGCCAGTGATGGTCGACTGGGAGGGCGACGACAACCCGACCATGGATGACTGTGTCACGTTCGCTACCGAGCTGCGAGCTCGCGGGGGGACGTGTGCGTTGTTGTACCTACCGCACTGGTACTGGGATGGTCACCTCGGTCGACCTGACCTGGCGCCGCTTGTCCAGGCAGGCCTCAGCCTGGTCTCGTCGAACTACACCACCTACAGCGATACGGGACCGGGCTGGGCCTCCTACGGGGGGATGACTCCCGTAATCTGGCAGTACACCAACAGCTTCCCTTACGGCGGCAGCAAGGTTGACTTCAACGCCTACCGCGGCACCGCCGAGCAGCTCGCGGCGCTCCTCCGGACCGGGGGCGGACCGGTTAGGCATCGTGTCTGTGCCTATCAACGCGCGAACGTGCGCAGCCGTCCGACTACGAACGCGCAGATCCTCAGCTACGTCGTGGCAGGCGAGTGCTACCCCGCCAACTGCTGGACGCACGGTCAAACGATTACTGACAATGGCGTCACCAACGACATATGGGTCCAGCTGCCGCTGCGAGCGGGCGGCGTGGGGTACGTGAGCGCGGTATACCTCAACGGTGATGAACACGGCGGACTGCCTGAGAGCGCGCTGCTAGGAGGCTGCTGAAATAGGCCGTTTCCGGGGGCTCCGTACAGTCGCCCAGGCCCCCACCGCAGTACGGCCGGGCCGCTTGCCGCGGTTGTGGGCCCCGTAACCGTCACGACCTGGCCAATGAAGGCGCACAGCTGCGTGGCCGGATGCGTGTGGTCCGGCCTGCCGGACGGGCTGACCCGCCGTGCGGTCAGGTGGCGGCCAGTACCCAGGCGCCGTCGCGGCGGGCCAGGCCCCGGCCGGCCAGGTTCCGCAGGTTGACCGCGGCGGTGCGCCGCTTGAACCAGGCGTTGTTCTTGGCTACCCCGCGGTAGCGGAGCTTGAGCCGACGGCCCCGCCAGGTGGCGACCTGGGCGATGGCGCGTTCCACGTTGGGCCGGTGCTTCATGTAGTCCTCACGCGGCCCGGTGGGGGCGGTCCAGCCGGCCCGGGCGGCGCGCAGCAGGTCGTCGCGTTCGTGCAGGACGAGCTTGCGGCCGGTCTTGGATTTGGTGCAGCGCTTGCGCAGCGGGCAGCCACGGCACAGCGCGCCGAAGGTGGCGATCCGGGTCCGGCTGAGTGCCACGGTGTTCCCGGCCGGGCAGGTGACCGTGCCCTGCTGTTCGCCGACGGAGAAGTCATCGACGGTGAACCCGCCCTCGACCGGGGCCCGCAGCGGCTTGGGCTTGATCACTGCCTGGTGACCGGCCTTTTCTATCGCATCCCGCAGGTCCCCGGTCCCATACGCCGAGTCGCCGTACCAGGCAAGCTGGTCGCCGTCGCCGTCGCCGTCGCCGTCACTGTCACTGTCACGGTCGCCGTCGCTGTCCTGGCTGCCCGCGGCATCCGGGCCGGCCTGCCCGGCGGGACCCGCTGCATCGGTGTGGTCCCCGGCGGCCTCGCGGGCCAGGAACTCCGCCGCCACCGCCGGGTCGGAGTTGTCCTGGCCGGCGGCTTTGGTCAGCTGCTCATCGGTGATGATCCCGGTGTCCGGGTCGGCGGCCACGTGCGCCCGGTAGCCGTCCCGGCGGGCTTCGGGGGATTTGCGGGTGTGCCGGGCGTCGGGGTCTACGGTCGAGACCACGCGGTCCTCGGCGACCTTGCGGGCGATCCGCCACCGCCCGTCGGTCCCGTCCGACCCCTCGGCCGGCTCCACGTCCTGCCCGGCGACCAGCGCCAGCAACGCCAGCGCGGAAGCAGCCTCCTCGTCGAGCTTCGCGTCCTTCAGCGCATCGACCAGGGCATTCGCATCGTTAACCAGCGCGGACACCAGGGCGTCCTTCGCGGCGGGGTCGTCCCAGTCGATCTTCGGCTTGCCCGGCTTCGAGTAGTCGTGCCCGGTACACACCTGCGCGATCTCCTCCGCGGCACCGGGCACCTCGCGGGCCACCTTGCGGACCGCGGAGACCAACTGGGTGACCGTGTCCTGGGTCGCCACCCCGTCGGCCAGAATCGTGGAGTCCACCGCGCGGCGCCGCCGGCCCTTCAGGACACCGGTCTCCTCGATCACCTTCTTGACCGCGTCGTTGACCCGGTGCGGCCGCTTGGACTTGGCGATCCGGCCCCGCCAGTACACCAGCGTGGAGGGATCAAAACCCGCATCCTCCAGCGACGCGCCGATCGCCACCTTCCACCGGACATCGAAGCGGACCGCCTCGGCGGCCTCCCGGTCGGACAAGTCATGCAGGGTCTGCAGGGTCATCACCGCGGCCATCTGCGTAGCCGGGATCGACGGCCGGCCCCGGTCCGGGCAGAACAGGTCCGCATAATCGGCGTCCGGGAACACCTCGGCCCGGTGCCGCGCCAGGAATGCGAACATGCTGCCCTCCGGCACCAGGTGCCCGACCAGGCCCGCCGCGTCCAGCAGCTCCCGGTCCATCCGCTCGAAACCCTGCATGAGAAGATCATCCCAGATGTTCGAACACATGGCCGGCAAACACGCCGATGGAGGCCCGGCCCTTTTTCAGCAGCCTCCTAGCCGGAGCTTCCGGTGATCTTGCTGGTTGGTAGGGGTTTCCACTGATTAGAGGCGCGCGGAGGCTTGTTTTCGCGTATGACCTAACCTTACTTAGGTTTCGCAAAGAAATAACTTAGACCGAACTTACGTGATCTTGTCTTGGTCTCTTGTGGGGTGCCAGAAGTCTGCCTGGCCTGTGAGCTGCAGCGATGCACCGGGGCCAGCGGTCGGCCATGATGATCAGCCGTGTCCCTCCGCCTGCTCTATCTGATCTTCACCCGGCTGTGCGGCTGGCTGGTCCTGCTCGGCCACTCGCCCGCCTCCAAGAACGCGGAGTTGCTGGTGCTCCGGCACGAGGTCGCCGTGCTGCGCCGCACCAATCCGCGGCCCCGCCTGGACTGGGCCGACCGCGCTGTGCTCGCCGCGCTCATCCGGCTCCTGCCGCCAAGGCTGCGGATGCATCGGCTGGTCACCCCAGGTACCGTCCTGCGGTGGCACCACCGCCTGGTCACCCGGAAATGGACCTACCCAAACCGGACAGGCCGGCCGCCGGTCAGCGCCGAGATCGCAGCGCTGATCGAGCGACTCGCCACCGAGAACCACAGCTGGGGCTACAAGCGGATCCAAGGCGAACTGCTTAAGCTCGGCCACCGGGTCGGCGCATCCACGATCCGGCGGGTCCTCAAGGCGCTGAAGATACCCCCGGCGCCGAAGCGGCACACCGATACAACCTGGCGGCAGTTCCTGCGCGCGCAAGCCACGACGATGCTTGCCGCCGACTTCTTCCACGTGGACTGCGCAATGACGCTCCAGCGGCTGTACTGCTTGTTCGTGATCGAAGTCGGCAGCCGCTACGTCCACATCCTCGGGGTCACCGCGCACCCGGACGGGCCGTGGACCACGCAGCAGATCCGCAATCTCCTGATGGACCTCGGCGACCGCGCCGCGGACTTCCGGTTCCTGGTCCGCGACCGGGCCGGGCAGTTCACCGCATCGTTCGACGCGGCCCTGGCCGGCGCCGGTATCGAAGCCGTGAAGATCCCGCCCCGAAGCCCCAGGGCGAACGCCTATGCCGAACGGTTCGTGCTTACCGCCCGGACGGAGGTCACCGGCCGGATGCTGATCTCCGGCGAACGACACCTGCGGCTGGTCCTAGCCGAGTACGAAGCGCACTACAACGGGCGGCGACCTCATCGCAGCCGCCAGCTCCGCCCGCCCCGGCCGGACCACCCCGCCGCCGACCTGTCCCAGAAGCGGATCAAGCGCAGGCCCGTCCTCGGCGGCCTCATCAACGAATACGAGCGAGCCGCATAGAAGCCCAGGTCAAGACCGGTGGCCGAGTTCCGGAACCCCACACGTCTTGGCGCAGATCAGGTCAGGTTTCGGCAAGACCTCGGAAGCTCAAGATCCACTTATCCCGGAAACTCGGGCTAGCAAGCTCCCCGGCGCCCACCGCCGAAATGATCAGGGTCGACACCGCCAACCGCCTACAAGGCGCCGAATTCGACGTCACCATCGTCTTGCACCCGCTATCCGGGCGGAGCGACGCCACCGCCTTCCACCTGGAAGCCGGCCGCCTGTGCGTACTGGCCTCCCGTCACCGGCACGCCTGCATCATCGTCGCCCGCGCCGGAATCGCTGACATTCTCGACGCCCACCCCTCCGACGAGCCCATCCACCTGGGTGTCCGAGCCAAATTCCCCGACGGATGGGAAGCCAACCATGCACTTCTCGCCCACCTGTCCAACCACCGCATACCGGCACCATGAACCTCACACGACATTACGGCCGCCACCCCTTCCCGGGAAGCTACGCGCATGACACGAGCAGCGCGCAGATCCCCGGCAGATTGTCGGTGCCCCCGCCTACATTGTTGGCGAGCATTGCCGCGTCGGTGCCGCGGGGAGGTCTGAGACCGTGAGCGACATTGCCGGCCACCTGGGCCGAGTACATGACGCATTCAAGCGACCCACCCTGTCATTGCTGGGTCAGAAGTGGGCCCCGATCGTGCTGGCGATCCTGATGGCGTCGTTCTCCCGTGATCAAGAACCGATCGCCGCTGAGCGTTTTCACATCCAGGTCGGGGCGTATATGTCCGAACTGGCAGCTGGAGGTGAGGACGTTCCCGGTGAGGCGCCACGGGCGCTGTGTCGCAGGTGGGTGGCGGAGCAGTGGCTGATGTTGTCCGCCAACGAGGATCACGTTGAGGAGTACACCCTGACGTCTCACGCCCAGGAGGCCATTGAGTACGTCAACCGTCTGTCGGGCGAGCGGTCCATGTTCAGCCAGTCCCGTATCCGGACGATCCTGGAAGCAGCCCAGCGTTGCGCGAGCGATGCGAACCCGGACCGGAACGACCGGCTGCGGCGGCTGGACGCGCAAATTCGGGAGCTGACCGCTGAACGGGACCGCATAGCCGCTGGTGGTGAGATCAGCGGCGTCCCTGACGACCGGATCTTGGAGGAGTACCTCAACCTGCGTGACTTGATCGCGCAGCTGCCCGCTGACTTCCTGCGGGTCTCGGAAGCAGTGAAAGCTATTCAGCGTGTTATCGCCGGCGAGTTCCGGGCGAAGGGAAGCCGCGCTGGCCAGATCCTGGACATGTATCTGGAACGGTCAGCGGACCTGATATCGGAGTCAGCAGAGGGCCGGGCGTTCCTTGGCGCGGTCGAACTGCTTCGCGACGACCGGCTGCTCAAGGACCTCCGTGACGATCTCAACACGATCTTGGATCATCCCTTTGCTGTGGCCGTGACACCTGCAGAAGCCCGTGATTTCCGCAATACGGTGATCGCCATCCGCCACGGAATGGGAGTGGTCCAAGAACAGCGCAGGCGATTGTCCGCCACGCTGCGGGCGTACATCGCGCGACATGACGCGCTTCGCGAGCGGGAACTTGACGAGGCACTGCGCCGCTGCCAGGCCAATTTGGCGCGGTGGATGGAGGTTTCCGGCCCCCGCGCCCGCACCACCGTGGATCTCGATCTGCCGTCACACGCGGTCGGCCACCTCAAACAGAAGTTCTATAACCCGAACGACCATATTCCGCCGCCGCCCCTGACGAACAGCGAGCCTGAGGCTGCCGACCCGGTGTCGCTGGAGCAACTGCGGCAGCAGGGCGGGCCAAGCCTGGAAGCATTCCGTGACCGGATAGCCGCGATGTTCCATGCTGGCGCTGGCGGGTTCACCGCTGGTGAGGTTTTCGCGTCCGCACCCGCGGTCCTGCGGCGGCCGGTGGAAATACTCGGGCTGGTTCACATAGCCGCTGGCGCGGGAGCGGAAGAGCCACAAGACCCCGGCGACACTGAGCTATTTGAGGCCATGCGGCCAGACGGAACCCAGCGGTCATTCCTGGTGCCTGCACTGACGTTCACCCAACCCCAGCGGACCGAACCGGAGTCGAACGGCAGGAACGGGACAGCCGGTGACTGACATGAGCACGGCCATCGACGATGGCACCACGCCAGGCGACACCCAGCCGTGGAACAGCGATGAGCCCGCAGAAGATGAGAACTCCCCTTTGTTCGAAGGAGATCTCGGTCAGCTAGCGGCTGATGCCCGGCGGGCGCTCGTCGTCATCCTCAAGAGACGCTACGTGTCCGCCGAGCGTGATCCTGACGTGTGGCGCATCCTGGTGGAGAACCGCAGAGCTTTGGAGACCCGGCTGAACGACATGTTCCTGCAGCTCGTCGTGGACCGGGATTACGGTGTGGCCTACAAGCGCCAGGCAGTGCCGGACGGCGGGGGGACGTTCCCGACGCTGCTGCACAACGCGGCCTACAGCCGGGAGCAGACCATTCTCATGGTCCATCTGCGCGGCGTGTTCCGCAGCGGGCTCAGCGACGGCGCTGAAGCCGTATTTGTCGACAGCCAGGAACTAGTCGACGAGGTCGCCAATTACCTCCCCGAGGGCACAACCAACAAGGTGGACGCGGACCGTGCGGCCCAGCGAGCGGTCGAAGCGCTGTGCAAGAGCGACATCTTGCTTCAGACGCTGGAGCCGGGCCGCTACCGGATCTCTCCCATCATCGAGGTCCTGCTGCCCGTAGGGCGGTTGCAGGAACTAGCGGAATCCCTCAGCGAATCCTCGGCGGCCCCGGGCGATGAACCCGAGGAAAACAGCGGCGTGTCCGCGGAAGGGGAAGTGTCATGACAGTGGCCGAACGGGCTGCCCCTGCCGTGCTGTTCGAGCCGGACTCGCACCCGTCGCCGCAGTGGCTCGCCGAGTCGATGCAACTGGTGAACTGGGGCGGATTCGAAGGTCACCACACGATCGTGTTCGCCGATTCGGCGACGCTTCTCAGCGGGGCGAGCGGCACCGGCAAGTCGACGCTGCTGGACGCCTACATCGCGCTGATGATGGACAGCAACACGCCGTTCAACGGAGCCTCGAACGACAACGTAACCGGCCGCGCCCGAAGCGGCGAACAGCGCAGCATCTTGTCCTACATGCGCGGAAAGACCGACGCTAGCCGTGAACCGGGAACAGGCCGGCTCCGCGACGACGTGATGCGCGGCCTCAGTTCCGCCACGTGGTCGGCTGTGGCGATGACCTGGCGAAACGATGCTGGTGAACGGCTGACTGCTCTGCGCCTGTATTACGCCCCTGTCAGCGCCCAGCTCTTCGCCGACGTCACGATGAAGCTCGCCACCATCAAGCGTGCTTTCGATCTGTCCGACGTGGCCGAGTTCGCCGCCGACGTGTTTCCGGCACGCCCGATGGAAGCAACGTTCCCTGATCTTGACTGCCACGCCTCTTACGCCGCCTTCGCGGCCACGCTGCATAGCTACCTGGGGATCGGCGTCAACAGCGACGGCGGGAAAGCCCTGAAGCTGCTCGCCCGGATCCAGGGAGGCCGTCAGTTCGCCACCGTGGACGGCCTCTACAAGGAAATGGTCCTGGAACAGCCACGAACGTTCCCGGCCGCTGACCGCGCGGTCGAGCACTTCGCCGACATTCAGGCAGCGCACGACATGATGAGAACCGCCGAGCAGCAGGTCGAGGTACTCAAGGACATCCCCCGCTTCCACGAGGCGCTTATGACCGCGCGTGCCGAGGTGGAACTCATCGACACCTTCCGCATCCGCTCAGTCGCCCCGAACACCCCGTTCGCCCTGTGGCGCTGCCGCACAGAAGCAAGCCTGCTCAGCGACGCGATCACCACCAACCGGGATGAGCACCGAGCGAAGACAGACACGGCGGGCGGCGCCCGCGACCGGCACAAGATCCTCAGCGGGCAGCTCGATGAGGTCCTGGAGCAGAAACGACTCAATGGGGGTGACGCGCTCGAAGCCTGCGAGCGATCCCTGACCGGGCTCAGCACTGACCTGGCTAAAGCGACGGCCGCCCGCGGGCTGTTCGGCGAGCGGACCGAGGCGCTGCGACGCCCCGTGGCAACTCGCGATGAGTTCGACGCGCTGCTCCGCGATAGTCACGCCTTCCTGGAGAGCTTCCCCGGTCGCCGGGAGGGGCTCCGCGATGCCCGGGACCAGCTCATCAGAGAGGGTCAGCCGCTGCTGTCTGAACGAGGCGACCTGCTGAAGGAGGACGAATCGCTAGCAGGGCGGCGCGGGCTCGTCCCCCACGACCTGCACGCTGCTCGGCTGGAAGTCGCTGAAGCGATGGACCTGACCGCAGACGACCTCCCCTTCGTCGCCGAGCTGATCGACATGCGGCCGGAGTTCGATGCGTGGAGAACAGCCACAGAACTCGCGCTGGGCGGGTTCGCACTGACCATGCTGGTCGATCAGCACCTGCTCCCCCAGCTCCGCCGCAAGATCAACCCGAAACAGATGCACCGACGCCTGCGGTTCGAGGGAGTTCCGTCACACGAGGCACCGAGAGAGCAGCCCGACGTCGCCACCATGCCGGGGCGTCTGCAGTTCCGTGACAGCGCGTTCACCGGCTGGCTCACGAACACGCTCGTGGCCAAGTTCGGCTATGTCTGCGTCGAGGAGGCAGCTGACCTCGACTCGGCCGGCTTCGGCCTGACCATCACCGGGCAAACTCGCCAAGGACAGCGGGGAGCGCATGGCGGGCACGGCGCACCACATGTCATCGGCTTCTCCAACGAGGGCCGACGCCAGGAGATCGCCGCACGAGTCAAGACCATCGACGCCCGGCTAGGCCAGCTGCAACGCACGACCAGCAAGCAGGACCAGCAAACCAAAAGCCTGGAGAGCGAACGTGATGCCCATCTTTACGTGACGGCGACCACATGGACCGCCATCGACGTCGCCACGGTTCAGGGAGCCCTCGACGAGCAAACTGCCATCCGCGACCGGCTCCTGCAGAACAGCGACGTCCTGCAGGCGCTGCAGCAGCGCCAGGAAGGGCTTCAGGGCGCGCTGGATGACGCCAGCCGGGAGATGTACACGGCCGAAGCCGAACAACAGAGGCTGGACAACGCATACCAGCAGCTACTGGCCGACCAGCGCCGCACCGCAGCACTACGAGAACAGCTCGAAGCTGACCCGTCCGTCACCCTGACGGATCCTCAAGACGCCCGGCTGCGCGAAGAATACGAGCACCTCGGGCGCCCCTGGCAGCTCACCGACTTCCGCGGCTCCATACCGGCTGTCAGGGACGCTCTCTCCAGCAAGACCGAGCGTGCCCGTAGAGATGCCGACGCTCAGGAGAAGCTCCTCGGCTCCGCATTCCAGCGGTTCCAGGACCGGTGGGAACGGCCGAACCTGGGTACCGGCGCTGACTCCTACGACGGCTACCAGGAAATACTCGACCATCTGCTGGCCGAGGGACTGCATGAACGACGCCTGAAGTTCAGCCGCCAGGTCAGCGACTGGACCGGAGTCGACCTGCTGGCGCTGCACGGCGCGTACGAGGAATCCATCGAGGAGATCGAGGCCCGCCTGCTGCCCGTCAACGACATCCTCGCGGGCCTGCCGTTCGGAGCCCACGGTGATCGCCTGCACATCAATTTGCGGCGCGTGGAGTCCAGGGACATCACCCAGTTCCGCCGGGAACTGAAGACGCTCGCGTCTGACACGACCCAGCTCGGCAGCCCTCAGGAAGTCGAAGCACGATTTGTTCGGCTGAAGCGCTTCATCGACCGCATCAAGAAATCCGACAAAGTCTCCCAGCGGGAATACTTCATCGACGTGCGGCGCCACGTGGAGATCGACGCCGAACGCCGCGACACGGCAGGCCGTCAGCTCAGCGTCTACACCAGCATCGGCGGCAAGTCGGGCGGAGAATCACAAGAACTCGTGGCGTTCATCGTCGGAGCCGCCCTGCGCTACCAGCTCGGCGACGCCGACATGCCCCGCCCCCGGTACGCGCCGGTGTTCCTCGACGAAGGGTTCGTCAAGTCCGACTCCGAATTCACCGGCCGCGCCGTACGGGCCTGGCAGGTGCTTGGCTTCCAGCTGATCATCGGGGCGCCGCTGGACAAGGTAACGGGCATCGAACCGCACGTAGATGAGCTCTACCAGGTGACCAAGAAGGCCAGGAACCAGTCCCACGTCAGGAAAATCCACCCCACTACCAGCGCCGGCCACGCGGCCAGCCACCAATGAGAACCCCCGAGCAGGCAACCGATGAGGCCCGGACACGACTAGAGAAACGATGGCACCTCGCCATCACACGCACCGCCTCCGCCGACTGGCCGTTCCGCATCCCCCTCGGAACCCCGCCCAAGGCCCTGCTAGAACGCGACTTCAAGACCGCGCTCACCTGGGCACGCACCTGGCAGGAATGGGCCGCAGCCCGGCACCTGGCCCTCGACTGGCGCAACCGTATCGTCACGGGAACGACCCAGCCGCTCCCCACGCACGTCACCATCCCGGACGCCGACACTGCGGCCCGCCTGTGCGGCGGTCACTGGCCCGGACGCCTCGCCGAGGCACGCCGCCGCCTGGCCCTGGTCAGGAATGCGTTTCCCGATGCCGATCACCCACGGGTTATCCGCGGCGCGGAATCACTGTCAGACGTGGACTTTCAATTGCTGCTTGACGCCGCCCGATGGTTCACCACCAACAGCGCCACGGGCCTGACCCCCCGGCAAGTCCCGCTGCCCGGGTTCCACGGCAAGTGGCTCAACAGGAACCAGCCGCTCATCCAGGTCCTGTCCGGCCGCGAGGATCTCGGCCTGTCCAGCCGCCCCACCCGTGTGCACTTTACTTACCTTGACCCCAGCCATCGCGCGAACGGCGGCAGGAGGCACGAAAGCATCACCATAGGTGACCGCGCCGAGCCCGCCTACGAGCCAGAGGCCGTCATTATCCTTGAAAACAAAGACACCGCAGTCTACTTTCCGGCAATTCGCGGCGGAATAGCCGTTGAAGGAGAAGGTGCCAAGGCACCGGGAACCCTCCCCCTAATTCCATGGATCAGGCAGTGCCGAGACGTCATCTACTGGGGTGACATCGACGCGGGCGGACTGAGCATCGTAAATGACCTGCGTGCGGCGGGAGTCAACGTGGAGACCATGCTCATGGACTACGCCACCTACGAGGCGTACGAACAATTTGGAGCGTGGACCGACGAGAAAGGCAAACCCGTGCCTTGCTCACGGCGGAGGAAGCTTCCAGCGCTCACGCTGGCTGAGCAGGACATGTACCAGATGCTGACCGATCCTTCGTCCACGCGGGTACGCCGAGTGGAGCAAGAACGCATCCCGCTGGAGGTCGCGGCTGAACACCTCGACGCACTCCTTAGGAAAAGGCGAGACACTATCGGCTACATGCAGGTTCAGCGTGCGCCGTCTGTGGCTGGCGCTGGATAGCGAGCCGGCCAAGAGCGAGGCTTATGCCCATGATGAGCCGAGCCCGAGGTAGATGCCGTCCAGGCCGGTATACGAGCGCGATGAGGCGGGCCGGCCTTGAACTTTCTCGATGTCGAGTCCGGCGCCGTCAGCCCGCGAGGGCAGGTGGATCAT
>Ga0335081_10013202_pt1 | contig 13360 bp, 14 predicted proteins | sample Lox_Sample_35_FD_206713 | JGI IMG/M metagenome (GOLD analysis project Ga0335081, IMG submission 206713) | Soil microbial communities from Loxahatchee National Wildlife Refuge, Florida, United States - Lox_Sample_3.5 | ecosystem: Environmental > Terrestrial > Soil > Wetlands | place: USA...
CCGGCGCGCCGCCGGGCCGGGCCTGGAGCTCGCCGGTCCGGATGGTCGACGTCATGCGCGGCGCCATCGCCGAGGTCGAGGACTACGCGCGGGTGTCGGTCGCGACCAGGAGCCAGGCCGCGCTGGCCGGTTCGGCCGTCGCGGACGTCATCCACCTGCTGGCCGAGCTCATCGAGAACGCCACCACGCTGTCGCCGCCGTACACGTCGGTGCGCGTGTCCGGGGACACGGTGGCCAACGGGTTCGCGATCGAGGTCGAGGACCGCGGGCTCGGTATAGGCCCGACGCGGCTGGCCGAGCTCAACGAGCGGCTGGCCAACCCACCGGAGTTCAATCCGTCCGACAGTGAGCAGCTCGGCCTGTTCGTGGTCAGCCAGCTGGCCAAACGGCATGGGATCCGGGTGACGCTGAAGGCCTCCCCCTACGGGGGCACGGCCGCCATCGCGCTGATTCCGCGGCACCTGGTGGTGACCGAGGAGGCGTTCCGGTCCGGGCTGCCCGGTGAGCCCGCCATGGCCCAGCTCACCGCCAACGGCAACCACGCCGGCCCCTCGATCCCGGCCGTCCCCGCCGACATGGCCGGACGGGGCACCGGGTTCAGCGAGCCCGACGGCATGCCCGGGCGCGGCCAGGTGCCAGGGGTCCGCATCTCCGGGCCGCTGCGCCGCTCGCAGGGGATCATCCCGGAGCGGCCGGGAGCCGGCGCGCACGCGGCGTCCGCACCCGCGCTCGGCGCGGCGAACGGCGCAGCGGGCAACGGGCCGGACGACCTGCCCAGGCGGCATCACGGCCGGCCCGGGGACGCCGGCCCGGCGGCGAACGGCGGCGCGCCGCCGTTCGGCTTCCCGCCGTCCTCCTTCGACATGTTCACGCCGCGGCCACCGGGCCAGGACCAGGCGCCGTTGCCTGGTACGGCTCCCGCGGCTCCCTTCTCCGGCGGCTCGGCGCCGTATCCCGACCAGCCGGCACCGTTCCCCGGCTGGACCCTGCACAACAAGCCGGGCACATCCGGCGGCCCGGCCGCGCCCGGCTCGGGCGGGCCTGCCACGCCGATGACCCCGGTGGCCTCGCCGCGTCCCGGACAGGCTTCCGGGCCGCCGTGGGAGATCTCCCGCGAGACCGGGCCGCTGTCCGAGATGCCGGGTTCGGCCACGCCCGGGGGGCCTTCCAGATCTGGCGGACCGAACGGGCCGGGGACCGACCGCGACCTCAAGGGCCTGCCACGCCGGGTCAGGCAGGCCAGCCTGGCGCCCCAGCTGCGGGACAACCCGCCGCCGCGGCGGACCACGCTGGCCAGCAGCGGGCCGTATGGCGGCAGGCCAGGTCCGGCGGCGTCTCCCGGCGCTCCGGGGTCTCCGGCGGCCCTGGGGTCTTCGGGTCCCAGTCCGGCCGAGATCCGCCAGACCATGTCGGCGCTGCAGCGCGGCTGGCAGGAAGGCCGCTCGCGGCGGCTGGCCGAGCAGGCCACGGGTGAGCCGGCCGGCGGCGGCCCCGGCGGAGCCGGACCAGGGGCGGCTCCGGTCGACGATTCGTCCGCGAACGAGGAGGCACGTGGGGACTCCCATGGACTATGACGCCGGCGCCGCCGGGCGGGTCGGCCAGCTCGACTGGCTGCTCGACGACCTCGTGCGCCGGGTCGGGCACGTGACCAAGGCCGTCATCCTGTCCCAGGACGGTATGGCGCTCGGCGCGTCGCAGACGCTAGGCCGCGACGACGCGGAGCACCTGGCCGCCCTGGCGGCGGGGTTCCAGTCGCTGGCCCGCGGGGCCGAACGGCACTTCGGCAACGGCGGCGCCGTCCGGCAGACCATCATCGAGATGGAGTCGGGATTCCTGCTGACCGCGGCCGCGGGCAGCGGAACCTGCCTGGCCGTGATCACCGAGCCGGGCGCCGACCTGGGCCTGGTGGCCTACGAGATGGCCATCCTGGTCCGCCGGAGCGGAGAGCACATCCGGGTCAGCACGCGCGCATCCGCGCTGAGCGGCTGGGGCTAAACCGCCATGCCGTCCAACGATGAACGGTGGCTAGACGCCGAGGCCGGACCCGTGGTGCGGCCCTATGCCCTGACCCAGGGCCGGACCAGGCACACCGGGGAATCGTTCGATCTGGTGGCGACCGTCACGGCCACGCAGGCCGCGATCGCCGAGCTCGGCTCGCTGGCCCCCGAGCACATGAGCGTCCTTCAGCTGGCCCGCGCGCCGACCACCGTGGCTGATATCGCCTCGGACGTCGATCTCCCGCTCGGCGTCGTCCGGATCATCCTGGCCGACCTGCGGGAGCTCGGCCTGGTCGTGATCCGCACGCCGGTCGTGATGGCCGAGCGGATCGACAAGCACACTCTCAGGGAGGTGCTCAATGGACTACGAGGTCTCTGATCCCGCCGGCCGGAGCCCACGTGGCCAGAGCCAGCACCGCGCCATCAAGATCCTGCTGGCGGGGGGGTTCGGCGTGGGCAAGACCACGCTGGTCGGTGCCGTAAGCGAGATCAGGCCGCTGCGTACCGAGGAGCCGCTCACCGAGGGCAGCCTGCACACGGACAGCACGACCGGGGTGGAGGGGAAGACCACCACGACGGTCGCGATGGACTTCGGCCGGATCAGCCTGCGCAGCGATCTGGTGCTCTACCTGTTCGGCACGCCGGGCCAGCAGCGGTTCTGGTTCATGTGGGACGAGCTCGCCATCGGGGCGCTCGGCGCGGTGGTCCTGGCCGACACCAGGCGGCTGGGCGACAGCTTCCCCGCTATCGACTACTTCGAGCGCAGGGCAATTCCGTTCATCGTCGCGCTCAACTGCTTCGACGGCGCCCGCAGGTATGACATCGAAGACGTCAGGATGGCCCTGGACCTCGAGCCTGAGCTGCCCATCGTGCTGTGCGACGCGCGCAGCAAGGAATCCGCCAAAGACGTGCTCATTTCCCTGGTCGAGCACGTGCTGATGACCGCGTCCGAGGAACCGCTCTCGGGAATCGCCTAGCCCCCAGGGGGTAATAGGGGGACGGGAAGTCCTCCTATACGGGGGGTCACCGGGGGGTCGCCCCCCGGGGAAAACACAGCTCTCAGGGGTCGCGGAGCACGGCCCAGACCGCCTTGCCGTGCCCGGCGATGGGGCTCCAGCCCCATACGTGACTCAGCGCGCCCACGATCTGCAGGCCGCGCCCGCTCTCCCCGCCCCAGTCGGGTTCCCTCGGCATGGGCGTCTCATTGCCCGGATCCACCACGGCCAGCATGAGCTCGCCGGCCCGCCTGAGCATGCAGAGCCGCAGCACGGTCAGGCCCGTTCCGGGGTTGCTCCGGGTCAGGCCGGCCCGGGTGCCGTGCAGGACGGCGTTGACGACCAGCTCGTCGACGATCATCTCGGCGTCATCGGCCAGCGCTTCCAGGCCCCAGCAGGTCAGCATCTCCCGGACGAACCGGCGCGCGGTCCTGGCTTCCTCCGGCCGGGCGCTCAGCGCGCGGGTGGTTACCGCCGGAGTCTCCCACCAGGCCGACGGCACAGGCAGTAGCCGTGGCATGCCATCACTGACCGCAGGCCAGGGGCCGTTGACCTCCTCGTCGTCATCCCCGCTACCGGTCGCGACACTGAGATGCGCCAACGCAAAAGCTTCCTGGTTGTCGTCGGGCACGAAAACCCTTGCCCATCACGGTGTTAACTGCGTGCTTGGAGACATGTTGCCTGATATATTGTGCAAATGCAAGACCAGATGCACGTTCATTCGCTTTGTGCACAGGTCCCCGGATAGGCGCACAGGGGGTCGGCGGACAGCCAGGACGCATCAGGCAACTTGCTTACCAGGTGCCAATAGGAAATCACAGTGAGTAAGGAATTATGGCCTGGGGCTACCCTCTCGGAAGGGGATAAACATGGTCATTACCTACAACGGCATGCTCGCCACGGAGCTAGGTGAGGTCCGCTGGCAGAAGAGCTGGCACAGCAATCCGAACGGGGAGTGCGTCGAGCTGGCCGCGCTGCCCACGGGCGAGATCGCGATGCGCAACTCCCGGTTCCCGACCGGCCCCATCTTGCTCTACACTCAAGCGGAGATCACCGCATTCCTGGCAGGGGCCAAGGATGGGGAGTTCGACCACCTAACCGGCTGAGCTAACCATCGTACTCGCTAGTAACAGTGCCACCGCCCGGCAAGCGGCGACTCGAGGGTCATAGCCTGGCAAACTGGTACCGCGCGGCCTGCGGAAACGCGGAGGGATTGAGACACCTCTTGAATTGTCACACATCCCTCTTCCGTAATCGTGTGATCACGTGGGAGACTGGTCCACACCCCGCCAGGATCTCAGGGTGCGACGATGCGAGGAGTGCCGATGGTCTCGTCTGAAGACTCGGCCTGGGACGTTCCCCCCAGCATTTTTGGCACGCGCGCAGGCGGTCCGACCGTGCAGCGCCTGGTACTCGGCAGCCAGCTGCACCGGCTGCGCGAGTCGCGCGGGATTACCGCTGAGCAGGCCGCCGAGGCCATCCGCGGCTCGCACTCCAAGATCAGCCGGATGGAACACGGCCGGGTCGGCTTCAAGGAGCGCGATGTGGGCGATCTCCTGACCCTCTACGGCGTCACCGACAGCGAGGAGCGCGCCGCGCTGCTCAACCTGGCCAGGGAAGCGAACACCCCCGGCTGGTGGCACGCCTACTCCGACATCCTGCCCGCCTGGCTCGAGCCCTACGTGGGCCTGGAGGCGGCGGCGTCGGTCATCAGGACCTATCAGATCCAGTTCGTGCCCGGGCTGCTGCAGACCGAAAGCTACGCCCGGGCGCTGATCAGCCAGGGTTCCGCGACCTCCGAGGAGGAGATCGCGCGCCGCAGCGAGCTGCGGGCCAGCCGCCAGGAGATCCTCCGCAGGCCCGACGCGCCGCAGCTCTGGGTCGTCGTCGACGAGGGTGCGCTGCGCCGCCCGGTGGGCAGCAGGGAAATCGTCCGCGAGCAGCTGACGTACCTCGCCGAGATGGCGGACCACCCGGCGGTGACGCTGCAGATCCTGACGTTCGGCGCGGGTGCGCACCCCGCTATGGGCGGCCCGTTCACCATCCTGCGGTTCGCCGAGCCCGACCTGCGGGACGTGGTCTACATCGAGCAGCTGACCAGCGCGCTCTACCTGGACAAGCCGGTCGAGGTCGACAGCTACCTCGAGGTCATGGAGCAGCTCTGCCTCCAGGCCGAGCCGGTGGCGAACACCACCAAGGCGCTCCACCAGATCCTCGCCGACATCTAGAACGGCTCCTTTTCTTACTTGGTTGCGGGTGGGGCGGCCCAGGTTATGCCGGGGTGCGCTCCTCGAGGGCCCAGGGCGAGCCGTAGTCGTTCAGCAGGCTGAGGAACGGCCGCGGGGGCAGCGCCTCGGGGCCGAGCACCCCAGCTCCCGACCAGGCGCCCGAGTCGATCAGCTCCAGTGCCGCCACCGGGTTCACGGCCGTCTGCCAGACCACTGCCTGGGAGCCGTATTCGGCCATCGACCAGGCGTTGTCGACCACGTGGTAGAGGTACACCTCGCGCGGGGCGCCATCCGCGCCGGTGCCGGTCACCCAGGTACCCGCGCAGGTCAGGCCGCTCATCCTGTCGCCCAGGCCGGCCGGATCCGGCAGGCACGCGGCCACCACGTCACGCGGCGACACGCTCGCGGTTCCGACCTGCACCGGGTCGGTCTTGTCCAGGCCGAGCATGTGCAGGGTCCGCAGCACGCCGATGAACTCCGAGCCGAGGCCGTACTTGAAGGTGACCCGCTGCGCCTCGATCCACCGCGGCACCAGCAGCACCTCTTCGTGCTCCACGTTCACGCACTCCACCGGGCCGATGCCGGCCGGGAAGGTGAAGACCTCGGGCTCGCTGAACGGCTCGGTGGTGAACCAGCCCCGGCCACGCTCCCAGATCACCGGCGGGTTCAGGCACTCCTCGATCGTGGTCCAGATGGAGAAGGTGGGCGCGAAGTCGTACCCGGCCACCTCGAGGTTCGCGCCGTCCCTGACGCCGAGCTCGGCGATCTCACGGAACAGCTCGTCGGCGGCGTACCTGGCGAACACGTCGGAGAGCCCCGGCTCGACGCCCATCCCGACCAGGGCCAGCTTCCCCGACCGCTCCCAGTCCGCTGCCATCGCGAACTGCTCGTCGCCGAGCTTGACGCCGGTCTGGCGGTGCGGTTCGCCGGGATGGGGGCAGGACAGCGACATCGCCATGTCCAGGTAATGGGTGCCCGCCTGGAGCGCGGCACGGAATAGTGGCATCACGAAGCGGGGATCCGTAGCGTTCATGAGCACATCGCAACGGTGCTGCGCAAGCAGGCCGACGGTGGCCTGCTCGTCGCGCGCGTCCAGGTGCACGGCCAGGTACCCGTCGCGGGCGGCCGCGGCGCGCTGGGCCCGGCCGAGGTCGTAGTCGGCGATGACCAGCTCAGCGAACGGGCGGCGGGCGGCGATCCGGGCCAAGGCCGTGCCCACGCCACCCGCGCCCACCAGGAGAATGCGCATGGACCAAGCCTAGACCTTTCCGCAGGCTGGCAGACGAGACCAGCCGTGATATCTAGCCGTTACTACGGATATCGTTGCCGGTGAACGCAATTCGTGCTAGAACCGTAGCACACGGCGTATTGATTCCGTAGGCGTCCCCGCGCCCAGCTCGCGTCATCAGGTCCGGCCGTCCGGCGGACCGCTTGCCGGGCCCGCCTACCGGGCCCAAGCCAGGAGGGTGAGAGATGGCCACCGTCGAGCCAGTCAAAACGGCACAGGAGCAGCCACTCGAGAAGGGCCTCAAATCGGGCGCCCTCGGGCTGATCTCGACCACCGTCATCGCGACGGCGTCGGTCGCCCCGGCCTACAGCATCGCCGCCACGCTGGTCTTCGTCGTGGTGGCGGTCGGGCTCCAGGCGCCGGCGGTGTCCGTGCTCGCCTTCGTCCCGATGCTGCTGACCTCGATCGGCTACAGCGAGCTGAACAAGGCCGACCCGGACTGCGGCACCACATTCACCTGGGCCACGCGCGCGTTCCGGCCAGGGATCGGCTGGGCGGGCGGCTGGGCCATCGTCGCGGCCGACGTGCTGGTCATGGCCAGCCTGGCCCAGGTCGCGAGCCAGTACTGCTTCCTGCTGTTCGGCGCCACCGGCATCGGCAGCAACCCGACCAGCGGCTGGGTGCTGCTCGGCGGCATCATCTGGATCATCCTGATGACCGCCATCTGCTACGTCGGCATCGAGGTGTCCGCCAACTTCCAGAAGGCCCTGCTCGCCATCGAGCTCACCATGCTGTTCGTGCTGTCGATAGTCGCCCTGGTCAAGGTCGGCAACGGAAGCGCGCCGCCCGGGCACCTGACCCCGAGCATCTCCTGGCTCAACCCGTTCAAGATCTCCGACTTCAGCGCGTTCGCCAGCGGGATCATCCTGATGGTCTTCATCTACTGGGGGTGGGATACCGCCGTCGCGGTGAACGAGGAGACCAAGGACAAGACCAGGACACCCGGCCTGGCCGCGATCTTCTCCACCTTCATTCTGCTCATCACCTACGCGCTGGTGATCTTCTCCATGCAGGCGTTCGCCGGCGTCAAGACCACCGGCAACGGCCTGGGCAATACCAACAACGCGGGCGACGTGCTCTCGGTCCAGGGCAGCGCCATCTTTGGTACGACCGGCTTCGGACCGATCTTCTACCACCTGCTGCTGATCATGGTGCTGTCCTCAGCGGCCGCATCCACCCAGACCACGATCCTGCCCACCGCCCGGACCACGCTGTCGATGGCCGCGTACAAGGCGCTGCCCAAGTCGTTCGCGAAGGTGCACCCGAGGTTCATGACCCCCACGGTGTCCACGGTCGTGATGGGCGCGATCTCCATCGTGCTGTACGCCGGGCTGAACTACACCTCCAACGGCATCGGGGTGATCGGCGACGCGGTGATCGCGATCGGGCTGTACATCGCGTTCTACTACGGCCTGACCGGCTTCGCCTGCGCCTGGTACTACCGCAAGAACCTGACCAGCAGCGCGCGCAACCTGTGGATGCAGGGCATCTTGCCGGTGACCGGCGGGCTGATCCTGTACTTCCTGGGCGGCTGGAGCGTGTGGCTGGACTTCGACGTGGCCACCGAGAACGACTACACCATGTGGACGGTGCCCGGCCTGCACTGGCAGATCGGCGGCGCGTTCGTCATCGCGGTGGCGGCCGGGCTGGCCGGGCTGGTCTTCTACCTCTTCTGCCGGTACGTCAGGCCGGGCGCGCCGTTCTTCAAGGGGAAGACCCTGACCAGGTCCACCCCGACCCTGGTGCCCGACGAGTAACCCGTCAGGGGGTGCGCGGCCCGGCCGCGTACCCTCTGCCTAGGATGGCGGGGTGCTCGAGACGTGCGAGATCAGCCGGGTCCTCTCCATCACGGCCCACCCCGACGACGTCGACTTCGCGGCCGCGGGAACGGTCGCCCGCTGGACCGACGCCGGGATTGAGGTGGTCTACTGCGTGGTGACCGACGGGGACGCCGGCGGTTTCGACGAGGACTTCCCGCGGGAGGAGATGCCGGCCCTGCGCCGGGCCGAGCAGGTAGCCGCGGCGAAGTGCGTCGGCGTGCATGACGTACGCTTCCTCGGCTACCCGGACGGCCGGGTCGAGGCCACCCTGGGGCTGCGCCGGGACCTGGCCCGGGTGATCAGGCAGGTCCAGCCGGACCGCGTGCTCTGCCCCAGCCCGGAGCGGAGCTACGCCCGGATCGGGGTCGGCCATCCCGACCACCGCGCGGTGGGCTCGGCCGCCCTGGACGCCGTCTACCCGGACGCGCGCAACCCGTTCGCGTTCCCGGAGCTGCGCGAGCGCGAGTCGCTGGCCGCCTGGACCGTGCGCGAGGTCTGGATCGCGGGCGGTCCCGACCCGGACCACTACGTGGACGTCACCGAGACGTTCCCGCGTAAGATCGCGGCGCTGCGCGCGCACGAGAGCCAGACCGGGCACATGGAGGACCTGACCGAGCGCCTCAGGACCCGGCTGTCCGGCGTGGCCCGGCAGGCCGGCCTGCCCGGAGGACGTTTGGCCGAGGGCTTCCGGGTACTGGACACGGCATGAGCCCGGGGGCAGCCCGCCAGCCCGGCGGGGCGTCTTTGCTGACGCGGACCGATACCGGGCATAATTCACTGATCGAATCCAGCCAGAGAGAGTGACGCACCATGGCCATGGAGATGGACCATTCTTTCACCGTCCCCGTCCCGCCCGACCGGGCCTGGGATGTGCTGCTCGACGTGGAAAGGATCGCGCCGTGCATGCCCGGCGCCACCGTCGACGAGTTCGACGGCGAGGTGGTCACCGGACGGATAAAGGTCAAGGTCGGCCCGGTGTCGCTGACCTACAAGGGGACCGCGAAGTTCACCGAGCGCGACCCCGACGCCAGAGTGATTGTGCTCGAGGCCTCCGGCAAGGAGACCCGCGGCGCGGGGACCGCCTCGGCGGCCGTGCGGGCGACGCTCGAGCCCGAATCGGGCGGCGAGGCGACCAAGGCCAGCATGCACACGACGATGAACGTGACCGGCCGGCCGGCCCAGTTCGGCCGCGGCGTGATGGTCGAGGTCGGCGGCAAGCTGGTGGAGCAGTTCGCGCAGAACCTGCGCCAGCTGATCGCCGACGACGCCGGGCCGGGCGGGGGCAACCCCACCGCTACCGGGGAAGCGACGAGCACGGACCAGGCCACCGCCACCCCGGAGACCGGGAACACGGGACCGGGCAGCACCCAGCCGTCGGCCACCATGCCGGCCGCGGCGCCGGCGGCGGCGGCGGCGGCTCAGCCCGCTCCGGCCAGCGACGACTCCATCAACCTGGTCAAGCTGGTGGGGCCCGCGATCCTCAAGCGGGCCGTTCCGGTGGTCATCGCCCTGGGCGGGCTCGTCGTGGTCGGCCGGCTCCTGTTCCGCCGGCGCAATAAGGCCGAGAAGGACTAGCGGCGTTGGAGTTCTCCGAGGTCGTGCGGCGCCGGCACATGGTGCGCGAGTTCACCGACGAGCCGGTCTCGCCGGAGAGCCTGGACCGGATCCTGCGCCACGCGGTCCGGGGCCCGTCGGCCGGGTTCTCGCAGGGCCAGGCGTTCCTCGTGCTCACCGGGGAAGAAGACCTGAAGCGCTTCTGGGCGGTGGCCGACGCGGCCGCGGCCCCGTCGGTAACCGCGGCACCACTGGTCATCGTGCCGATGTCAGCGAAGCGGGTGTACCTGGACCGCTACGCCCAGCCGGACAAGGGCTGGACCGACCGGGCCGAGAGCCGCTGGCCGGTGCCGTTCTGGCACATCGACACCGGGATGGCCGCGCTGCTGATCCTGCTCACCGTGGTCGACGAGGGCCTGGCCGCGCTGTACTTCGGCATCGTGCCGGAAGCGGTCGGCCCGTTCCGGGCCGCGTTCGGCGCCCCCGATGACCACGAGCCGATCGGCGCCATCGCCATCGGCCACAGCGCCGAAGCCGCACCGCGCGACCTGCGCGCCCGCCGCCGTCCGGGGCCCGAGGTCATCCACTACGGCCGCTGGTTACCCGGGAACCACGCAACAGCGCCACGTTCTAGCGGACCACCACGTCGGTGACCGGGAGCGAGGAGTCGGCGGGCAGGTCGAGCGGGGACGGGGCCAGGCCCCGGGACACGATCTCCGCGCCCAGGGCCGCGACCATCGCGCCGTTGTCGGTGCACAGACCCGGTCGCGGCACGCGCAGCTTGATGCCCGCCGCGGCGCAGCGCTCGGCGGCCAGCGAGCGCAGCCGGGAGTTGGCCGCCACGCCGCCGCCGATGATCAGGTCGGTGACGTCGTGCCGCTGGCACGCCTGCACGGCCTTGCGGGTGAGCACGTCGGCCACCGCCTCCTGGAAGGAGGCGGCCACGTCCGGGGCGTGCACCGGCTCCCCGGCGGCCTGCCGCGCTTCCACCCAGCGGGCCACCGCCGTCTTCAGGCCGGCGAAGGAAAAGTCGAGCGTGCCGTCGTGGTACTTGCCCCGCGGGAAGCCGATCGCGGCCGGGTCGCCGTCCCGGGCCGCCTGGTCGATCGGCGGACCGCCCGGGAACGGCATGCCGAGCACCCGCGCCACCTTGTCGTACGCCTCGCCGGCCGCGTCGTCGATGGTGGCGCCGAGCGGGATGACCTCTTCGGCCACGTCCGGCACGAGCAGCAGCGAGGAATGCCCGCCGGACACCAGCAGGGCCACCGCGGGCGAGGGCAGCGTGCCGTGCTCCAGCTGGTCGACGGCGATGTGCGCGGCCAGGTGGTTCACCCCGTACAGCGGCTTGCCCAGCGCGAAGGCGTACGCCTTGGCCGCGGCGACCCCGACGAGCAGTGCCCCGGCCAGTCCCGGCCCCGCGGTGACGGCCACGGCGTCGATCTGGCCCGCCCGGACGCCCGCGGTCGCCAGGGCCCGGTCGAAGGTCGGGATCATCGCCTCGAGGTGCGCCCGGCTGGCCACCTCGGGTACCACCCCGCCGAACCGCGCGTGCTCGGCCACGCTCGAGGCGACGGCGTCGGCGAGCAGGTCGTGCCCGCGGACCAGCCCGACGCCCGTCTCGTCGCAGGACGTCTCGATGCCCAGCACCAGGGGGGAGAGCATTACCTGAGCACCTTCCGCATGACCACGGCGTCGACGCCGGACGGCTGGTAGTAGCCGCGCCTGATCCCGATCTCGTCGAACCCGTGACGCAGGTAGAGCCGCCTGGCCCTGGGGTTGTCCTTCCGCACCTCGAGCAAGACCTCCCGGTAACCGCGCTTGTCCGCCTCGTCCACCAGCGCCAGGAGCAGCGCCGTCCCGGTCCCCTCACCCCACCGGGCGGGCGCCACCGCCAGCGTCACCACGTCGGCCTGCGACCCGCCGGTGAACATCATCCCCGCGTACCCGATCAGCGCGTTGCCCGCCTCGGCCACCAGGTAGAGCCGGCGCGAGGGCGGCTGCGCGAACTCCGCCGCGAACATCTCGGGGGTCCACGCGTCCTCGGGGAAGAGCTCCTCCTCCAGGGCCATGACCGCGGCCATGTCGGCCCGCTTCATCTCCCGCAGCCGGACCGTCCTGCCGCCATCCGGGGTGGCCCCCTCCGGCCAGGCGCTCTTCACGGGGTGACCCGCTTAGGCGGGCCGGGCTCCCTGGCGTCCGGCCGCCGCAGGTAAAGCGGCTCCGCCGGAAGCAACGGCACGGTATCTGGCCCGGCCGCGAGCGCACACAGGATGCGGGCGTCCGGATAGGCGGGGCCGATGACCTCACCGAACGCCTCCGGGTACAGCTGCCCTCCGCGGCCGGCCACGGCGAGGCCGGCGGCACCGGGGATCGACGCGGCGCTGCCGACCGCGGGGCCCTCCAGGCGCGCGCCGGCGGCGTCGTACCTGGCCCAGTAGACCTCCTTGCGCCGCGCGTCGGTCGCCACCAGGAACTCCCGTCCGCGGGGCACGGCGGCGGCGATCACGTCCAGCGAGCACACCCCGCGCACCGCGACGCCGAGCACGGCCCCGAGCACCCGGGCGGTCACCACGCCGACCCGCAGCCCGGTGTACGGGCCGGGCCCGACCCCGACGGCGACCGCGGTGAGATCGCCGCGGGACGCGCCCGCGTCGGCCAGGACCTGCGCGATCATCGGTGCCAGCAGTTCGCCATGACGCCGTCCATCGGCGGCGGACGCCTCGGCCACGACTCGCTCCCCGTCGTGCAAGGCCACGCTCACCACCGGGGTCGCGGTATCAAAACCCACCACAAGCACGCCGACCAGCCTAGTGGGCGCGCGGCGTGGCCAAGCCCATCCGCGGCGCCGGGCCAGGAGCGTTGTGCAAAACCGGCTGCGAGTGCAGGCCTTCTGGGCCTGCGCGAGTAGTCGGTGCAGGTCGCACAGGCAGCAACCTCAGCAAGTTGTTGCATAACGCGAACTTCTGCAAAGCAACAGAGCCTTTTAATGGAGCGAGCCCTCGGCCGTCCGGGCGAACGCCATGGCCGCCGCGGTCAGCTGGGTCTTCGACACCGGCCCGTAGTTTCCCTTGTTGGAGTGGTCGAGCCCGTTCAGCGTCACCGTCACGACCACGTTGTGGTAGCGCACCATGACGGTGGCCACGTCGGTCACCGCGCCGCCGACGTGGAACACCTGCAGGGCGCTGAACGCCTGGTCGCCGAACCCGGACAGGACCTGGACCGTGGCCCGCGCGGCCGGGGAACCCTTGGGCGGCGCCTGCAGGTCCTGCAGCGCCAGGTCGTAGGCGTCGGTCGCCGCGCGGGTGGCGCTGCCGTTGCCACTGGCCAGGCCGTTCGGCGCGTACGCGCTCAGGTTGACCTGCATCAGCCGGTACAGCGGCGGCTTGTCGACGGTCCAGTTGCAGGCGGACGCGGCCGACCCGTCGACCGGCAGCGGCGAGGCCACCTTGGGCGTGCCCGGCAGGTACTGCTGCACGGT
>Ga0335081_10013203_pt1 | contig 13360 bp, 13 predicted proteins | sample Lox_Sample_35_FD_206713 | JGI IMG/M metagenome (GOLD analysis project Ga0335081, IMG submission 206713) | Soil microbial communities from Loxahatchee National Wildlife Refuge, Florida, United States - Lox_Sample_3.5 | ecosystem: Environmental > Terrestrial > Soil > Wetlands | place: USA...
CTTCAACAACGTCGGCGCGATCGAGGTCAACGCGTTCCAGTCCCATTCGGACGTGGTGATCCAGAAGTCGACCCGCGAGGGCTTCGGGCTGACCGTCACCGAGGCGATCTGGAAGGCCCGGCCGTTTGTGGGGGGCGACGTGGGCGGCATCCCCCTGCAGATCGAGGACGGGATCACCGGCTTTCTGGTGTCGACCCCCGAGCAGTGCGCCGAGCGGGCGATCGACATCCTGGGCGACCCCGAGCTGGGGCGCAACCTCGGCAGGCACGGCAAGGAGCACGTCCGCCAGCACTTCCTCACGCCGCGCTACCTGCGCGACTACCTGCGCATCTTCAACGGGCTGGACGGCGCGTGAGCGGGGCACCGGCACAGCGGACTCCGCTGGTGCTGGTGAGCAACCGCGGGCCCGTGACATTCGACTCGGACGGCAACACCGTGCGGGGCTCCGGCGGCCTGGTCACCGCGCTCACGGGCCTCGCCTCCCACCGCGCCGTGATCTGGATCGCCTCGGCGATGAACGAGTACGACGCCGCCGCCTCGCTCAACCAGGGGGGACGGGCCTTCACCGTCCGATCACCCACGGGGGGCGAGTACCAGGTCCGCCTCGTGGTCAGCGACCCGGAGGCCTACGACCGCTTCTACAACGTGGTCGCGAACCCGATGCTGTGGTTCATCCAGCACTACCTGTGGGACCTCTCCAACGCACCGGACATCCGGCGCGAGGAGATCGAGGCCTTCGAGTTCGGCTACAACGTCGTCAACGAAGACCTCGCCCGGGCCGTCGTGGAGGAGATCGAGGACTCCAGCGAACCGGTGGTGATGGTCCACGACTATCACCTGTACACGCTCCCGGACCTCGTCCGCCGCGCCCGCCCGGACGTGTTCCTCCACCACTTCATCCACATACCGTGGACCCAGCCCGACGCCTGGCGGGTGCTGCCCAGCCGGATCCGTGAGGAGATCTTCACGGGGCTGCTGGCGAATGACATCATCGGCTTCCACACGCGCTCCTACCGTCTGAACTTCCTGCAGTGCTGCCGCGACCTGATGGATCTCGACGTCGACTTCGGGGCCGGCCTGGTGAGGCTCGGCGACCGCGAGGTGTGGGTCCGCGCCTACCCGCTGCCGATCGACCACCGCGCCACCCGCCAGCTCGCCGCCGGCGAGCGGGTGGCCCACTTCGAGCGCGAGCTGCTGCTGCGCCGGCGCGACTTCCTGATCCTGCGGGTCGACCGGGCCGACCTCTCCAAGAACGTCCTGCGCGGCTTCTCCGCCTTCGACCTGTTCCTCGAGCAGCACCCGGAGTTCGTCGAGCGGGTCACCTTCATGGCCCAGATGATGCCGTCGAGGACCGATGTGCCCCAGTACGCCGAGTACCTGGAGCGCATCGAGGCGCTGGTGGCCGTCGTCAACCACCGCCACGGGACGCCCGACTGGATGCCGATCCAGCTAAAGCTGCGGGACGACATCGACGAGGCCATGGCCTCCTATAAGCACTACGACGTGCTGCTCGTCAACGCGATGTTCGACGGCATGAACCTGGTGGCCAAGGAGGGACCGCTCGTCAACGAGCGCGAGGGTGTCTCGATCCTCTCCGAGAACACGGGCGCTCACGAGGAGCTCGGCAGGTGGGCGCTGTCGGTCAACCCCTTCGACATCCAGGAGCTGGCCAACTCGATCTACGCGGCGTTGACGATGGACCCGCGCGAGCGTCGCCGGCGCGCCGAAGGGCTCACCGAGATCGTCACCTCGCGCGATCCCGGCGACTGGATCGACGAGCAGCTGGCCGACATCCGCGCGAAGGGCCGCACCGGCTGAGCCGCGGGCCAAGCGGGACGGGGGCCCACCGGCTGAGCCGCGGGCCGAACGGGACTGGGCCGCACCCCCGGAGGGACCCAACCGCACCGGAGCACCGGCTGAGCGGCGGGCCGCGGCAGCCCACCCGCTAGGCTTGCTCGCTGCAAGGGGCCCATCCGATGACGCTTCCCGCGCCCACATACGACCTCGTTCTGCTGCTCGACGCCCAGGCGGAGGAGTCCACGCGGGCGAAGATCCTCGCCGACGCGCGTGCCTCGATCCAGGCCCGCGGCGAGATCGTCCGCGACGACGACTGGGGTGAGCGGCCGCTCACCTACCCGATCGACCGCCGTAAAAGCGCCGAGTACCACCTGTTCCAGTTCCACGTGTCCGACAACGAGCTGCTCGGCGGTCTGGACCGCACGCTGCGGATCACCGACGGGGTCGTGCGCTTCCGGCTCATCAAGCTGCGGCCGGGCACCCCCGCCCCTCCGGACATGCGCAGCACCGCCGCTCCGATGCGCCGCACCGAGGGCGAGCCCCTCGCCGAGGCGCCGCCGGGCGAGGGCGCTCCGGCAGCGGCCGGGGCCGGCGAGCCCGCTCCCGCAGCCCCCGAGGCGGCGCAGGCCGAGCCGGCCACAGTCCCCGCGGTGGCGCCGGCAGAGCCGCCGGCGGCGAGCGCCGAGGAGCCGGCGCGCGAGCAGGCAGCGTCCGAGCCCGCAGCGTCCGAGCCCGCGGCGTCCGAGCCCGCGGCGTCCGAGCCCGCGGCGGGCGAACCGGCAGCGTCCGAGCCCGTGGCCGGCGAGGCCGAGACCGAGCCCGAGGCCGAGGCCGGCGAGGCTCCTCCGGGCTAGCGTCTAGGCTGCGCCACCGCGCTTCCCGAACCGGCGACTGCCGGGGAAACAGAGGGCCGAGCCGTGAACAGCAGCCGCAGGTTCGTGCAGGTCGCGGGGGCGCTCGCGACCGTGCTTGTCGTGGGCGCACTCATGCTCGCTCTTGCCGCCACCGCCCAGGCGGCCGTGCGACTGGTGGAAACGGGGCCGTACAACTGCGCCGGCCGTGAAGAACCGGCGGAATGCCAGCTGCAGCTCGTCGGCGGCCCGTTCGCTCCGTTCGACGCAGCCGACGCGCCGGCATCGCACGCAACCGTCACGCTCGCCGGTGTGACGACCGCGGCCACCTACCACAACGTGATCCGCAAAATCGAAAGAGCACAGCAAGCGGGTCGCGCCGTGGTCGTCGAGCCCGCAGGGCCCACGGACGTGGACGCGGAGCTGGCGCTCGCAACCGTGCTGCTCACCGATGCCGGGGAAGTGTTCGTGGACGAGAGCCTCGACCCGACGTTCGGCGGCTGGTACGTGGATCCGGAATACACCGTCCAGGGTGTCCGCAAGGAAACCGGGAGCGTGTGGGCGCGCAGCTTCAGCACGACATGGGTGGCGGTCGTACTGCCCGGTGCGGCATCGAAAACGGTCGTGTTCCCGGTGCGCGTGCGGCGCACCAATCAGCAGCGGAAAGCCAAGAGCTGGACGCTCGCCGGCGGCGAAGGATTCGTGGGGAGCTGCGAACCTGTCGAATGGTTGGGGCGGGCGGACTGTCCCGGCTACTACGGCCCGGAATCGGAAGTGGTGCCCCAGCCGCTGAATCCGTGGCCCTTCCTGTGATGCACGCCGCGCCGCGGCCCGGGGAGAGCGCCTCCTGGTAGCGGGCTTTTCCGGTCGTTGCGGGGTGGTGCCGGGGCGCGCGGGCGAGCTAAGATCGTTTTCCATGCGCTGGGCCAGGGTCGAGGACATGGGCGAGGCAGGCACTACCCGCACCGACGTGCTGCGCGCCTCTCCGCCGATGTTCGAATCGCGGACACTCGACGCGCTCACGCGGGTGCACCCGGCCATCCCGGTGGTGATCTTCCTGCCGGCGATCGTCGTGATGATCATCTGGGGCCTGTCGGAAACGAGCGTGCCCGTGATGATCGGGCTGATCGTGGCCGGATACGCGCTGTGGACGCTGTTCGAGTACTGGCTCCACCGGCTGGTGTTTCACTTCGAACCCGACCACGGGATCGGCGCCCGCCTGCACTGGATCATCCACGGCGTCCACCACGATCACCCCAACGACCCGCTGCGCCTGGTGATGCCGCCGTCGGTGAGCGTGCCCCTGGCGCTCGCGGTTTTCGCGGTCATGTACCTGATCGCCGGCTCCACCTACGCCCCCGGCCTGGCTGCCGGCTTCTTCACCGGGTACCTGGTCTACGACATGACCCACTACTACCTGCACCACTTCCGCCCCCGCGGGCGGCTCGGGCGGATGCTCCGCGAGCGCCACATGCGCCACCACTTCCAGGACGACACGCGCGGCTTCGGCATCAGCGCGCCGTACTGGGACGAGGTCTTCAAAACCTCGCCCCACCCCAAGCGCTCCTCGGATTGACCGTGTTTTCCGGGCCGGCGTCCGGCGTGGGGCCGCTTGCAGCGGCTCTAGACTCCGGGGCGGCCCTCAAAGCGAACTGAAAGGAACGAGCACCCGTGGCCGCCACCAACATCAACCGCGTCGTCCTGACGGGCAACCTGACGGCCGACCCCGAGCTGCGCTCGCTCCCGAGCGGCACGTCGGTGTGCAGCCTGAGAGTCGCCTGCAACACCCGCCGCAAGAACGCCGGCACCGGCGAGTGGGAGGATAAGCCGAACTACTTCAACATCACCGTGTGGGGCGCGCAGGGCGAGAACGCCGCCCGCTTCCTGGCCAAGGGGCGTCCCGTGGCGATCGACGGGCGTCTGGAGTGGCGCGAGTGGGAGGCCCAGGACGGCAGCAAACGCCAGGCGGTGGATATCATTGCCGACTCGGTGCAGTTCCTCGGCTCCCGCGACGACGCCGTCGCCGGAGGCGGGTTCGCCCCGGGCAACGCCGGCTCCGGCGGGGAAGTACCCGTCGAGCAGGGTGACTTCCAGCCCGCACCGGTCGCCGGCTCCACCGGCGACGATGACATTCCCTTCTAGCCACACCGACACCCCCAAGCACATGAATCCCAGCCCCGCCACGACCACCCGGCCCCGGCCGCTGCGTGCCCCTGCGGCGCCGGCGGGCGCGCAGCCGCGCGCCCGCACGGGGGGCTGCTGAGATGGCCAAGGCCCGCGGACGCGGAAAGCCGATGCGCCGGCGCGACCGGCGTGGGGGTCCCGGCAGCGGCCGGCGCAAGCCGTGCCAGTTCTGCCGCGACAAGGTCGAGCAGGTCGACTACAAGGACGTCGGCTCGCTGCGCCGCTTCGTCTCCGAGAAGGGCAAGATCCGCTCGCGGCGGATCACGGGGTCCTGCCGGCGCCACCAGGTCCAGATCGCCCGCGCCGTCAAGCAGGCCCGAGAGCTGGCGCTGCTGCCCTACGTCAACGAGGGCGGTCGCGACGACAACCCCCGCGGCGGTCGCGGCCGCGACCGCGACCGCGACTAAGAGCTGAAGCGGCCGTGCCCGAGGCGATACTGCTGCGGGACGTCGAGTCGCTCGGCGAGCAGGGCACGGTGGTGGACGTGTCCAAGGGCTACCTGCGCAACTACCTGATCCCGCGCAAGCTCGCCCAGCCGGCCACCAAGGGGGCGGTCGAGACCGTCCGCCAGCGCCAGGCCGCCGCCGAGCGGGCCGCCCGCGAGGCCGTGGAGCGCGCCCAGGAGAACGTCCAGCTGCTCAACCGCACGGTCCTCACGATCCCCCAGCAGGCCGGGGCCGACGGGCGCCTGTTCGGGTCCGTCACCGCCCAGGACATCGCCGCCGCGGTCCGCGAAGCCCGTGGTCTGCGGATCGACAAACGCAACGTCCACCTCCCCGAGCCGATCAAGAACGTCGGCACCTACATGGTCGTCGTGGAGGTCGCCGACGGCGCCACCGCCACGATCAAGACCATGGTCGTGGCCAAGAGCTAGGGCCCTCGGCGCCGCCGGGGGCGCACGGTCGGTTGCGTCCCGTCCGGGGCCGGAACGAACATGTGTTCGTGGCCCTCGATTTCTTCTCCAGATAGCGAAGGCACCCAGCGATGGCCCTCGAGCAGCTATCTACACTCGCCTCACCGATGGCCTCCAGCGCCGTCTCCCACGCCAACGGCGCGCCCAGCACAACGGCCACGGCCGCGCTGACCCCGCCCCACAACCTCGAGGCCGAGCAGTCGGTGCTGGGCGCGATCCTGCTCTCGGATCGCTCCCTGTACGCGCTCGTGATCGAAGAGGGGCTGCGGCCCGAGGACTTCTACCGCGAGCGCCACGGGCTCATCTACGAGGCGATGCTCGACCTGTACGAGGCCAGCGAGCCCGTGGACGTGCTGACCGTGACCGACCGGCTGCGCCAGACGGGGCGGCTGGAGGAGGTCGGGGGGCCGGCCACCGTGGACGAGCTGACGGGTCTCGTGCCGGCCGCCGGCCACGCCCGCCGCTATGCCCAGATCGTCCGGGAGATGGCGCTCCTGCGCCGGCTGCTGAAGGGCGCCTACGAAATCCAGGAGAGCGTGATCGGACACTCCGGTCCACCCCGGGACCTGGTCGAGCAGGCCGAGAAGACGATGCTCGAGGTCGCCCGCGACGATCGCCAGAAGGACTTCCGCAAGATCGAGGACGTGCTCCACGAGGAGCTCGACAAGCTCCACCGCCTGTCGCTGGAAGGGACCTCGTTGACGGGCACCCCCTCCGGCTTCAAGGACCTAGACGAGATCACCGGCGGCTTCCAGCCCGGCAACCTGATCATCGTGGCGGCGCGCCCGGCGATGGGCAAGAGCGCACTCGTGTGCAACATCGCCGAGAACGCCGCGATCAAGCACGGACGCGCCGTGGCGCTGTTCTCGCTGGAGATGGCGGAGGCCGAGCTGGCCCAGCGGTTCGTGGCCTCGCAGGCGCGCATCAAAGGCGAGGAGCTGCGCAAGGGGCGGGTGCCCGAGCAGCGCTGGCCGAAGATCCTCGAAGCCTCCCAGACGCTGTCCAACTCGCCGCTGTGGGTGGACGACTCGAGCGACGTGGGCATGCTCGAGATCCGCGCCAAGGCGCGCCGCCTGCACAACCAGTGTGAGGGTGGGCTCGGGCTGATCATCGTCGACTACCTGCAGCTGATGCGCACCGACAGCCGCTACGACAGCCGCGTGACGGCCGTCGGCGAGCTGAGCCGGGGCCTGAAGATCCTGGCGCGCGAGCTGAACGTGCCGGTGATCGCCCTATCGCAGCTGAGCCGCGCGGTCGAGCAGCGCCCGGGCGACAAGATCCCGCTGCTCTCGGACCTGCGCGAGAGCGGCAACCTCGAGCAGGACTCCGACCTGGTGGTGTTCATCTACCGCGACGAGTACTACAAGAAGGAGGAGTCCGAGCGCCCGGGCGAGGCCGACCTGATCATTGCCAAGCACCGCAACGGCGCCGTCGGCAAGGTCACGCTCACCTTCCAGCCCGAGTACCCGCGGTTCATGAACTACGCCGGCCAGCGCTTCAGCGAGTGAACTTTCGGGCGACCACACAACCTGGCGGCGGGCATCGCTGCCCGCGCGGGATCTGCGACGGGAGCGGCTTCGTCGTCGACCCCGACGGGGAGACCGCACACGACTGCGAGTGCCGTGCGGGCAGGATCGCCGCCAGCCGCGCCCGCAGCCTGGCGGGGCGGATCCCCAGGCGCTACCGAGGCGTGTCGTTCGACCGCCCGCCGGTCAGCGACATCGCCCGGGTCGCTCCCGAGCACGTCCGGCTGGTGCGCCGCTACGTGGCCGACATCGAGCCGAACCTCGACCGCGGCAAGGGGCTGTGGCTGGAGGGCGACGTGGGCACCGGCAAGACGACGCTCGCGATGCTCGTCTCGAAAGCCGCCCTGGACGCCGGGCGCACGGTGGCGATCTACTCGCTGCCGCGGCTGCTGAGCCTGCTGCGGGAGTCGATGGACAGCGAGGGGGGGCTGGTGGACTTCCTCGACCGGCTCGGCGCGGTCGACCTGCTGCACATCGACGACCTCGGTGCGGAGAACCGCACCGAGTGGGTGCTCGAGCAGCTGTACTCGATCGTCAACGCCCGCTACGAGGCCGAGCGGGCGATCGTCGCGACCACCAACCTGATGCCCGACGCGCTCGCCGAGCACCTCGGCGCCCGCACCGTCTCGCGGCTCGTGGAGATCTGCGGGGACCCGATCCCGCTGTACGGTTGCGACAGGCGCCTGGAGCATCGGCCCCAGTTCCCGCACCAACCAGAGCACGCGCTGTTGGGCGAGCCCGCCGAGCGGCCCTAGACTCCTGAGGCGACATGCCTGCCGTGGTCATAGTGGGCGCCCAGTGGGGCGACGAGGGCAAGGGCAAGATCACCGATCTGCTCGCCGAGCACGCCGACGCCGTCGTGCGCTTCCAGGGCGGCAACAACGCCGGCCACACGATCGTCAGGGGCGATCAGGAGTGGAAGCTGCACCTGATCCCCTCGGGGATCCTGTACCCGGGCAAGTGCTGCGTGATCGGCAACGGCGTGGTGATCGACCCGCGCGTGCTGATCGACGAGCTCGACTCGCTGCGCGCGCGCGGCGTGGACGTCAGCGGCCTGCGGGTGTCGGCCAACGCCCACCTGATCATGCCCTACCACATGCTGCTGGACTCCGCCGGGGAGGCCCGCCTCGGGCGCCTGCAGATCGGCACCACCCGCCGGGGCATCGGGCCCTGCTACGCCGACAAGGCCGCGAGGCTGGGGATCCGCGTCCAGGACCTGCTCGACGAGAAGATCCTCAAGAAGAAGATCGTCGCCGCGATGGAGCCCAAGCGCCTGTCGCTGCGCCCCTACGAGAAGGACCCCACGCTCGACCTGCACACGATGACCGAGGAGTTCCTCACCTTCGGCCACCGCCTCGAGCAGCACATCGCCGACACCTCCAAGCTGATGTGGCAGATGCTCGAGGAGGGCCACACGATGATCCTCGAGGGCGCCCAGGGGGCGATGCTCGACATCGACCACGGCACCTATCCGTTCGTGACCTCCTCCAACCCGCTGGCCGGCGCCGCGTGCGTCGGCAGCGGCATCGGGCCGAAGGCGATCGAGGAGGTGTGGGGGGTGTCGAAGGCGTACACCACCCGCGTGGGCGCCGGACCGTTCCCCAGCGAGCTGCACGACGACACCGGCGAGATGCTCCGCAGCCGCGGCGGCGAGTTCGGCACCACCACCGGCCGCGCGCGGCGGACCGGGTGGCTGGACCTGGTCGCGCTCCGCTACGCCGCCCGCCTGAACACGCTGACCGCTCTCGTCATCACCAAGCTCGACGTGCTCTCCGGCTTCGACCGGATCGCCGTCGCCACCAGCTACCGGGGCGGGATCGACGGAGCCGAGTTCGAGGACTTCCCCTACCACCAGACGGTCCTGCACCACACCACAGCGGGCCTCACCGAGCTGCCCGGCTGGAAGGAGGACCTCGGCGAGTGCCGCTCGGCCAGCGACCTGCCCGACGCCGCCCGCGAGTATCTGCAGTTCATCTCCGAGCACACCGGCGTGCCGGTCGCCCTGATCGGCGTCGGCCCCGGCCGCGAGCAGGTGATCTGGACCGACGCGGCCGAGCACTCGCTGCTGGCCCCCGCCCAGGTCGGATCCTGAGACACGACACCCGGCCGGCCCTCTGACCAGGCTCCCGGCCAGTTCTTAGCATCCGTAAAGGTCCTTAGCCCATCCTCCCGCTCTGCGATGGCCAGCGACTCCGTGATCGTCCCCAGGCTCACCAGACTGCGCCGCTGCGCACTCGCCTGGGCGATCACACTCGCCCTGCTCGCGCTGGCCGCCGCGCCCGCCGGCGCCAGCACCCTGAGCAGCAACTGGGCGGGTTGGGTCGCGCTCGGTTCGTCCTCCTCGCACGCGAGCTTCAGCAGCGTGTCGGGCACCTGGCAGGTGCCGAAGGTGTCCTGCGCGTCCGGTCAGAGCACCTACTCGGCGGCCTGGGTGGGGCTCGGCGGTTACGCACAGGACAGCAACGCGCTCGAGCAGGTCGGGGTGGACGCCGACTGCTCGCGCTCCGGCCAGCCCCATTACGACAGCTGGTACGAGCTGATCCCCGCCGCCCCGGTGAGCATCGACATCCCCGTGCACGCCGGAGACGAGATGACCGGCTCGGTCACCGTGCACGGCAATCACGTGACGCTGAGGCTGCGCAACCTCACCACCGGCGCCCGCTACTCCACCACCCGCCACACCTCCGAGATCGACGTCAGCTCGGCCGACTGGATCCTCGAGGCCCCCTCCAGCTGCACTCCGGCCGGCTGCCAGACGCTGCCGCTGGCGGACTTCGGGAACGTCTCCTTCTCGGCCGCCACGGCCACCAGCGGCGCGCATACGGGTCCGGTGCAGGACCCTCGCTGGTCGGCCGAGCAGATCGAACTGCGCCAGGGCGCCCGTCCCGGCACCGCCCGCTTCGCCAACGGCCACGTGCTGCCGGCCAACGAGGTGATCGCCGCGTCCTCCGCCGCCGGCGGTCCGCTGGGGGCCTTCTCGGTGCAGTGGAGCGAACACCAGCCGCTCGGGGAAGGCCACCGGCCCCGCAGCTTCGGTGAAGCGGTCCCGTTCGGCGAAGGCTCCAACGCCGGCTCCTGATACGAACGTCTGCCGCGCCCGGCCGGGGCGCTAGCGTTGGAGCCATGAGGCACTGGCGCACGGCGTGCCCGGCGGCGATCCTCGCGGCGCTGGCGCTGGCGGCCGCGGGGGCGAGCGCCGCCTCACACCACGTCCGCCGCCATGCCCGCCCGCACGTGGACGGGCCGCGCGAAGAATTCGGGTGCCCGATCCTGCCCGCCGAAGACCCCCTCAACCAGGAAGTGGCGGGGCTGCCCGAGAGCCCGCGGTCGGAAAGCTACGTCGCCAGCATCGGCACGGGTGCCCACCTGCATCCCGACTTCGGGACCAACCCCTCCTACGGGATCCCCTACACGGTCGTCGGCGCCGGCCAGCCCAAGGTCCCGATCAAGTTCACCAAATACGGCTCCGAATCGGACCCCGGCCCGTATCCCGTGCCCGCCAACGCGCCGATCGAGGGGGGCGGCAAGAACGGCCACGGCGACCGCCACGTGCTCGTCGCCCAGGAAGGCGGTTGCACGCTGTACGAGCTGTACCTCGCCCACCGCCGCCACAAGGGGAAGAGCTGGACGGCGGGCTCGGGCGCCGTGTTCAACCTCCGCAGCAGCGCCCTGAGGCCGGACGGGTGGACCTCCGCGGACGCCGCCGGACTGCCGATCTTCCCGCTGCTCGCGCGCTACCCCGAGGTCGCCGCCGGCCAGATCGACCACGCCCTGCGGGTGACCGTGCCACATACCCAACGGGGCTACATCCACCCGGCCACCCACCTCGCCTCCTCGAGCACCGACCCGGCGCTGCCGCCGATGGGGCTGCGCCTGCGCCTGAAGGCCGGCTACAGCCTCGCCGGCTTCCACGGCCAGTCGCTGGTGATCCTCGAAGCGCTCAAGCGCTTCGGGCTGATCGTGGCGGACAACGGGTCACCGTGGTTCATCACCGGCGCTCCCAACCCCGGCTGGAACGACGAGGACCTGGAACAGATCAAGCAGGTCCCCGGCTCGGCATTCGAAGCCGTCGAAACCGGCCCGATCATCCACTGACACTCCCGGCCTCGCGAGCGGCCGACACCCCGCGGGGCGCTGGTAGGCTCAGCCGCCCGGCGTAGGCCCGCAAGTCGAGACGAAGAGGAGGATCGCGATGGCGATTGCCGTGTATTTCCACCCCAAGGACATGTCCCTGAGCGCCTTCGAGGAGATCCACAGACGGCTCGAAGAGGCGGGCGCCGAGCCCGCGCCGGGGAGGCTCCACCACTCGTGCTTCGGGGAGGACGGCAGCCTGATGGTCTACGACGTGTGGGAGTCCCCCGAGGCGTTCGACGCGTTCGGCGCACAGCTGATGCCGATCCTCGCCGAGGTCGGCGTCGATCCGGGGGAGCCCGCGATCATGCCCGTGCACCGGCTCGACCAGTCGGCCGCGAAGAGCTGATCCAGCCGGCCCGTCGGCTGTCGGCGCCCGCCATCACAGCGCGACCGCGCCGGAGAAGCCCCGGTCGCCGTCTCGGCGACGCTGTCCGGCCCGTCGCCGGCCACGACTTATGACTACAGGATCGTGGCGGGGAGCTCGTTCGGAACACGCTACGGGGCGAACATCAAATTCACCACCCCGGCCGAAGGACCACCTGTGATCACGAGCGTGGGGGGGGAGAAAAGGCTCCACCGAAGGCGGCAAGAAAGTGACGATCAAAGGCGCCGGTTTCACCGCGGGCACGACCACGGTGATGTTCGGCTCGGTGGTGGGCGAAACGTGAAAGTCGAATCGGCCACCAAGCTGTTCGTGATAACGCCCGCCGAGTCCTTGTATGGTGAGGCCGGGGCCCCCACGTGGACCCCGGCCTCGGGACGGCCCCGGTTCGCTAGGCGAACCGGGCGGTGGCGACCGCTGCGGATGCGGACCCGCTTACCGGCTTGAAGGTCACCTTCAGCGGCACCGAGATTCCGTGGCGGTGGTGGCGGCGCGCCGCCACGCCCGCCTTCGTGAGGCTGGTCTTGATCGTCACCCGCTCGCTCGTCGCGGTCTGCTCGCTGACGGTCTTGACGCCGTGACCGGTCAGCTTCAGCCGCCCCGGTCCGGGCACCTGCACGACGACCGTGGCGGTGCGCCCGTGGACCTTGTGGCTGATCACCTTCACCTTGCCGGCTTTGCTGGCGGAAGCGGTCGGACTCGCGCTCGTCGGGCCGGGGGTGTTGATGACGACGGTGGTGGACGAAGGCGGTGCGCCCGTCCCTCCCGATTCGCCGGAGCCGGCGCCCGCTCCGCCCCGGCCGCCGACGCCACCCGAGCCGCCGAGACCGCCGAGACCGCCTGGGCCGCCGCTGCCTTCGGCGAGCGTTGCCAGGCTCAGGCCTTCGACGCCGTCGAGCGCACCGAGCGTCTTACCGTTCGTCAGGGGCGCCGTAAACGCCATCGCCGTCGGAGGGAGCTGTTCGGCGGTCGTCCCTAGCGCTTCGGTGAAACCGGCCTCACTGGCTTCATATTTGTTCGCCAGTTCTTCCACGTTGGTCTTCGAGAAGGGTTCGCCGGCGAGCGTGCTCCCGACGACCGATTCCAGCTTTTCCGGGTTCACACCGGAAAGCGCCTGCGTGATCAGTTCTTCGGGCCGGGGGGACGATCCGACCGCTTCACCGATGAGTTCCCTCGGTTCGAGCGAGCCGAGGGCTTCGGCGAGGACTTCTCCGAGACTGCTCCCTTTCAGCAGTTCGATCAGTTCGCCGTGTGAGAGCAGGCCTTCCAGTGCTTCCTCGAGTTCGCCCACCAGTTCGCTCGGTTCGCCGAGTTCTTCGACTGTGACGCCTTCTTTGGCGAGGAGTTCGAGCACTTCTTCGATCGCGCTCCTCAGAGGGCCTTCAGGAAGGTCTTCCAAGCCGGGGCGCCGAGCGAGCAGTTCGGCCAGTTCGGGGACGTTGAGGTCGCCGACCGGGATTTCTCCCAGCAGTTCGCCCGTCGAGGTCGGCGGGATCGGAACTATTTCCGGCGGTGCCGGCGCGGCCTGTGCCGGCGCGACGGGAAGCGCCGCGAGCGCCACGGCGACAAGCGT
>Ga0335081_10013204_pt1 | contig 13360 bp, 9 predicted proteins | sample Lox_Sample_35_FD_206713 | JGI IMG/M metagenome (GOLD analysis project Ga0335081, IMG submission 206713) | Soil microbial communities from Loxahatchee National Wildlife Refuge, Florida, United States - Lox_Sample_3.5 | ecosystem: Environmental > Terrestrial > Soil > Wetlands | place: USA: Florida...
TTGGCTGTGCCGGTATTGGCGGCGATGGCGGAGTTGTCGTTGTTCTCGCCTTCACGCGCGTCGTAAAGGTTGATCGGGTAATAGTTATATTGCGAGCCGGCACCATACAGGTTAGTCGTAACCGGGTAGTCAGTTCCGCCAGGAGTGTTGTCGCCGTTACGATCAGCGGTCTGCTGGAAATAAAGGATCGCGTCTTTGTGATCCTTGATGAAGTTGCTGCCGTAAACGCCCTGAGCATTCGAGGCCGGAGTTTTGTACGGTGTGCCAGGCGAAGTCGGTACCTGGACGCCGCGGGCGAAGCCGAGTCCTAACCATTCCTGTGTGACGCCGTGCCACTTCTGATCGCTGGACCAACGCGCTTCAACCAGCAACCATCCGTTGACCAGAGGCCACTCCAGGCCGTTGGCGCCGGCAGCGCCAGTGTTTGCGGTCGTGAAGGCCGTATAGGCTGGGAAGTTGGTGGGGACCAGGGCGGATCCGCCGGGACCGTTGGACAGCGGACCGTAATACTTCGGAATGACGAAGTTCGAGTCGCCGCCTTTGTTGGTCTGGCAGTTGCCTCCGATGACATCGGTGCTGGTCGCCGCTGCAGTTCCGGCGCAGTAGCTCTCAGCAAAATAATAGGTATTGGTTCCACCAGTCGTCGGAACAACGATGCCGGTCGAAGGCTGTGTCCCGCCCGAGCTTCCTTGAGCAAGTCCCGTCAGCGCGGCTGGAAGCATGCTGACTAGCTGGACGTCCTGCGTCTTGTCGCCGTTCCAGTCATTCAGGTGCAACTGGTTCTCGTTGTCGGCGAGCAGAATTCGAATCTGCGCCAGGTTCGCTTCGCGGTTCTGGCCGAGAACGGAAGTGATGTTTTCGGTCGAAGGTGGCAGGCGGATAACCTGCACCGCATTGGTTGCACCGCTGACGAAGGGCAGAGTCAAGTCTGTCGCGCCAGTCGAGTTCGGGCAGATAGTTCCAGGAGGCAAGCAGGGCCCGTTCCCGTCAATGAGGTAGCTCTGATAAGTTCCGGTTGAAACGTTCTTCCACGAGGCGGTGTTCTGGGCGGAACCGTGGCCTCCCACCACGCTACCGTTGGTCGCACCAAGGGCGGTGCTGGCGATGTCCACGCAGGTGGCGCTCGCCGTAGCGCCGCTCACGTTTGACATCTGAGTGGCGCAGCCGTTCGCCTGAGTCGGGATCATGACCGTGCCGCCATTGTTGTTGCCGGCGCTTACAACGCCGTTGTCCATTTGTTGACGGATGACGTTGCCATAGGCGGCAATCTTGTCACCGAAGACCAGGTTGCTGCTGTCGGCCACGCCAAGGTAGAGGTCGCCGTTGGTGTGCACGCGTCCGGCAAATCCAAGATCCGGACTGCGGCCGAAGAAGCAGTCGCCATCGCAGAACACACCGAACTGGAATACCGGGATCAGCGCGACTTCCGCGGTACGGGTCATGCTGACGGTTTCACCGGTGGTCCGGCGAGCCACAACGTTCATCGTGATCGGAATGATCTGAGCGTAGAGGCCAGCATCGGGACCGGACTGAATCGGGCCCCAAGCAGTTGTTGGACTGGGATGCGCAGCCAGCGAGGCAGCGGAGCAAGGATCGACGCCAAAGGCAGTCGGAATGGGAGCAATGTTATAGGTCGTATACGTGACCGAGTTGTCCCATGTCGGATAGTTGCTGCTCAGCGCGCAAATCTGAGAAGCCCCCGGAGACTGGACGCTCTTGAACGTGGCGGCAACGTCGGAGGTCATCTTCTCGATGGCGCCTTCGGCAGCGTGATACGTGTAATTGTTGTTCAGATCGTATCCACCGACACGTTGCTCGGTATTCACCATCATCATCAGACCGAGCGCGAACCCCGATAGCAAGACAAGCAGCAAGAGGGAGGCGATCAGAGTGAATCCTCGGGAACCGAACTTTGCCTTCAACATTTTGTTTCTCCTCATTGCAACTGCTGGCGGCTGTAGCCGCAAAATCTGATACGACATGATTGCCGGTGCTCTAGTACGCACTGCCGGAAATCGGATATTCCTGCCCCATGGTCAAGTTGCGCGCGCTGACGGATGTCTGGAGATCGAGACCTTGATATCCGGACGTGCCCTTCAACTGACTGCGCATGCTCAAATGAATGATGTTGACCTTCTTGATCATGTTGGGCGTCACACCAGACGGCATGGTCGAAGCATTTGCCGTTACTGTTCCGTTGTTGTCGACGTCATAGCTGAACTTGAGCAGCGCGACGTTTTCCGCGACGGGCATGGGAGACTTGCCGGCTTGAATGCGCATAAGGCGGGGGGTTACGCCGTCCGTCGGTGAGATATCCAGGTAGTAGGTAATCATCATCAGCCGCACGGCCGAGAGTGAGGTGCTGGGGCCCACCGGAAGGGCTTTCATGCTGCCGGTGGCTACGCCGGGCTGATTGATGTGGCCGGGATCTCCCGTATCGAACATCACGGTATATGCGGCGGTATATCCTGCGGCGGGAGTCGCGGGGATGACGTTGGTTACGATTCCCGCGGCCGATTGGCCGAAAAGGATGTAGTCGCCTACTTGCAGGCCGATGCCGGCGGCATTTAACAACGGTACGGTTGACACGCCAGTCGGCAACACGCAAGTAGCGGAAGGCGACGTCGGAAGCTGGAACAGTACCTGATTGGCCGCCACAACGGTGATGGCGTAGCAATTCAATGCCAGCGTGGCGTCTGCGTACGAAACGGTGATGATGTCGGTCGGACCTTCTGCGGCTGAGACCGTAATGCCGAGATTCGGGCCCGGAATGATCGAGTAAAGATAGGGGGCAGTAGTCACCGTGGGGTAGGCGACGGGAGCGCCGTTGATGTAGTTGCAGCTCGTGGAACTGCAGGGGTAGACCGGGACCACGCTGCCAGTGCCCGTCGGCAATCCGACGCTGTTACTGGCCAGGCCTTGTTGTCCCAAACCGCCCGAGCCGGCCATGCTGATGTCGCGCTGCAAAAGATTGGCCGCGGCGCGGAAGTCCTGCTGCATTTCCGATCTCTGGGAAGCGATCCACGTGGCATTCACCGCCTGGCGATACATCGTCAGGGCAGAGGCCAGAAGCACGAGGCCGATGCTCATCGAGACCATCAACTCAACAAGTGTGAAACCGCTAAGCTTGTGATGTTCGTGGCGCATGTGTCCTCTTTAGTGATACTCAGAAACGTACTCGTTAATGACGTACTGCTTCGGCGTTGTAATGCCGGGTACGTTGTACTGAATGGTGACGGCTACTTGATTCAAGGTCTGAATCGGGTTGCCGTTGCCGTCCAGTAACGGCGTAATTTGAATTTGCCGCGTGTAGCCAGTCAGCGGAATGATCACGTCATCGGCGGTGCCGAGGATTCCGTCGGGACCAGGCTCGGACAGACACTTGACGCCTCCGCCGGGACAGGTCGTACCGGCCGCGGTAAGACAGGTCGTATCGTCGGCGGTGCCGACAATTCCGTCCGGGCCAGCGCACCGAATATTGGTAAATCCGTTGACGAAGATGCCGCCATTAGAAACGTTCTGAATCTGCGCCCATCCCAGCTCAGATGTGTTGCGCGCGGTATAGATACTTTCGATCGCCTCGGAAGCGACTTGCCGGGCAATCATGTCTTGCTGAGAAGTCTGGCTGGCTTTGACAGCGAGGCCGAACACACCCAGCAATCCCAGCGACCCGATTGTAAGGATCACCATCGAGATCATGACTTCGATAAGGGTGAAGCCATCCTGTCGAGTGAGGGATTTACGTTTGTTGGTCATCACTGTTGCCTCCAGGTCGGAACACCGCTCACTTTGTAGAGGCGGTAGCCGCGAATACGGCCGGTAGTACCCCAAAGCGTGATTGCACGGCCGCTCTCAACTTCTCCGGTGCGGCCGAAGTAAACCACTCCGCTGTTGACGTTGCCCAGAATGTCGGTGGCACTGCCGTCAGGATTGAAGCAAATCGTCGTGGTTCCCGGCGTCGTGGGCTCATCGAAGTCGATGGCAACGAGGCCGCTTCCGAAACCATCCGGCGTGGTCGGCGCCACGGTCGGAGAAGTGGGCGCTCCAGTCTCGATCTGGAACGAAATATCACTGGGAAAGATCGTGGTCGTCAGTACTGGGCCGCTCGGGGGAATCTGGCACGTGGTGACGCCGGGACCGACTTGCTGAACCGTGATCGTTCCGGGCGTAGTGAACGTGACGACGTAGATGCGCATATCGGCGGCGGCCTGATCGCGGGCGCGGCGGAGCGTGGTGAGCGTCTGGTTGTATGCCGTGGTCACGTGCTGCGACTTGATGACAGGCATATAAGCGATAGCGGTAACGCCGGCTAGAGTCAGCCCAATCGCGATCACGATCAACATCTCGAGAAGCGAGAAACCGCGTTGTTTGTTCACAGTCATAAGTTCATCTCAAAACCCAGGCGCCGACTCGACCCATGCCGAATTCGTCCAGGAACTTCAAAGCGTTAGGGGGGTGAATCGCTCCGTCTCATCCAAATGGGGAGGCGGCGCGGTTCTGCATCGCGTCATGATCATCGTAGGAAGGGGTTAGAGTTGCGTCAAAGCACCACGGGACTATGACCGAGCACTGTCCTTTCGGGACCGGGGAAGGTTACTGAGGTCACGGAATGAGAACAGGGCAGTTGGACGAACAGAGGGAGGTGAAGGGCCGGTTGCTCATGACTCAGGTAACTTGTCGGTGAAACGGAGGGCACCTACGATTGCAGCTACGTATGACTCTATCTGCGCTGCTCGTGTTTGCGGATGAGAACTCGGCGGATGTGTTGCGCCGGGTGCTCGAGGAACTGAGTATTCGAGTCGAATTCTGTCCTGACTTCGCGCGCGCCGCGATTCGCCTGGCGCAGCAGCGATTCGACGTGGTCGTGGTGGACGGCGAGTCCAGTTCCGCAATTTTGGGTTTGCTTCGCGAAAGCCGGCTGTCCCGCATCAATGACGGGACTCTCGCCGTCGCTGTGGTTCCGTCGCAGGAAAGCATTCGCGAGCTCTTCTCGCTGGGCGTGAACTTCGTCTTATACAAGCCGGTTGCCTACGAGCGCGCACTGAGCAGCCTGCGGGCAGCACGTGCCGTCATGCGGAAAGAAAAGCGCAAGACCGCGAGGACGTCGGTACACGCACAAGCAACGGTTGACTATGCGACCGTGCAGCAGGAAAAAGCCACCCTGATTAACCTGGCCGACAACGGTATGGCGGTGATGTTCGGCAAGAAACTGCCGCCGACGAGCAAAGTTTATTTCCAGTTCCAACTGCCCGGGCAAAAGAGCAGCGTGCGGCTTTCGGGCCTGCTCATCTGGCAGGAGTGGAATGGCCGCGGAGGAGTTCAGTTCGTCGATGTTCCTAAAGCGTCGCGGCGTCTCATTAACGAGTACCTTGGCGCGAACCAGCCAAAGGAGCAGACAGAAGAGTTTTCCGGTGTGACGGTGGAGATGGAGGAACTGCAGCCGTCGAAAGTCGCAATGGTGGAGTTGATGCACGAACGCGGGGGAACTCATCCCAATGCGCATGAATCGGGCACGGCCACGGCCGTCGAGGAAAAGCCGGCGGAGCCGAATCCGGACGACCGCCGCACGAAAACCCGCTATGCCTGCCGCCTGGGCGCGGAAGTATACCGGACAGGGAATGCCGTTCCAAATCATTGCTGTCTGACCGATTTGAGTTCCGGAGGGTGCTACCTCGAAGTACCCCTTCCGTTCCCGCAAGGTGCGGAAGTCGAGATCGTCGTGCGCACGCATGAACTGAAATTGCGATTGCGGGGCAAGGTCCAGGCATCGCATCCGGGATATGGAATGGGAATCGCCTTCGAGTTGAAGACGAAAGAAGAGCAGATGAACGTTCGCAAGCTTACTGAATTTGTGGCGGCGACAACCCCTTCGAGCAACTAAGCCTCACGATTTCTAACACGGCGCGTCCAACCAGGATGCGCCGTTTTCTCTTGCTCATCATCTTCGTTAGTGCGGCATTCGCGCAGGATCTTCTTGTCCGGCAATTGCCAGCGGACGACCTGGTCCGAATCAAGGAGTTCTACCGGCTGGCTGCCTCGACGCAGGAACATATCTGGCCGGGATGGGAGAACACGCCGTCCCCGCTGTTGCTGGTGACGCCGGATAGCGAGTGCCTTACGCACCATCCGAGTCCGCCGAAGGAGTTTGCGAAGTTAGCTGAGGATCTATATTGCCGGCCGCGGCAGTTTCCGCAGAACTTTCAGGCGACATTTCCAGCGTTTGGATTTCCTCCAGTGATCGTAATCGGGGAACCCGCCAACACGCTCAGCAAATCGACGACACCGTGGATGTTCACCGTAATGCATGAGCACTTCCACCAGTTGCAGTGGGCTCAACCTGGATATTTGAAGGCAATCGACGCGCTCGACCTAAGCCATGGCGATACCAGCGGCATGTGGATGCTGAACTATCCGTTTCCCTACGAGGGGGCCGAAGTGACGAAGAGCTTCAGCGCGCTGCGGGATCTGTTGTTGCGCTCTCTTGCGGAGCAAGATCAAACCGCATTCGGAAAGCTGGCGGCCGAGTATGTGCGCGAGCGAGCCAAGTTCTTTGCCCAATTTTCGAGCGATGATCACAAGTATTTCAGTTTTCAACTTTGGCAGGAGGGAATCGCGCGCTATACAGAGGTGAAGTCGGCAGAAGCAGCGGCGCAGTATCGTCCGACTGATGCGTTCGCGAAACTGGCGGACTATGAGCCGTTCAGCAAGTACGCGGAAGAGGCCCGTCAAAAAACTCTTTCGGAATTGAAAGAAGCGGATTTGGCAACGTGGAAGCGGACGGTGGTCTATTCCTTCGGGGCGGCAGAAGGATTTCTGCTCGATCGGATAAATCCGAGATGGAAGGAAGGTTATCTGCAGAATCTGCTGTCTACAGATATGTATTTCGAGACTGGGAAGTAAGGTGAGATTACGTTAAGTAATCAGACGGATTTCCCCGCAAGGGCATGTTTGAAGTATTCGAGAGATAGGCGCAATCCGGACTCGAGATCCACTTTCGGTTCCCATCCGAGCAGTTGACGCGCCTTGGTGATGTCGGGCCTTCGCTGCCTGGGATCGTCCTGCGGGAGCGGCTCGTAGCGAATTTTGCTTTTTGATCCGACGACTTTCAGAACGATCTGCGCGCACTCCAGAATCGTAAATTCGTCCGGGTTCCCGATGTTGACTGGAAGATGCTCGTCCGATTTCGCCAGCCGCATAAAGCCGTCGACCTCATCGCTGACGTAGCAAAAACTGCGGGTCTGGCTGCCATCGCCGTAAACCGTGAGGTCCTCGCCCAGCAATGCCTGCTTCATGAAGTTGGGAACCACACGGCCGTCGTTCAATTGCATTCGCGGCCCGTAGGTGTTGAAGATGCGCACAATGCGCGTATCCACGTTGTAGTAACGGCGGTAGCCCACGGTCACAGCTTCGGTGAAACGCTTGGCTTCGTCGTAAACCGAGCGCGGTCCAATGGGGTTGACGTGTCCCCAGTAGGTTTCCTTCTGAGGATGTTCCAGAGGATCTCCGTAGCACTCGGAGGTTGAAGAGACAAAATACTTGGCGCCATATTTGCGCGCCACGTCGAGGGCGTGAAACGTTCCGAGAGACCCGACTTTTAACGTTTCAATGCCATGCGTGCTGTAATCCACGGGGCTGGCGGGACTAGCGAAGTGGAACACGTAGTCCACCTTGCCGACATCGAATGGACTGCAGACATCTTTCTCGACGAATTCGAATCGTGGTTCCGATTTCAGATGCGCGAGGTTGGAAAGATGCCCGGTGAGCAGGTTGTCGACAGCAACTACGTTCCAGTCCTCAGCGAGCAAGGAGTCGCAAAGATGAGATCCAAGAAAGCCGGCTCCGCCGGTGACAACGGCGCGTTTTGAAATCATGCCTTCTTGCCGTTTTTCACTACCGGAGTAGGAATGCCGTCGGGATGGGCAGCGGGACGGCCGATGCTGTAGTAGGTGAATCCTTGACTCGCCATCACTTCCGGATCATACAGATTGCGGCCGTCAATTACGATGGGATATCGGAGTTGGGTGCGCAGACGAGCGAGGTCAAGACTCGCGAATTCTTCCCACTCCGTGAGAATCAGGAGGGCGTCGGCGTCATGCGCGGCCTCGTAGGTGGAGTTGGTGAAGGTCACTCCAGATCCCAGCACAGCGCGGGCGCGATCCATGGCGGCAGGATCGTACGCGCGGATTTTGCTGCCTTCCTGCAGGAGCGACTGCACGAGGAAAATCGCAGGCGATTCCCGGATGTCGTCAGTCCCCCCCTTGAAGGCGAGACCCAGGACAGCCAGCGTCTTGCCGCGCAGAGTCCACAGTGCGCTTTGAATCTTGCGCATGAAGCGCTGGCGTTGTTCATCATTGATCCGCACCACTTCATCGAGCAAGCGGAACTCGTAACCGCACTCTCGCGCGACGGAGCGAAACGCCATCACGTCTTTGGGAAAACAGGATCCGCCGTATCCGATGCCGGGATTCAGGAAGCGAGGACCGATTCTTGAGTCTGTCCCGACGCCGTGCACCACTTGGTTTACATCCGCTCCGACGGATTCGCAGACCGACGCGACGGCGTTGATAAATGAGATTTTCAGGGCGAGGAATGCGTTCGAGGCGTGCTTGATCAGTTCCGCGCTCTTGGTACTGGTCGTAATCAGGCGAGGGGGCAGCGAGGCGCGATCGGGCTGGGGAATCGCTCCGGCACTCTTGTAGTAGGTGCCATCGGTCAGCGGAGCATAAATTTCGCGGAGTACCTGCGCCGGGCGTTCTCCGTCGCAACCAACGACGATCCGGTCGGGATACAGGAAATCGGTGATGCCGGTTCCTTCCCGCAAGAATTCAGGATTGGAGGCGACATCGAAAAGCTCCGGGTCCACGCCGTTGCGAAGGATGATCTTGCGGACCCACTCGCTGGTGTAAACGGGAACGGTACTTTTTTCGACGATGACTTTGTAGCTGTCGATGCCACCGGAAATTTCACGGGCGACCGACTCGACGTAGGAGAGGTCAGCCTCGCCGCGCTCGGTCGGAGGCGTGCCTACTGCCACGAAAACAACCGAACTGAGCCGGGCGGCTTCAGTGAGGTCTCCGGAAAAAGTGAGACGCTTCCCGCGGTGACGGCTCAGAAGTTCCGGCAGGAATTTCTCGTGGATCGGGACTTCTCCCGAGTTGAGAGCGGCAAGTTTTTGCGCATCATTGTCGACGAGAATTACGTCGTGACCCAGGTCGGCAAAGCATGCGCCGGCCACCAACCCGACATATCCAGAGCCCACAACCGCTATACGCATCAGTTCGTCCTTGGATCAATCGAAGCGGATCTGGCTGAAAGGCGCCAGAATCATCCGCCGCCCCGATTCTACAAAATTCTATGGTCAGCACTCGGTTTTACATTGGAAAAATCGACTTCGTGAATCAAAACGGGAATCCCGGGATGCCATAGCGATTCAGCGCTCTTTGGCGAAGGGTTACAGCTTTATGTTGACATCATCGGCGATTCGCGCAACACTCCGCACAGTCCGTCGGTGCAGAAGAGGGGCCGAAAGCGCCCCATAACGACGGGCACTGAGAAGCGGAGACTTCTGGCCACCGTATGATTCAAGACCCCAGGTTGCGGCGCGACGTCACCGCTGCAACGTCTTCTTGGAATGAAAAACCTGCGTCCCAGCAGCAACCTTCGTCAACACTTCCTCCCCGTGAGCTTACGGAAGTTGCCCGGACCCTGGCGGCCTACGGCGGCCAGGCGGTGGCATTCGATCTAGCACTCGACCTGGTTCTGAATGAGGTGGTTGAGCATGCTCGAGTAGCTACTGGCGCTACCGGGGCCGCGGTCGCTCTTTCGCGAAATGAAGCGATGGAGTGCCGCGCCACAACAGGCCAGGATGCGCCCGACCTGGGAGTGAAGGTTGAAACTGAGTCCGGCCTCTCAGGCGCGTGCCTGCGCACGGGAGAGGTTCAAAATTGTTCTGACACGGAGGCCGATCCCCGGGTTGATCCCGAAGCGTGCCGTCAACTCGGAATCCGATCGATCCTGATTTTTCCACTGAAGGATGAAGGAAAAGCGTTCGGCATTCTTGAAGTATTTTCTTCTCGACCGAATGCGTTTGGATTGAAAGATATCGAGACGCTCAAGGAGCTCGCGAGCAAGGTCGTATCCAGCAAGAGCGAGGCCGAGCAGGGCGCAAGCGGGGCGCGGGCACGAGTGGAATCGGAGCCTTATCGGGCGGCGACGACGGAAATCGTCCCGGCAAAGCAATCCCTGCCGGAGCCTCTCATATTCGCTTCGGAGGATACCGAGCTAGCCAGGACAAGCGATCTCTTGACGACGGTACTGGTGGTGCTGGTCATCGTCACTGCTGTGACTTTGGGAATTCTCATCGGATGGCGTGGGGCTGCAAAAAGAGCGTTCAATGGACAGACGCGAGTGAAGACTACGTCTGTCGAGGCCGCCGCTGCGTCGGCTCAAACTCCCGCGCCTTCTCAGGAGCCTAACGCGAGCAATCCCGCTCCGGTCAGCGACGGCTCGAGCGCTCCTGCCCAACGCAGATCGACTCCGACTGTTTCAACATCGGCTCCGATGGGAGGACTTCTAGTAACGGAGAATGGAAAAGTAATCTATCGTTCGCAAGCTGCAGCAACTTCGACAGTTAGCGCGGCTCCGGCCGGGAGCCTGATTCATCGGGTAGAGCCCGAGTATCCTGCGTCGGCGAAGAGCCAGCACATTCAAGGCCCTGTTGTGCTGGATGTTCAGGTACTCAGCGACGGATCGGTGGGAACGATCGCGATTGTTTCAGGAGATCCAACGCTAACGGAAGCGGCCGTCCACGCGGTCAGGAAGTGGAAATACCAACCCAACGTTGTGAACGGCCGTCCTGTCGAAAGTCAGACGCGAGTTACGATCAACTTCAGCCTGCCGCCGACCAGCTAACCTCGACTACAGAGAGCCGAGGAAAGCCAGAAGGTTGGCAGAATCGGTTGAGTTCAGAGCCGTGTAGTTGCTGAGGACCTGAGCCGCTTCGCCGCCGTGTCTGCGGATCGCAGCATCGATGGTCGTGGACTTGTTGTCGTGCATCAGTCCACCCGACTTGCTCAACACATTCCCCAAGCCCCAAAGAGGCGAAGTACGCCACATGGTGAGAGACGCCTGTCCGGTGCCATGCGGCTGGAACGGAATGCCACCCGAGTCGCCGGATCCCATGTCGTGCAACAGGAAATCCGAGTAAGGATTGAAGGTGACATTACTCAGCGACGGAATGACGGCGGTGCTGCTGCCCGACGTCGTTCTGAGTTTCACGTTTTGCGCAGTCGTAAAGCTTTCCATATGGCAAACGTTACAGCCGATGCTGTCGAACACAGCCTTGCCCGCGGTCGTTTGCGAGGTTGGAGGTTGCGGCGGTATCGGGGCCAACAGGGCTTCGAACTGGGTGATCTTGATCATGTTGGCTTGATTCACGTCCTGCGGAGCGTTCTTGTCGGGCTGGCAAGCGGTCGGGTACGTCAATCCTTGCGGATTGTGCTCGGTGCCGTTGAACATGCTCGCAGAGCCGAAGAAATGATTATCAGTCGTGATACCGAGCTCGTTGAACTCAGCATCCGCGTTGAATTGGAAGAGAGAGACTTCCGTCAGCTTCTGACCGAAACGTCCCGGCCGGATCGTACCGAACTCGTCGGGAACCATGTTCGCGACACCGGTGATCCCGAATTGTTTCGAGAGGCCGACGTTCGCCAGAATTGAGGCATCGGGAATGTTGTCGATCAAGCCGAAGCCGAAGAGCTGCGGCGAACGCACTACATTGACGACGGTTGCATCCGCGGGAACGACTTCGTGCGGAAGATTCTGAGCAGTTCCACCACCGGAGGCGGCGAGTCCGGAAGTCGTCACAGTGTAAGTGAACGACGTGGTTGTCGGAGTTGCGGTGATGGCGTACTGGCCGTTATAGCCAGACACCGGGACACCTAGCACCTGCACTTCTTGTCCAGTCTTGAATCCGTGAGCCGCAGTAGTCGTGATCGTGACGGTTGTGCCCGACTCGGTCGCGCCATTCGTGGCCGCAATCTTCATCTGGTTACAGGTGGGCAGAGTGCCGAAAGCCGCATTCGAGAGTCCGTGAAGGACTGGACCACCTTCGTTCTCCGGGAAGGTTCCGTTGCCATCCAGATAGTTGAACGTGTTGTCCGAGTTCCACTTGCCGTAGCGTGTTCCAGTGATGTTGCTGGTGTCGCCCGCGGTTCCGGTCAGCACGTTGACGCCGGCGCCGTGACAGGTGAAGCAACCAGGCTGAGTGGATACCGGGCCGAGGCCACGAATCGGATCCCATTTGATCGTGAAAGTGCCGTAGCCGCCATTGAACAGGTTAGTGATGCTGGTGGTCAGACCCGACAGTGGGCCGCCGAATTGTCCGACGGTAGGCGGAGGCGGCGGAGGGGGCGGACAGGTGGGACATACGGCTTCCGCCTTCTTTACATAACGCGAGGGTACAGCAAGCAAACAGAGCCCGGCCAGTAGGCAAAGAACCATGGGTGCAACACAACGTCTCATAGCAACTCCTGATGCCTGATTGTGATTTATTGGTAAAGCGTCCTCGCGGAAGGGGGACGCGAAGAGTTGATATATTCGGCCCAAAAGCATTCACCGATGCGGCGAGCGCAGCAATCGGCACAGAACCCGACCCACTATGCAGATTGGGGTCAATCCGCGGTTGTGTCAAGATGAAAGAACCTGCACAGTGCGTTGGAAAACCGCGCCAGACGGGCGAAGTCAGCGATTTCCGCGGCCTCAAAGCGAAGTCGGCGAAGTCACGAGATTTCCACTCGGTAGTTCTAGGATCTGTGCTTGGAGTCTTTCTTCTCTATTGAAAATAAACGATTTGCCCATCATGAAGTCTTTTGTCACTAGCACTTTCTTCCCATTGCAAGAACTTGCAGGACTGGATAGATTGAACCCACTTGATTGACTTGCGCCGTCACAACAGGGCGGCGATTCACTGGTAGTCATTAATCCCCCCTTAACTACTGCAAGCGAAGGGTTCTCGCTTGACCAGCATTCACCGAGAAAGAGTCCAACCGTCGACTTTTGTCGAGGAGGCGGATGTGACTGAGAGGGCGGAGCTGTGAACGGAGTTGCGCAAATGGGGCCAAGTACGCTGGGTGAAATTGCCACAGAAGTGAAGCAAGCCCAGTGGTTTGCAGTGCGCACACGTTCGCGCCACGAGAAGTTGGTGGCCCGCCAGCTGGAAAAGCAGGGAATCCAATCCTACCTACCTGTTATCACCAAAATCAATCAATGGAGCGATCGCCGCAAGCAAGTGGAGGAGCCGTTGTTTTCCGGCTATGCCTTTGTGCGGCTCGATCCAGCCTCCAGTGAGCGGGTTCGGGTT
>Ga0335081_10013205_pt1 | contig 13360 bp, 19 predicted proteins | sample Lox_Sample_35_FD_206713 | JGI IMG/M metagenome (GOLD analysis project Ga0335081, IMG submission 206713) | Soil microbial communities from Loxahatchee National Wildlife Refuge, Florida, United States - Lox_Sample_3.5 | ecosystem: Environmental > Terrestrial > Soil > Wetlands | place: USA...
ATGGTCCATAGTCTATTGGCTATAATCTATTGGTGTTTACGCGCCTGTACCTGTCTTCGTGCTTGTCGTAGTATTCGGTGCCCACGGGGGAATACGTTTTGAGCCCGAACGAGCGTGCAACGATCGTTCTCCATTCCTCATGAGTCGAAACCGCGCCGGTCCCCATCGCAAGGACGCCGATATTGCCCACAATAGTCCCCTCCACCGGCCCGGCAACCACGGGAAGTCCGGTGGCATCCGCCGTACACTGCATCAGCAGCTCGTTCTGTATCCCTCCTCCGACGGCATGAAGCGTCCTGATGGACCTCCCCGTCGCGTGCTCCAGTTGCCTGATCGTGCGCCTGTACGAGTAGGCCAGGCTCTCAAGGATGACCCGGATGATGAACCCGGGACGGTCGGATGCCGATTGCCCCGTTTCCCCGAGAAATGAGGCGATCTTGGCCGGCATTTCCCCCGGCTTGAGGAATCTCGGATCGTCCAGGTCGACCCACGCGCGCGCTGGCCCTTCCGCGGCCGCCAGGCTCGCGATCCGGGCGTAGCTCATCTCCTCCCCTTGCGCCTGCCAGTGTCTGCGGCATTCCTGGATCGGCCACAGGCCAAGTATGTTCTTGAGGAAGCAGATCGTCCGGCCGATCCCCCCCTCATTCGTGAAATTGTATTGTAACGCATCGTCCGTGAGCCTGGGCTCGGAGAGCTCTATCCCCATCAGAGACCATGTGCCGGAGCTGAGATACGCCCAGTCTGATCCGCCGCCGGCCGGAACGGAAGCAACGGCTGAAGCCGTATCGTGACCGGCGGTAGCAATGACCGGCGTGCCGGGATGGATACCGCACTTCGCGGCGACTGCCGGGAGTATTGTGCCGAGCGATGTCCCGGGCTCAATAATTGAGGGAAATATCCTCCGCGGAAACCCGAATGCGTCGATGAGCTTCCAGGACCAGTTGCGCGTCCGGGGGTCGATGAGGCCCGTGGTGGAGGCGATCGAGTATTCCGCCGCCCTGCGCCCCGAGAGCACGAAGTTCAGGTAGTCGGGCACCATGAGCATAGACCCGGCAACGGAGAGGAGATCCAGCCCCTGGCGGTGCTCCGCGAGGAGCTGGAACACCGTGTTGAACTGGAGGAACTGTATCCCCGTTCCCCTGTAGAGCTCCTCCTTCGGGACGATGGCGAACGCCTCGGCCATGATCCCGTCCGTTCGTCCGTCCCGGTAGTGGTAAGGATATCCGAGCACGCGCCCGGCGGGATCAACCAGGACGTAGTCCACGCCCCAGGTATCGATGCCGATCCCCGTGCAGGTGGGGCCGAACGCCTTTGCCGCGCGCGTGAGGCCCTCGATGATCTCGGAAGCGATCGCCAGTATGTCCCAGTGGAGTGACTCGCCTGAAACAACGCTGTGCGTCGCAAACCGGTGGACCTCCTCGAGCGAGAGGCGTCCCCCGGCGAGCGTCGCAACGACGCAGCGCCCGCTTTCGGCGCCGATATCGAATCCGATGAATCGCCGATCCTCGTTCATGCCGTAGCTCCCGGCCCGGCGGCGGGCGCCTCCCGCCGCTCCATGAACGACATGACTTCGGAGGCGACGATAAACTCCTCGTTGGTCGGGATGACCGCGATGGCGACCGGCGATTGCTCCCCGGAAATCAGGCCTTCCGCGGGGTTCAAGTTGTTCCGGGCGTCATCCAGCACGATACCCAGGCGGTCCAGGTTCGCCAGGATCTTCCTGCGGAGCCGTGCCCCCTTCTGCCCCGCGCCCCCGGTGAACGCGATACAATCGGCGCCGTTCAGGACGGCCATGTACTCGCCGATGTACCGTCTCACGCCGTACGCGAATGTGTCGAATGCGAGCTGCGCGCGGCGGTCCCCGCTGTCCATCGCCCGTTCGATGTCCCGGAAATCGCCGCTCGAGCCCGAAATGCCGAAAACGCCGCCGCGCGACTGAAGGAGTTTCCCTGCAGCCTCGATGCTGAGTCCTTCGCGGTCCATGATATAGAGAAGCGCGTAAGGATCGAGATCCCCCGTTCGCTTCGCGTTGAGGAGACCGCTCTGCGGGCTCATCCCCATCGAGGTGTCGACGGAGCGCCCTCCCCGGATCGCGCAGACGGAGGAGCTTCCTCCCAGGTGGCAAGAGATGACCCGGTCGGCGCCGAAGAGCTGCCGTGCCCGGAGTGCAATGTAGCGGTGAGAGGCGCCATGGAAGCCGTACTTGCGCACCCCGTGCTTCTCATACAGCTCGTACGGGATCCCGTACAGGTACGCCTCAGGCGGGATGTCCGTGTGGAAGTGCGTTTCGAAGAGGCCCACGAGGGGCGTCGAGGGGAGGACTGCGCCGAATACGGTGATCGCCGTTACGTAGACATCGGTGTGCACCGGCGCAACCAGGCGGTACTCCTCCATGGCGCGGAGCACCCGGGGGGTCAGCTCGACGCAGCCGGTCACTCCCTTCGCCAGGACCGTCTTGAAGCCGACGGCGGCGATGTCGCGCGCGGGGTGCCGCGCGGCCATCGTTTCGAGCGCCATGCTGACCGCGGCCCGGTAATCCGGGACGGGCCGGCGCTCGGTTGCGCCGGGCTCTCCGGCGAATGCGTGGGTGTACGCCCCCTCCTTCTCGCCGATCCGCTCCACGGCCGCCTCGAACAGCACGGTCATGGCGGGGGCGTCGTAGAGCTTGCACTTGTACGAGGTGCTTCCGGGGTTCGCGATCAGTATCTTCATGGGGAGCGGGTGCGATCAGTGCCTGTTCAGCCTTTCGATGACCTGCCGGGCGACCGTGCGGATCGTGGCCTCGTCGATGTCGTCGGGCTCCCGCTCGCTTGCCGGCATGGGCGTCGCATCGCAGGTCGCGACGCGCCCGCCGAGGCGGAACTTCTCCCTGAGCGTCATCAGGCGGTCGCGCTCCTCCTCCGGCAGAACGTTCAGGTTCCCGAGCTGGATCGCCTTCCACACGATGCTCGCGGTGTGCTCGAGCGTCTCCATTTTGTGATAGGCGTTGAGCAGGTCGCTCCCCAGCGTCAGGGCGCCGTGGTTCTCCAGCAGGATCGCGTCGGATGTTTTGATATACGGTCGCGCGCGGTCCGGGATTTCCATCGTCGACGGAAGGCCGTAGGGGGCGATCGGGACCGCGCCGATGACGATGATCGCCTCGGGGAGGACGCACTTGTTGAGCGGGATCCCTGCGACCGCGAAGCTCGTGGCATACTGGGGGTGGGCGTGCACCACGGCGTTGACGTCGGGCCGCTCCTTGTACACGTCCAGGTGCATCTTGACCTCGCTCGAGGGGCGGAAGTGGCTGTCGCCGGCGAGCATTTTTCCCGTCATGTCGCACCGGATGATCATCTCGGGCGTCAGGAATCCCTTGCTCACGCCCGTGGGCGTGGTGAGGATCTCCCGTTCGTTCAGCCTGACCGACATGTTGCCGTCGTTCGAGGCGACGAACCCGCGGACCCAGATGCGCTTCCCGATCTCGACGAAGAGCTTCTTCACTTCCCATTCGTTGGTCATTGCGGCGTCTCCCGATTACAGTAAATCGCGCAACACCTCGTCGTGAGGGTTGCGGATAATCGCATAGCCGGCGAGCATCCCCTCCTGCCGGCAGTACTCCACCGCCGGCCGCACCGCGGAGGCGAGCGCCCCCTCGTCTCCCGTCATCACGACAAACCCCTTGCCGCCGACAGCCATCGCGACGTGCACCCGCAGCAGCTCCAGCTCCGCCTCCTTCACCGCGATGTCTGCAGCCTTGATCGCGGAGACGACGGAGAATGTCTCCAGGATGAGGAGCGCGCCGACGCGCCTGTGGGCGGCCGTTTCGAGCACCGTGTACCCGGCGATGGCCGGGAACACTCGCGGGTCGACGTTGGGGATCACGGCGACGTTGATCACCGCGAATCCCCCGACCCGGCTGGCGACGGCGATCGCGGTCTCGACGTCTCCCACGCTCCCGCGGAGCAGTATGAAGTACTTCCCGGAACAGATGGTGCGGGCCACGACCTTCTCGACGTTCGCGGCCTTCAGCACTGCGTCCTGCACCTCGTACCCCTTGTAGATGCTCCCCAGCTCGATGATGCCCACCGCGTTGCCGGATGCCATCAGCCCCTCCGGATGTGGATGTGGTCCGCCGAGAGTGCGGCGACGGTGCCGTCGATCGACGCGTGGAGGTTGCTGGAGATCCGTCCATTCGCCCGTGCGATGAGATCCCCCCGGCGGACGCGCTGGCCGCGCGCCACCGCCGGCTCCGCTGCGGCGCCCGCGTGCTCGTGGAGCGGGATGCGCACATCTTCCGGCGCAAGCTGAAGGTCCCGGAGAGGGCCTTCGTCGGCGAACCGGAGGACGTCGAGCCGCTGCTTGAGCTTTGCCGAAGGCACTTTCCGGTATTCAAACATGGGGTGGGCCGTGATGCCGGGGCCGCTCCATGAAAGTCCCCTCTCGCGCGCCGCGCGCTTCTCGATCACCGTGGCGCCCCGCGGGTCCAGCCCTTCCGGGCAGGAATACATCGTGCACAGGTTGCACTCGCAGCACGAGAGGTTTCCGGCGAAGAGCATCGGCTCCTCCTCCCGCGTGAACATCCTGTTTCGCATTGCGGTCTCGGGCCTGACCGGCTGGCCGAGCAGGTAGCGGGGGCAGAGCTCCGTGCAGAATGCGCACTGGTCGCATCCCGCCTTGGCGATCCTGTCCGTGTCGTGGTCGGTCGCAAACCTCCGGTACATCGTCACGCAGTAGTGGTCGGCGGGCAGCACGATCAGCGCCCCCGTCCGTTTCGAGACGGTGCGCGAGAGGTCGTCTTCCAGGATCCCCATCATGAGCCCCCCCGAACGGACCCGGTAGTCGGGCGCGGTGATGCGGAAGCGGGAGAGCACTTCCGCGTACGACACCCCGACGGGCACGCGGACGGTCGCCGGGTGCTCGACTGCCCCCGCGACCGCAACGAACTTGTCGACGACCGGGCGCCCCGCCCCGATATTGTAGAGTGTCTCGACGTTTTGCACGAGACACCCGGCGGTGATCGGCAGGGACCCGGGCTGGACGAGCCTCCCCGTGGTCATGTAGATCAGCGTTATCTCGTCCCCCGCCGGGTACACGTCCTCGATCGGGACAACGCGCACGCCCGCCGGCGCCTTCCCGGAAATGAGCGCGATCTCCCGGTCATGCTTCTCCTTGATGCCGATGATCGCGTCACGGGCCCCCGTCATTTCCAGCACCGCGGAGAGCCCCTTCAGGACGTCGTCGGCGTGGTGGAGGATCACCTCCATGTCCTTGTGGAGGAGCGGCTCGCATTCGGCCGCGTTCACGATCACCGTGTCCGGCTTCCCCTCCAGTTTGACGTGCGTGGGAAAGCCCGCCCCGCCGGCGCCGATGACACCGAGCGCCTCGACGTCGCGCGGCGTCATGCGTCCTCTCCCTTCTCCCCGTGCATGTCGACGGAATCGACGATGGCCATGATGAGCGTCCTGATCGGCGCCAGCTCGACATTGAAGACGGCCCTGGCGACGCCCGGGGCTCCGCCGCAGACCACGGTGTCCCCGACGCCTGCCCCCACGTAATCGACCGCGACCCACTCCGCGCCCGCGGGTGTGCCGTCGGGATCGACAGGCTGGACGACGTAGACGGTTTTTCCCCGGTACGCCTCATGCTTCTGGACGGCCACGACGGCGCGCGTGACCCTGGCGAGAAACATCAGGTCACCTCCTCCACGAGTTCCACGATGCTCGCGTTCACGGGGGCGTATCCCCGCGGGAACGCCTGCGTCGCGTCGGTGCTTGTCACGTACACGACCCTGTCCCCCGGGGCCGCCAGGGCGCAGGGGTCGGCCGCCACGAGCGGTGACTCGAGAGGCTCCCCTGACGCGCTGACGGGCTGCACGATGTAGATCCGGCACCCTTCCAGCTCGGGTACCTTCCGCGAGGCCCACACGACGCCGATCACGACGCCCAGTTTCACCGCGCCCCCGTCCGGACGTCGGCGCGGTCCGCCCGCGAGGTGATCCGCACGTCATCCACGATCGCGAGGACGACGGCATCGATGGGGGCGTTTTTCGTCTGTTCGGTCATCCTGGCGGCGGACCCGTAGGAAAGCAGGACGAGGTTCCCCTCCCCCGCCTCGACGGCGTCCACGGCCACGTGGTACGACTTGAGGGGAGTCCCCGCGTGATCCACCTCCCGGCAGAGCAGGAGCTTCTTCCCCTTCAGGTTCGGGTCCTTCTGCGTGGAGACGACCGTCCCCACGACCCGCGCGAAAATCATGACCCGGCCTGGCGGTTGAGCACGCTCTCCACGGCGTCGTCCGGCCTCGGGATCACGAGCTGCGAGAGGACTTCTCCCGCCTTGGAGGCGGCATCGCTTCCCGCATCGATTGCCGAACGCACCGCGGCCACGTCTCCCTCGACCACAAACGAGACGTACCCGCTCCCGACCGGGCGCCATTCAACAAGCTCGACGGCGGCGGTTTTCACTGCCGCATCCGCGCCGAGCACGAGCGCGGCAAATCCCTTCGTCTCCAGTATGCCGATTGCGTTTTTTGTCGCCATGTCCTGTCTCCTGGGTGTCTGTCCGTAGAATCACACAAACCTGTATGCGCCGTGCGTCATGATCCGGCGCTTTCGCACAAAATCGAGCGGCGTGCAGATCCCCTCCCCCGTGGGGGTGGCGATCGTATGCGAGAAATACCCCTCGCCGAGGTCCCCCCCGTCGCCGCGGAGCGTGCCGCCGTTAATCGTGTGGACGTCGCAGTCCAGCGTGCGCGTGTAGGCCGTGGCGCGGGTGATGTCCTTCGTGAAGATCGAGGCCGTGTGGCGGAACCCGTGTTCCGCCCTGAGCGCGGCGGCCAGGCCGTCCTCGAAATCCTGCACGCGCACCACCGGCATGCAGCAGGTCATCTGCTCGGCAACGACCCACGGGTGCTCGCGGTCCGTTTCGCCGAAGAGAAGGGGGACGTCGGCGCCGATGCTGAGTCCCAGCGCCTTCCCGAGCACCGTGGCGCTTTTGCCGGTAAAGTCCCGGTTGACGATCCAGTGTTTCCCCGAGAGCGTCATCGCGAGCCTGGCCAGGGCGTCCATCTGAGCGGTGGAGAGCCGGACGTTGCCGACCTCCTCCATCGCGTGCATGAAGGGCTCGAAGACGGAGGCGACGACGAAGATCTCTTTTTCGGCGATGCACAGGACGTTGTTGTCATAGCTCGCGCTCATCGTGATCTCCCGCGCGGCGAGCGCGCAGTCCGCGGTCTCGTCCACAAGCACGGGAGGATTGCCCGGGCCTGCGGCGATCACCTTCTTCGGATACGTCATCGCGAGCTCCACCATGGCGGGCCCTCCCGTCACGGAGAGGAGCGCGACGAGGGGATGGCCGAACAGCGTCTTGGCCGTCGCGAGCGTCGGCTCGGCAACGCACGTCACAAGGTTGGGTGGTCCGTCGGCCTTCACCATGTACTGGTTGGCGAGGCGGATGACCTTTGCGTTCACCCGCCTGGCCGACGGATGGGGGTTGAACGCCACGGTGTTCCCTCCCGCGAGCTGGATGATGATGTTATTGATCATCGTCGGCGCCGGGTGTGTGCTGGGCGTGATGTTGCCGATCACGCCAAAGGGGGCGTATTCTTCGAGCGCCAGGCCGTTTTTGCCGGACCAGGCCTGGGGGCGGAGGAATTCCACGCCCGGGCTCTGCCGGGCGGCGTTGAGGAGCTTGGCGATCTTGTGATCGACCCTCCCCATGCCGGTTTCCTCGACGGTCTCACGCGCCAGCTCCTCCGCGTGATCGATCGTCATCTGCCTGACGGCGTCGGTGATCTTCCTCTTGCACTGAATGCTCCGCTCCCTGAAGAGGAGGAAGGCGTCATGGGCCGCCTGCACCGCGTCGTTCATCTCCTCAAATACGCCCCAGTCGCCCCCCGCGGTCGCTCCCACCGGCACTCTCTGCCGGGAGAGGACCTCCTGCACGACGCCCGCGACGATGTCGCGTATCCGTGTCTCGGAAATCTCCACTCCGAACCTCGCCCCTTACCTTCCCGCCTTCTTCTCTGCCTTCATCGGATCGAGCGGGAACTTGGGCTGGAGCTTCTCCGAGGGACGGGGGATGATGACTTCCGTGTGGACGGTGCCGATGGCGCGTGCGGCCTGGACGCCCGACTCCACGGCCGCCTTGACCGCCGCCACGTCCCCCCGCACGACGATCGAGACCCTGCCGCCGCCGACTTTGACCCATCGGGCGAGCTTCACGTTGGCCGCCTTCACCGCGGCGTCCGCCGCCTGCACGGCGGGGGTGAATCCCTGCGTTTCGATAATGCCGAGTGCGTCGTTCATTGTCGGCTCCTATTTTTCAATGCCGATGAGTTCAAACACGTCCTCGTGGGCCGAGGGGATCACGTTCGTGCAGACAAGCTCGCCGACGCGGCCGGCGGCGTCGGCGCCCGCCTCGACCGCGGAGCGAACCGCCCCCACTTCACCGCGGACGAGCGCGGTCACGTAGGACCCGCCGATTTCGACCCGCTTCACGAAGTCGACGTTGGCGGTCTTCACCATCGCGTCGATCGCCTGTATCGCCCCGGTGTTCCCCCGTGTCTCGACGAATCCGAGTGCTGCTCCTCGCGACATAGTGTGCTCCTTTTATGAGTGTGTGCTGGAAAATGTCACCTGCAACCGGCGCTGCTCGAGAAGATCGCGCGCCCCGGCCGTCACCACCGTCCCGGCAGGGACCACGATCTCCCTGATGTGGGGCCCCGCCCCCCGCACGCGGCTTTCGTTCAGGACAGGCGTTTTGTACCCGGTGAAATCGGGCTCAAGGCGCGTGCCGGGAGCCGGTGCGACCGGGGAGATGGGGTCGTGCCGGGCCGCGGTACCGTGACCTGCAGCCCGGGGAACATGGTGTGCAGGGTCGCCCGGAGATGTCCCCCCCGTTATGGAAAGCCCCTGGCGGGAGAGCTCGGCCAGGACGCGCGTGACGACGATTTCAACGAGTTTTTCGAGAGGGATCTCCATGATCAGGATCCCGGGCGTGCCGTGTGCCTGTAAAGGTCGCCGCGCGCGGAGCTGACGCTGTCGACAACGCCCACGACGGCCATGTCGACGGCGACTCCCTTCGTCGTTTCGGTGAGGCGGGCCGACGAGGAGCCGCACAGGAGCACCACGTCACCCTCCCCGGCGCCCACGGTGTCGGCGCAGGCGAGCGTGGCGGCCGTGGGCGCCATCTCGTCCGTCAGGATGCGCGCCACGAGGATCTTCCGCCCCGCCGTGTTCCCTGTCTTGCGGGTGGCGACGACCGTGCCGATGATGAGCCCGAGCTTCACCCGTTACATCTTCCCGAGAAATTCCACGTCCGTGTCTTCCCTGACGTTTGCCGCGTTGGCGTCGTCCGTGTCGAGGTGGATCTGGAGCCGCCAGCTCTCGTTCGTCCTGATCAGGACCCGCTCGAATAACGTGCTCTTGTCCCCGCCGATCCTGACCCGGCAGAAGTCTCCGTCCCGCACGCCGAGAGCGAGCGCGTCGGCAGGCGTCATGTGGATGTGCCGGCCCGCGATGATCGCACAGCGTTCGAGGTAGACTGAAGCGGCCGGCCCCGCGAGCGTCAACGGCGCGGCTTCAAGCAGCGTGCCCGAGTTTGCCACCGGGGGATCGATGCCGAGGAATATCGCATCCGTCAGCGAGACCTCGACCTGGTCGTACTTCCGCAGGGGTCCGAGGATCCGCACCCCGGGAATTGCACGGAGCTTGGGTCCCACAATCGTCAGCGTGTGCCCTGAGGCGAACTCGCCGGGCTGATAGAGAGGTCGCATCTGCTCGAAGCGGGTACCTGCCCCGAACAGGCGGTGAAACGTCGCTTCCGTGAGGTGAATGTGGCGATTGGAAACGCCGAGCGGGATGCGGGGGAGCGGAGCCTCTCCCCGCGGACTCTGCGCCCGGGGGGCGGGCCGGCGCTCCCTGAGCGCGCTTGCGACCTCCCGCACGATGAGATCCAGGAGTTCCCCCTCCCCTTGCGCCCCGGCGGTCTTCGTGCACGCGCACCTGTCAGGCTCGCCCACGCGTTGCTCTCCCTCAGTGTACGATCGTGATTTCGACGCCCTGCTTCTCGATCCGCTTCAGCGTCTCTCCGGGCGCGGTCCGGTCGGTGATGATGCGTCGCACCTGGCGCACCCCCGCGTAGCTTGCCAGCCCCGTCTGGTAGAACTTGCTCCCGTCCGCAAGAACGATGATCTCCTTAACGTTGGCCACGATCCGCTTCTTCAGTTCGATCTCCAGCAGGTGCGTGTCCGTGAGCCCGTTCTCGGGCGAGATCCCCCATGCCCCCAGGAACGCTTTCTGGATGATGAGCCCCTGGAAGAAATCCTGCGTCGGCATGCCCGCGATCGAACCCGATGTGCTCCTGACGTACCCCGCGGGGAGAAGCACGTTGACGTTTTCCTTCCCCATCAGCTCGATCGCAGTCCAGATGCCCGTGGGGATGACCGTCACGTCCTTGAGGTCCCCCCTCCGCCTGAGCGCGTGCGCGAGTGCAAGGACGGTGGTGCTGGAGTCCATGAGCACGGAGTCCTGCGCGTCGATGAGCATGCAGGCCGCCTCGCCGATTCTCTGCTTGCTGTGGGAGTTGATGTTCTTGCGGGTTTCAAAGGAGTACTCCTGCCGGAGCCGTTCTTCGAGGAGCCGGGCGCCGCCGTGCGTCCTGGAGATCTTCCCCTGGGCTGCAAGCGCGTTCAGGTCCGACCGGACGGTTACTTCGCTCACTCCGAGGACTTCGCTCAGCTCGCTCACGGAGGCGCTTTCTTTCCTCGACAGGGCTTCGAGGATCTTGTGGCTCCGTACCGGGTTCACATGAGATCCTTCAAAATTGCGAGAAAAACGTATGTATGTTTTCGATTACTTGCAATATATTTTTGTTTTCTTTCGATTTATTTTTGCACAAGGGGGAAGACATGGCTTCGTGATTTACACATTTTCATCCGTTTCCCGGTGCCCGTCTTCACCCCCTCCCCCGCCCGGCCAGGACTTCCGATTCATACTTTTCAATTGCCGCGATGTAGTCTTCCCCCACCGGGACGTTGGCCCTGAGGCAGTACGCGTCAAAGACCGCGGCGGAAGGCTTTGTCTTCAGCACCTCGAGGAGCGCGAGGCGTTCGAAGTTCTTCCCGTCCCGCTCGTACGCGCGCAACCTCGCCGTAGGCTCGAGCAGGGCGCAGAGAAACGCGAGCTGCGCCGCGCGCGCCCCGACGACGTATGCGCCGATGCGGTTGATGCTCCCGTCAAAATAATCGAGTCCGACATGGACCCGGCGGAGCGCGTCCAGCCGCACGATCTCCTGCGCGATCGCCTGGAGGTCGTCGCTGTAGATGACGACGTGGTCGCTGTCCCACCTGACCCCCCTGCTCACGTGCAGGAGAAGGTCGTCCACGTAGAGGAGGAGCGACGAGATCTTGTCCGCGATCTGTTCCGTAGGATGGAAGTGGCCGGTATCCAGGCAGATGGCCTTCCCGTTTCTGACCGCGTAGCCGATGTAGAATTCATGCGAGCCCACGGTCATCGATTCCGAGCCGATGCCGAAGAGTTTGCTCTCCAGCGAATCGATCAGGTGTCCTTTCGGGTACTCGTCGGCAAATATCTCGTCCAGCGATTTCTTTAGAAGGACGCGGTGTGCGTTTCTGTCGACGGGGATGTCCTTCGAGCCGTCGGGGATCCAGATGTTGTTCACCGCCGGGGTTCCCAGTTGCCGCCCCATTTCGGCCGCGATCGTGCGTGTGCGCCTGACATGCTCGACCCAGAACGCGCGGTGCTTCTCGTTGGTGCTCGACAGCGTGTACCCCCCGTCCGCGTACGGGTGTGAAAAACAGGTCGGGTTGAAATCGAGCCCGATGCCGAGTTTTCCCGCCCAGTCGATCCATCGCTGGAAATGCGACACCTCGATCCGGTCGCGCTCGACATTCCTCCCCTGGAAGTCCCCGTAGATTGCGTGCAGGTTCAGCCGTTGCCTGCCGGGGAGGAGCCGCATCACCTCTTCAATGTCCTGCTGGAGCTGTTCGATCGTCCGCGCCTTCCCCGGGTAGTTTCCCGTGACCTGGATCCCCCCCCCTCCCAGCGTTGCGTCAGGTTTTTCAAACCCCCCGACGTCGTCGGTCTGCCAGCAATGGAGGGAGATCGTGAGCCCCTCCATGGCGCGGAGGGCTGCTTCGGTATCGACCCCGAGAGAGGCGTATTCCTGTTGGGCGAGACGATAAGCCTGTTCAATCGATGTCCGGTCTTTCATGTTCGGGTTACCTCGTCGTGGATGTGGGTGAGCAAATAACGAGGTTTGTTTCGTGGATTTCAAGTGGAGAATGAGCCGAAGGAGGAACGGTGGGACCGGATTCGGGGATGAACGGCGCAGGGCCCCGGCGGGAACCGGGGCCCTGCACGGCGTTCCGTGGTGCGGAGGAGGGGCCTCAGGATGCGTGCATGCTGGCCGCGAGCGCGCCGCGCGCGCTCTCCATGTCTTCACAGATTCTCACGACCTCGAATATCCTCGTCTTCTCCAGAACGAGCGTCACCACGGGGACGTTGCTGAGTATGACGGCCTCCCCTCCCCTCAGCCGGAGCGCTTTCGCGCTCCGCACCAGCGTGCCGATGCCGACGGAGGCGAGAAACTCGACCCCCCGCAGGTCGAGTATCACGAACGCCTTCTCCGTGGATGTCTCGGCGGCGAGCCTGACGCTGACCTGGTCAGTCCCCGCAATATCCATCCTGCCGCTGAGCTTGACCAGTTTGATGCCGTCCGGGAGAAGCTCTACCGAAAGCTCCATTGCGCCTCCTCGTTAAATCCCTGAATGTAGCTTCTTGGCGTCACCCCAGGATTACGCCTGTGTTAAGAAATCGTTAACACTCCCCACCCGCATCAGGGGAGCACGTATTCCAGCTCGACCTGGCAGGTCTTCGCCGTTGCCAGCGTCGTTCCCGTCCCGGAGATGCCTGCGAGTGCCTTCGTCCCGGACCCGGGCAAAATGCGAAGGGAGGATCGGGCCGTGCCGCCGCCGTACGCGCCTTTCTCCTCCAGCACGAAGTCACCCCCTTTCCCGTTGAGGGTCCCCGTGAACCTGATGAGGCCGATATACTCGGCCGCCGCCCTGTGCGGATCCTGCTCGTCGTAGGAGCTGTAGAACATCAGGCATTCTGCCGAGCCCTCCCCTTCCATCTCGCCGGTGTACTGATAGACCACCGACGACCTCGTGATTTTCGTGCCAGGAGAATCCTGAGCGTATGTCTTCTCGTCCCAGGATTTCGGCATGAATGTCGCGGTCACCCTGACCCTTCCCGTGCTGCTCATCGCCGGCTCTCCTTTGTGAAGGACCTGGTTTCTACGCGAAAACGCCGTTAAGGTACTCTACGGCCTCATGCGGGTTGTGCGACGTGAAATCCGCG